>WLWD01004117.1_pt1 | contig 18094 bp, 9 predicted proteins | sample 6712731 | NCBI WGS metagenome assembly WLWD01 (sample SAMN12718690, study PRJNA576275) | sponge metagenome | isolation source: marine sponge | host: Mycale hentscheli | place: New Zealand: South Island, Marlborough, Capsize Point | collected 2014-11-01
CAAGTGCTGTCATCATTGTGGAATAATCTGTTGGTGGTTTGTCGATTAATGGTAAATACATGGCTATTGTTGCATTTTGCATCCCCCTCCCACTTTCACGAGCAAGCTTGGTGTTGAATCCTGAATACTCTGGACTATTTTGGTCTTTTGTAATTGATTTCAGAAAGCTAAGGTCACAATCAGTTGCAATTTTTAGTGCCGCAGCAGTCTTTGCCAGGATTCTCAATGGTTGCACTGTTTTAATGCATACTGATAGAGGCAATTATTGTTTCTTGTGCCCAATATATTGAACAGTTTCAATATCAGGTAAGTATGCACCTTTTAACTCTGTCTTCTTTAATCTCTTTGTCGTCTTTTAACTTCTGTCTGCTTCACGCTCAATTTCAGGTTTTGCTGCAGATTGTAAAAGCATGATTGCTAATGAATGAGTCTGCTTTAGGCCATTCATGGAACTAATATTACAATCAAAATTGTCAGCTACAGCCTGAACAAGACCATTGGAATAGTGAGAAAGAACACCATATGACTGCTTATTTGCACTCCAAACTGCTGCTGAAGTTCGAAACCGCACAAGTTCATCATAAGAACATCCCACACCATTAGTCATGTAACTGATTTACTAACTGTTTTGCTTGTACCAAAATTGCCAAAGAAACTTGAAGGCTAGTATATCTATTGGAAACAAGGCCAATGATCATATTTCCAATGAGTACAGATGAAAGAGTGTTTTCTGACAATTTAGTAGAAATATATGACAAAAGCTTAGCCAGAGTAGGACTAACATCTTGCTTACAAGAAGTTAAATCAATATTGCTTTGATATTCATCTTTATTATAATTGAATTTCTGAAACAATTTTTTTGCAGTACTATTAAGATTTCCTTCATCTTCATCATCAAGGCTTTGTATACGCAATACTGTATATGCTTTAGATTTTAAAACAATTATATTGGCTATTTCAGGTGAAGATAAAAGTAAAATATCATTCTTATACTCAGCAGCTAACTTTTGTACCAATTCTTTTCTGGACAGTGATGTTCCTCCTAAACTTGCATACTCCTTATATAAATCAAGTGAAGACCACACTCGAGATGGGTTACTTGCAAACAGATTTGATAAAAGAGTATAAGGTTCACTTTCCAGAGATATATTCACTTTGTCGGAGTGGGAAGCTTTGATGTTCTCACATTTGTAAACTTCTTGCGGCAATCTTCATGATACCTCCCATCAGCTGAAAGTAGATCATGTGAACATCGTGTGTCACTTAATCTTAGTCTCACTTGTTCTGCCCATGCATCACCTCGGTCATTGCATACCTAGATTAAGTAGGATTATTATTTATATGCCTGAAAATGCTATTCACTTACCTTTACTAGATGATCCTTATAAGTAGGCATATTTGGACCACGCTCTGAAGTGGTGCATGCATAGGATTCTCTCCAACGATCAGGATGTTTTTTATCCTTAGTTAACTCACATTTCTCACCACAAAATAAACAGTGCTCTTTCCAGACAAAAGGAGCTGCGGAACGTGTTAATTTGATTTGTTTTTCTATACCATCTTTTCCCTTCTTCCTTAAATATCTCTTTATATGAGTTTCTGAAGTGTATGTTGATATACAATTTTCATGTGTTTTCAACTTCTTCAGTGCAGGTGGTGAAAACTCCAGTAACTTCAAATGCAAGTCATCTTTTCTTTTCCTGCTTTTTGCTTTAACTGTCTCTATCCTTGCTTCGCTAATATTCTTCAGTCCCTCCTCATTACCAGAGCAGTTGGATACACGAGTAAGATTCCCAATCCATAACTCTTGTGAAGCAGCTGAAGTTATAGTCACAATTATTTTTCCAGCTTTATACCATTTACATTTTTTTTAAATGTGATGGTTATGATAGCTATGAATACCATTATTACACATTTTTATTTTAACTGATTGGTGCAAATCCAAAAAAATTATTATTGATTAAGATTGTGAAACAATACCAGATTTATTGTATAGATCGTACATTACTTTTGTCAGAAAATACTAATTTTTGTTTATAACTTTAATCTAGTTGACTTATATACAATATAATTTATCAAGTAATGATCAGTACCTTCTAAGGATTCAAATGATATACAACATGACCCAAGTTGGTGCAACTTTATATGTGACCATTTCCTAAAATTTAACAATAAATATTTTCGCATATATTTCGAATTGCCCAACCATGCCAAAGTGGCATGAATCTGATTATGACTTCATAGGTCCTATAGAACATATTTATGAAAAAAAAAGTTCCGCATACCAAAATTCCAGGTTAACCCCTCTGGCTTCCAGACTAAAATGGCGAGTGAGCCTTAAACTACACTATTGTTAAACGATTGATTTTAACTACTAACACTCAAGCTACTAAAATAAAGTTGAGTTTTTAAATTACGTATATACGGTAAAAGGGTTTCAATGCCATAGTAACCGCGCGTTCCCGGCAACTGTTCGAATTGAAAAAGAAACAACAAAATCAAGTCACTTTATTTAAACTTTTTCTTTGTGCTATTCTTAGTAGTAGTTGTAACACACAATACTTTTGCACAACTAACATACCTACGCAAGACTTACCTTCGTCGTTAGTCTAGTGGACAATGAATTTTCAAGTCAATACTGTTGCGTAGGGCTTATAACTGTGACAGATAGTGTATTAACTTACCACCGCCACTAACTCAAATAGAAATAGAGTTTTTGAGTTTTAGCTGCACCTGCAAAAGAATTCAATCGGCAAATAATTCACTTTCTAGGTAGATACGGGCAATGAGCGCTAAACCAGAGGATCCTGTTGGGACAGGGTCGAACACAGAGCGAACACAAAAATACGTGAGGGTCAAAGTACAAAATGACATACGTACGTCCAAACATATATATAAACAAACAAATCTTCCCGATTTTCAATTGTGTTACTCCTGAGATTGTCTCGCTCGCTCTGCTCACTCGCCAACTACTTACTACACAAAGAAGAGGAAAGAAGCAGAATGGCACATCACTCACAGTGGTGACAAAAGAAACAGCAGAAAGTGACGCCACCGAACAATTCAACAGCTCTGTCAAGCATGGTGATGATGGCAGGTACTCCTGCAAATTGCCACAAGTGACAAGCTTTGGTGAGTAACCAAAAATGGTCAAGGACAGATTCTTTCAAAATGGGAGGAAAAAGGCAAAAATTGGAGCACTGGAACCATTCAATGATGAGCTCAGCAGTTACATGACCATGAAGTATGCAGAAATTGTGCCACAAAATGAAGTGCAAAATGGAAAATTTTATTTGCCTGTACAAGGTGTGCTGAAACCTGACTCAACATCAACAAAAACAAGACCAGTGTTTGATGGATTTGGGATGTCGTCCTCCAAATTTGGAAGCTGTAGCACAAGCTGTCTTCGCCCTACGCACTACAACACTTCAGTATTTTTGCTAAATTTATTATTGCTGATTTTGAAAAAGCACCGTGTAAAGGCGTTGCTAAGGTCAGGGGGCGTGCCTTGTATTCGTATACTATTACCGCGTGTCTCCGGGACACTACGGACTAAACCGGTTAGAGGCGGATTGAAATAAGTCGAAAAGGCTTAATGAAAAGGCTCCTCGAGAAACTATGATGGTGAGAATTGCGTCAGTACGTGGATTATACAGAATAGTAAGTGAATTAGTTAGCTACGGTGTTTTTTCCTGCCGTCAGTGAAAAGCCCGCCAATAATTTCTTACACGAATCCAACCGGCTTGTGTTACTAGCCTCATAGCATGAGTTCTAGAGCTCGCCAGAGCTTACAACTGCGTCATAAGCTAGAGCTAGCTGGTGTCTATCCATTTCTGCCATAAATTTTTTTTGGAAAAAAAATCGACCCATAACCTGGAGAAACTGAAAAAAATTGTTTGCCGTGTTTAGGCAGATTTTCCCAAAACCGGTCACATATATGGTTGCAGGATATTGTCCGATTTAATTAGATCAGTACCACACGTTTGAGCATTTTCCATCATAACATATGTAATTGGCTTTTCATAATATATTTGTTTAAATACAGTCTTTTAGCTCTTGCCTCATGAAATGCAAGGAGGGACACTGTTTTAATAAATTTTAAATTATGTATTTCTTGTCACCTACAAAAGTTTTTCTTTATAGCATATATATCGATACAACATCTGTTCGGGTCTGCCTACGGAGCCCGAACAGGGATAGACAAGTCGGCAGCACCTCCGGCTGGATCGGGACTCAGAACACTCATTTAGCTACCCTTTACCTATCATTAACATTATTCACCGGGGTTTTTGTATCGTCCCTTACATAAATATCCCCTGTTCAATTATTGTTGTTCTGTGTTCAAGTAATCCAAACCCAAACTGTTGTGAAGGGTGGGAGTGCGAGCTTTTGGGGCTAGCCTAGTAGTAAACCTTAGGGTTACGCGAACAGTTAGTATACTCATTCGCCATTGGACCTTGACCTCCTGGTCCTTCGTCTGTGGTTCTTACTTTGGGCCACACCTCCGACACACCCTACACCTTGCTCAGGGCCTTACAACCCCTGTTCAACATCTTTGATTTAATACACTAAGCTGGAGCTCTTCCAAAAATATAACATTAATAACAACACATCACAAACCAGATACTCAAATTCTAAATCATCAATCACTGCTAAAGACTACATTGTTAAGGGGATCAATCACGAGGGCTATAATAGCTTTAATTGGTAAAGCTATATTGATTTGCTTGTTGTATAATTAGATGACTAGTCTTGCATTGTTTGGCTACCAATTATGATTGCTCCTAGCAAAATTAGCTTAATTGATATGAAGATAGTTTAGCATCAATTCAAATGACTGGCAAAATGCATTATACAGAAATTCCATCTGCACTGGATACTAACTAGTGATGTGCTTGAGCACAAATGCCCCAGCAAGCCTAAAACTACACTATTGTTAAAAGAATGATTTTAACTTACTACAACTTAGTTTATATTGTCTAACAGTGAAATTGCCACAGTAACTGCTCCTTTTGTCTTGCAAATCAAAACCACTTCTCTCAGAATGGTTATCCAAAGGGTTTCATATTAGCTTGTAGCTAATGAATTAGTGACCAAGATGCTTATGCACCTGTGGAGACGTCCCCAGCCATTGAGCATGCTCAGCTTATATATAGTTTCTATGTCACTTATTTTTTAAATTAGTTTCTGCACATGAACAATGAGTCAGTAAGCTGGACGGGCCCAGTTCATTTTGTATTTATTTCATATGCACACACAGTCAGTCAGTCATTACCTCGAGCAATCTGTTTTGCGAGTGACCCAACACCATCTTCTGTCTGATGGTTGAAGTGCCAAAGATTACAATTAAGTCTATTAACAATGTCCTGCAGTAGAGTAGATGGAGTTATTTGCTCTTGTTTTTTTTGTTTTGTTTTTTGCAAAATATGAAAAAGTGAAATCTTAGATAATATGAGTATAGTATGTGATGAAGATTAGTCAGCTGCAGTGGCAGAGGCAAGTAATGCAATCAATCTGGGATGGCAAGTTCAAAGCAATTTAGTGACATGTGTGCATGATGCAAGAACAGAGATGACAAGATAAGGAGAGAAAAAAAAATGATGAGTGGGATCTGAAGAAACAGGAGGTTGAATGAACGAAACCAAGAAGTTTGAATGCCAAATGACTCAGTTTTTCAGAATAAGGAAAGTCAAAGGGGAACTGAACAGGACTTAAGGACGGCACACATTTTGAAATAAATGCAACTCAACAAGAGGCATTCAAACTCAATACTCGGAGTAAAATCTATCAGTCTGGATTGCCAAGTTCAACTTTTATACCCCACAATGTAAACCTTTCAGGGCTTGAACAAAATGGATAATGAAGTTTCAGAAGCTAAGTTGATACTAAGTTTTCAGAGCTGTTGATGATGTTGGATATAAAATAAAGCAATACATTTGCTCCACAACAATAGTAGAGCTACCCTGAAGCTAAGACAATCTTGACGGCAAGGTTGGTCTAATTTTTAAATCAACTTATTTACAGCAGTACTCTGTTATAAAGATGAAAATAGACACAGAGTATCCAGAAAGCAATCCATGAATCCACTGTGGATGTTGATTCACAGCTTGCTGATGTACCTATTGAATGTCATCAATTTCGATGGACAAAGGTAAGAATTTTAGTCAAACAATTAAAGAGGCAATGTGTTGAAGCTATCTGAAAACAAGTACAAAAAGGCTCATGAAGCAATACTGCACGGCTACCGCTGAAGTTTAGAAGATAATCTTTTGTATACTATTTTCTTACCCTTGCGTGTATGCCATAACGATGAGTTTTCATTGAATTTTATTTTAGTTCTCCATTTACTCACCTTACCATGAAAACTATTGTTGATTATTTCTGTAAAATTCTGTATATTAAAAATATCTCATCGTAATAGGGTTGAACCTTAGTGGCCCTAAGCCTTTGGCAAAGTTTGAAACATAGCCATTCGTCCATTCCTGAGCAGTTAGAGAGAGTAGATTCTGGATCCATTACTTTTGTACATGAAGATTTCACGGGAACTATTTTGTTTTAAAGTGGGGCATGACTCTGTAGTAAATAATGTGCGACCTATTCAGCTGGAGTGCGCTACAAAAGGCATGCATGACGGCACCCTTTACAACTTCATCCAGAACACAAAGCCAAAGATTGCAGAGTTAACACTGTTGGTTAGGACATGACAGGGATATAAGATTGTGATAGAATGAAGATGTGTTGAATGATACGATTATTGAAGAAAGATCTAAGAGTTTGGGTGATATAAGTGGAGTAACGAGGAAATATTGGAATGTGCCATGCTGAACAGAGATGCGATTAAATTTAAAATTGAAAGATATGTGAAGTTGGAAGAAGGACAAATGAAAATGTGGAAGCATTCAATGAGTACGTAAGAACAACTATTTAGAAGAATGGAAGAAGTTTGCCGATAAGATGGGCTGAAGAAAGTTTTGGAGCATTTAAAAGTAGTGTGAAGTAGTGAGTGACCATGACTGAGTTAAGTAGAGTCAGGTAAATATTTTAGAGGGAAATCAATAACAAAATGCAGCCAAAGGAATGTACATAGTATAGTTACATAATTGGCGAGCAAGCGAAAGCGAGCGAGACACTATCAGGAGTCACTCAATTGAAAACTGGGGATGTTTGTTTATATATATGTGGGGACATACGTATGTCATTTGTACTTTGACCGTCACATATTTTTGTGTTAGTTCGGTGGTCGACCCCATCCCAAACTTCACTAAACAGAATCCTCAGGTTTAGCGATCATTACCCGTATCACCCTAAAAATTGAATTGTTTATCGTTTTGAATTCTTTTGTGGGTGCTGTTAAAACTTGAAAACATACCGGAATTCTATTTCGTCGGTGAGTCAATACGCTCTTTGTCATAGTTATAGCTGTACGCAACCGTATTTACTTGAAAACTCATTGTCCACTAGAACCACGAAGGTAAGTCTTATGTAGGTATGTCCAGTTGTGTGCAAGTATTGTGCGTTATAGCTACTACTTAGCTCAAGCATATCACAAAGATAACGTTTAAAAAATGTGTATTTTTTTTTTCCAATTCAAACAGTTGCGGGGAGGGGTTACTATGGCATTGAAATGCCTTTACGTATAAACGTAATTTAAAACTCAACCATACTTTTAGTAGCTTTGAGTGTTAGAAGTTAAAATCAATCATATAACAATTGTGTAGTTTTAGGCTCGCTCGCCATTTGTGCTAAAGCACATCATTAGTAACAACATTAATGTGTATAACTTGAAGACCATTAGTAACAATAAGCATACACAATCAGTACTTGAATTAGTTTTGCAAGTTCAATTTTACAATATTTTTCATAGTAATACAGGTTTACCAATATAAGATAATTATTTTTTACTTACGAGGACACTCTTCATCAGGATCAGGAAAGTGTGGTATATTGCTTTTCTGTACAGTGATTGATGCTTCAGATCTTTTGTAGAGAATACATGGTGCTTCCCGAGAGTCTTTGGTAGAAATCAAATCATGAAAGACATAAGTGCGGGTAACACCATAAAATGGAGGTTAGTATGGGATTTACAGAACCAAGGGCTGAAGTCCCAAGGGTAGTATAATAACTGTACTGACTGAATGGAAGAGTGCAACCGACTTGTACCATGGTTCTAGGATATAGGAAATGCATAAACACTAATTTTTTGATTGGAAGGTTCACTTTTCACCTTTTAGTGGGTGGGTACAAAATATATTAACCTCAATTTGAATAATGATAGGGTAGTTTGAACATTCCATGGTACAAATAGTGCATTACATCATGTAATAAGTGCATACACAAATAATTATGTTTAAAACCATTAAAGTAATATTATAATTTAAACCATAAGAATTATAATTTGCTAGGGAGAGTAACAATTAACTCAGGGAACATAACAACATTTGATATCACTTACAAATTATTACTAATTTATTTCGAGTAAACCTGGAGATGCTACTTGTTAGGTTGTTGAATATGTGTCTCATATGAAAACTACACTAACAACTCATGATTCATAATACTCTGTCTCTGTCATGTCTAACCTCTTCTATTATGAAATAAACATTTATATATGTACTATTTTTCATTGCTCGTGCTATATGAATAACTGATTAGAATATCCAATAAATTATTCTTTTGGTCTGAGATGGCATACATGTCAGAGTTTGCCTAGGATATCCTTTATCCTTCCCAAACTATCCTTTATCCCATATAGACATAAAGGACTATCCCACGAATTTCTGCCAGAGGACACACACAGACTCTGGTTCATCCTATGCGTCTGACCTATCCCACTGTCCCATGTAGGACAGGTGGGATGTGTCAGTGGGACACATGGGATTCCATAGGACTATCCCACCTGTCCTACATGGGACAGTGGGATAGGATGGACACATAGGCTAGAGTGTGTCAGTGGGACACATGGGATTCCATAGGACTATCCCACCTATCCTACATGGGACAGTGGGATAGGACGGACGGTAATGGTATTTTAAAGGCAACCTCGGACATCACTGCTGTAAGTTCCACAGTACAAGGTGGCCACTGACCGCAGAAGGAACCGAGCGCCGTCTGCACCTTCAACTACACGTTCACCTCAAGCCACAGGTGTTCAGCCGCGTCGTTCAACCCTTCGGCAAGTTCCTCCAGATCGATACGGATCATGGAAAAAACACTGACAAATTTCCAGGAACAAGTCCGCTTAAGTGGGTAGGAGTGTAGTATTGTGAGATTATCACAATTAACTCTCATTTACTCTATTTCAATTAGTATGATCATACTTCCGTAGATACTTCCTGTAATTTTGTGGTTGTATCACAAGTCAGGTCATTATTGATTTGTGGTAGTCAGTTGTCATATCTGTGCACAAAAGAATCTTTTAACAATCAACCAGTGAACAGTGAGTAGTGGGATAAAGAGAGTCTCTCCTAGAGAACCCCTAATTCTTTGTGATTGCTAAAGATAGCACAATTCTAACAGCTAATATTGTAAACTAAAACTTAACCTGACGTTCTGACTTCTCGCCGTAGTCCTCTATTATTATAATTATTTCAGCCGAGAATGACTGAATAATTTTCTTCTTATTAAGACTAATTATAGACATTATGCATTCTGACTTTCAGTGATTATTGCTACATCTTTTGAAATGTTCAAATTCCTGACACCAGTGAAATATTGACTACTAACTATCTGAATAACTGAACTTTAGAATTAGCCGTGCACATAAAGATATAAACCTGTTATTTGTGAACTGAAAACCCTGGTCCTTAATTATTCTCAGTTCAGAAGTTTTACTCTAGTAACATTACCCAGCTGCAATTTAGAAGGAGTTCAGAGAGTATAGCAGTTACAAAATGTGTAAATTACTTACGAAATTGCTTCAATAGTGACTCCTCGCTGAAATCTCCTAGAATAATAAAATATAGATATAGAGTAAACTGCTATAAAGAGTAATTGATTTATTTGTACCTGATCGTCTTCGTTTCCTAGAGTCTGAAAGGCAAATAGAGAAAAAGGTGGTTTACATAGTGTCATACAAGGGTATACTGTTTCACCCACTAGACTGAATGTGTTATGAATATCATTATATGATGTAGTGGTTTTAAACACCCTTTTATGTGTCTGACTTTCTCAGCAGTTTGATGAAATGGAATATTATACACTACCTGCCACAGTTTATGTCATGTACATAATGATAAATAATGTGCAGTTCTGTTTAGTGGCTCTTGTATCTTTAAAGAATGATATTTTGAACATTAAAGTTTTAGAAGTGCTTTGAAGTAAATGTTTTCCAGTTTCTTGACGTTTTTTCCCCACGAGACCTCTTTGTAGGTTCTTTGTACAGGGAGATCAATGTCTCAATAAACCTCATCTCTTCTCTACCTGCCTTCAATATGGACTCACTGAGTTTCTCCTTCTACCAATCTCCTATGTCCCTCTCAGTTTGAGACGGTTGACTTAGTCATCTTGGCATAGCTTCTCAAGATGGCTCACTTACCTTCATCATTTGTCCTCATACTGATGCCAAATTATATTCTCATCTTGCATACTTTCCAGAACCTTCTACTATAGAGGATGTTTCTAGTGTGCTCGTGTGCATGCACTTTAAACACTGCTCAGAAAAAAAATAGAGGCAAACCCCAGTCTCACTTCACCAATTAAAATAACCGAACAGTCACAGCTATAGATGGATGCTGATTTAACTCAGATGTGTACTGCAGCAGATTGTCAATGTTAATAATTCTTCAGCAACTCTATTTTAGCCACATTATCTTTGTCATGTGATTCCCCTCTTTACCTCCTTGCTAGCAGACTGCTGTAAGGAACTGTGCACTTGTTGTTTAGCATGCTGGCTTTCTTTCCTGAACACATTCCTGTCTGCCTGCCTGCCTTCCTGCCTGCCTGCCTGCAGGGGTGCTTCTGTAGTGCCAGCTTATACTTGCTCCCCATCTCAGGGCACCACCAGTAGCTCAGATCTGACAGTGGGAGTTATCTCTTTTCTAGGGAAAACCTACAGATTCAGTGGTGGTTGCATGGGAATTTCCTACATATTCAGCTAATAGCTGGTAGTTGTATAAAGTGTCCAACTTCTGAGTTATTTTTTCTCCCATTTCTAGCAAGATTAGATCATAAATTCTAAAGTTACTTGGTTATTAGAGTCTGGGGAAGGTCCACACAAAAGCACACTGGGTGGGGGTGAGGGGTAGGGGTGTTGTTTTTAATATCTGCACAAGAACTACAGCACCTTTAATTTGATTTTACCGTTGGGATAATGAATGACTAAAAGTGTAAGGATCCTATAATTTCGAGTAATAATACATCTCATTGAAGCTTTCCTATCATAAGGAGCTGAATTGTGTCATTCAGTACTAATCTTGACCACTGGAAAACAATCCAGGTATCAAAGATATAACCCAACAATTAAGTTCACAACAGGTGTTTTACTTTCTCATATATGTGACCGGTTTGGGGAAAATCGGCCAAAACACGGCATTTAAAGTTTTCTATTTATTTCTACCAGTAGGTTGCTTAGGGCCTTGGGATGCCGTCCTCCTAATTTGGAAGCTGTAGCACAAGCCATCTTTGCCCTATGTACTACAACACTTCAGTATTTTTGCTAAACTTATTATTGCTGATTTTGAGGGGAAAAAATGCCGCATAAAGGAGTTGCTAAGGCCAGGGGGCGTGCCTTGCCTCTCTGAGAAACTATGATGGCAAAACTTGCGTGAGTATGCGGATTATGTAGAATTATGTAGAATTATAGTAAGTGAATTAGTTAGCTACAGTATTTTTCCTGCTGTCAGTAAAATGCACGTCAATAGATTTCTTAGCAACACGAGTCCAACCAGCTAGTGTTTTTAGCCTCATAGCATGAGTTCTAGAGCTCACCGGAGCTTACAACAGCGCCATAAGCTAGAGCTAACCAATGCTTATCCATTTCTGCCATAAAATGAAAAAAAATTTTTTTGGATAATAATCGACCCATAAGGCTCTACCCCGGGCTACTGAAAGCCGCATTTAGGCCTATTTTCCTAAAACAGGTCACATATGTATTAGTATAGTCTGGTGTCGCCGACCCTTTTCCTTCCCTATATTGGTGGGCGGGGAGGAAGGAAAGGGTCTGGTAGCTCTAGTATCAACGACTTGTGCCGGCACAAAAATAGTGGCGCTGCAATCAGATTGCAGAATCGTTAATTAAGCGCTCAACCACATATTCAATGCGGGCCAGTTTATTCCGCATTGTTAGCCATGGAAGATCAAGTGATGAAGAGCGTGTTTAGAAGTTACTGTTTTGTGTGTAAAGCCAGAGCAGATGAAAGGGAATTTTAAAAAGAGATGTTTTTGTAGCTCTCCCTACAAAGAGTGTTTGTTTCCAGAGTTTATCACTTATGACCAACTCCTACACGAGTGTGAACCAGCCATTATTGTTGTTGTTGTTCTGCATTATTGAAACACCACAGTCGCAACAAGATATTCCAACAAAATGTTTTCCTGCAACGAAATATTTGACTAGCGATTGATTTTAGCCTACGGGTTAATGATGACGCAATAAATCTGTGACGTCATTTGCACAAGTCGTTGATACTAGAGCTACCAGACCCTTTCCTTCCTCCCTACCAACCAATATAAGGAAGGAAAAGGGTCGGCGATGCCAGACTAATATTAGTAGTGGATAGACTCTACATTAATATCATCATACCCCAAGTTAGTCACTAGTCTAACAAGGATGGAAGGAGAAAAGGGAATGTGGGAAAGGGTGAAGAGTAAAGTTTTTGGGGGTCATCCAAGGGAAAGGACGATGATTCATTACCATATTGTTTTGTGATAAAATATGTCTATCCTGAGTGAAAAACCAAAACAAAAAACTTCCTTTGTTGCCAGGCAATAAATATTATTGAAGAGGTATGATCTTTGGGAGTGTGTGGGTGTGAAAACATGTTCGATATTGGCCATGGGTTGCTAGGGTATGTTAACTTTACTTCCGCATTTATCAGAGCTATGGTATTCTGTAGTCTCACTGGCCAGACCCTTTACTCAATTTCTATGCTGGGAAAAGTCTGATACTTCCTCCAACAATTCATGCACCCTAGGACTTACTCACTGTTACACTAGCTGAACCTAAGTTGGAATATTAGCTATCAAACTTCTTTGGGGAAGGAGTTAGTAGAATACAGTGGAGGAGGAGATGGTAAAAGGATCTCTGTCAACAAGTTAACATTAGCTAACTCACCTAACTTTCTCTCAATACTTTCTGCCAAGTCATTGAGGCCAAGGTCCTTCAGAATTTTGAGTAGCTTACAAAACGATTCTTTAGGGTTCGCTTTCACTTTCAATCCGATATCTTTGACAATATACCTGGCTCTTCCCACATCATCCTGATTTATCCTCGTATAGGTCACAGTATTGTATGTAGATTCCGTTACGAGTTCCTCAGCAAAAAACTTATCCGCATAAGTTCTAACATCTACAGCGATTGAGTTGACTAAACCTTCAGTACTAGTCGACACAGCTCCGTAGTAATCTGGAATGTCTGACATTTGTGCTTTTCTCGGAGTAGAAGTTTAGAAACGTACGTACCGCAAAATCCCTCAAAAATGTCTCTCTCCTCCTACATACAGTCTGTTGTTTATTCTGAGCGGAAGTGTGGGAGGAGCTAGGGATTAGTCTCCGTCGCCGACCCTTTACCTTTCCCATATTGGTGTGGGCGGGTGATAAAGGGAAAAGGAAAAAGGTCGGCGATGCCAGGCTAAGGTAGTCAGGCTAAGGTAGTCAGGCGTAGTCAGCCAGACCCTTTACCGAACCGTTACGCTGGGACGGGTCTGACCAAATTTGTTCTGCCTCACATTATTGTGGCGGTCAATTACCGTTAGCTAAATTAGCCCTCCTCAAATTCCTGTGCGTGTCAGCCACCTTTTCCAACGCTAGGTTTAGCAATCATGACTAATATGCGGTAGAAATTCAGGTATAAAGGAGGTGGGGCACTCACCACTCCCACACCAGAACAAATTTGGTACGGCCATGTTCACAGACCTCCGCTTGCTTTGCGCGCTCGTGGTCTGGCTACGCCAGACTAAGACTAAGGAAGGATCCGACCGTAGCAGCGGCAGCAGTGTAAAGGTTACTAAATTAGGAAAATGCCCCTGCTATAGTGCATGATTGATGTCTGTATTAGAATTGCCTGGAGAGGTGAAGTAGAAGGCTCCACAAACCCCTTTATTTTATGGTATAAAGTGACTGGGATGTCCTGCCAAAAGACGTCTTCAGTAAACTCTCTAGACTTATGAATAACAATGTTAGCTATTCATCTGACAATATTTGCTTCAGCCACTTTCATCCATTTCACCATAGTATCAAGTCACAATGTTGAGAGCAAAGGGACACGGTACTACCAGTTGGCAGGAATACAACTCATCATATTACATCTGTCACCATTATTGTATTCATGCAATCATTTACAATGCCATCTAATTGTGTAATTGGTTTTTATTAACATTATGAGACAAAATTGCCATAATGTAGCTATTAGAAGTAAACTAATACTTGCTCTGTTTTGTTTATGTTTTTTGTTTTTATATTATTTTGCTTAAAATGTATAGCTTACTGTTGTTAAAGGCAACCTCTTTCACAATAGCTATAGCTAGTCAGGAGAAGAAAGAGAGCTGCAGTTTTTTTGCATGTAAACTTGATATGCTCTTTGTCCTCAGTTAATTAAATATATTCCTAAGATTTGATATAATTATATTTATTGTTGGACAATTATTCCATTGCGTATTTATGCATCATCAAACGTCATCATATTAATTGAGTTGTGGGTGTAGTTTTTGTTCTGTGCAATAAAAAATTCTGTCAAGCGTGCATGCAAGGCGGGCGACAAAGACCAGTGCAGGAGCCTTTAGCAAATGGTCCTTCGAGCCGGATTGAGTAGAAACTAGCTGATAGAAAGCATACTGAACCTAGTCTAGCTGTTTTGACCTCGCCCTGAAGAGACCCACGAATCATGACCAGCACAGGCACCACGGACTAACTCGCAAGGAAGAGGAGAGTTCGAGGAGGACATCGAGGTTCGGCCAAGAGAATGATGGGCCAGCTGGAGACGATGTTAGCGACTTCTTCACCCGACCTTGTGCAGGCATCCCAATTAAAGCGCAGCCTCGCGGAAAAGGTCGACACGTTAAAATTGCTTGATGCGGAGATTTTGAATTATATTGATGTGGATTCAGCTATTGCCGAAGAGATTGAACAGTCAGATGAATTCAAGGGTCATCAAAGAAGACGCTCTCTGACTGTGAGAGGGTCCGGGTGGCAATGGACACTTTGGATGGAGGAATGGTGCGGCATCTTCTTGCTGTCCCAGTCATCTGTGAACCACTGGCAGCTCAGCCACTTGCCCTGTGTCTTGAGTCCTATGAGCATCTCTCGAATCTGGAATTAGCAGACTCCACAAGTGATAATTGTGCTATGGAAGTTGATCTTTTGGTGGGATCAGACTACTATTGGGAGCTTGCCACTGGGAGAATATGTCGTAGGAATAATGGTCCCATTGCTGTTGAGACTAAGTTGGGTTGGGTCCTGTCAGGCCCTGTCCCAGCAGTTGAATCCTCATGTAGCCTCCTCACGGCACACACGTTGAAGGTGGACTCCCGTGAAGAACGGAGCCTGGATGATGCTTTGCGAGCTTTCTGGGAATTGGAATCTTTAGCTCACAAAGCATCATCCAGGCTCCGTTCTTCACGGGAGTTCTCATTCAAGGATGGCCGCTATGAGGTGGGACTATCATGGAGGAAGCCACGTCCCATCCCACCTGACAATCATGAGCTCATCCAGAAGCGTCTGCATAGTTTGCTGCGACGCCTTCGCCTGTCACCTGCCATTTTACTGGAGTATGATGCGGTCATTCGCAAGCAAGTGGAGCTGGGGATTGTTCAGCAAGTACCAGATTCTGATTTTGGTATAGTGGGCAGTGTTCACTACCTCCCGCACCATGCTGTGGTGAAGCAAGAGAAGGAAACCACCAAGGTTCGGGTGGTTTATGATGCCTCCGCAAGAGCTGGGGGTCCCTCCCTCAATGAATGCTTATTCACAGGGCCTAACTTCAACCAGAAGATCCTGGACATCCTCCTTCGTTCTTACCCAGTCGCACTCGTATCGGACATTGAGAAGGCCTTCCTGATGTTCTCCATATCAGAGGAGGATCGAGATGTATTGAGATTCCTGAGGATAGATGATGACACCAAAGCTGACCCAGCAGTCCAGGTCTTCCGCTTTACACAAGTGGTTTTTGGAGTGTCCTCCAGCCCTTTTCTTTTAAATGCCACTATTGATCACCATCTGAAGCTGTTCTCAAGCACAAAACCAGAGTTGCTGAGACTTCTTCTCCCATCAATCTACGTTGATGATGTTGTGGCTGGGGCCAGAGATGTTGATGCTGCCTTGCAAATGTACAGGGACTCCAAGGGAATTTTGCGGGAAGGTGGCTTCAATCTATGCAAATTTGTGACAAATGAACCACAACTTCAGAGAGCCATCAACGAACTAGAGGGAGTTCCGTGCAGTCCTGACACTGACTATGTTGATGAGACAACTTATGCGAAATCCACTCTTGGGGGAGTCCAGGAGATGAGCCCTACGGACCAGAAGGTTTTTGGCGTGAAATGGGATGTCTCAACAGACTGCCTGGTTTTCAGTGTCCAGGAGATAGCTGCTCTCACAGACCTTGAGGAGCCAACAAAGAGGAAGATTGCGAGCACTGTGGGCAAATTCTGTGACCCATTGGGGTTCCTTTCACCCGTAGTTGTGAAATTCACGATGTTCTTCAAGGAACTCTGTGAAGAGGGGTGTAGTGGAGCTACCGAACTTTGAACTCGCATCATTATAATTATCATTCATTATGTCATTGTCAATATGTCACTCCTCACTCACTCATTAGTCACGTGATTCTTGACTCTCATAGTCAGTGTCCATGTGTCATACTTGTCCTCGAAATAATACGATTTTACCTTTGATAAACATTTTGATTATCGACGTTGTTAGCGCTCGTAGCTACATTGGTGACCCCGACGACTGACGATAGCCCCGCTTCACCACCAGCTCCCGCTGTCACAGCAGTAACGCTGAAGTTGCCGCCTTTTTGGCCAACCGACCCCGAAGTCTGGTTCGCCCAGGTACAGGCCCAGTTCACCACCAGAGGTATCTCAGCACAGAGAACGATGTTCGACTATATCTCCAGCAGCTTATCATCGGTGAGGAACTCGGCGATAGGAAGCCAACGCAACTCCTCCGGAGAATGCAACAGCTTTTGGGGGACAAGTTAGCATCTGGAGCAGACTCAACCTCATTCCTTCGTGAATTATTTCTCCAGCGACTCCCTGCTAATGTCAGGATGGTCCTAGCTTCTGCTGACTCAACAATTACACTTGACAAACTTGCAGAGATGGCAGATAAGATAATGGAGGTAGCTACTCCAGTTGTAGCTGCAGTAGGTCATGCTTATACTACTGAGAGTTCTGTGGAAGTCAAGCAACTAAGAAAGGAAGTGGCCCATCTAACCGATCTGGTTACAGCACTCACTGCCTCCAACACACCTTCAGCCCGTCGTAGTCGCTCAAACTCTCGCCAATTCCGTAGTAGTCCCGCACCCAAGGACTCCATTCAGTCTGCTGATTCTCTCTGTTGGTATCATGCCAAGTTTGGGGAAGCAGCTCAGAAGTGTAAAGAACCATGCAACAGGGGAAACTCCACGGCCGGACCCTAGTGGCGATGGGGGTTCCCGGCCTTATTCCCACTAGTCGCCTATTTTATGTTACGGACACACACAGTGGTACACGATTCCTGGTGGATACTGGATCTGAAGTTAGCGTCATTCCTCTCACCCTTTCCAAACGTAAATCTCCACCTGATAAACTCACCCTCATAGCAGTAAACAGCACTCCCATTACGACTTATGGCAAACAATCCTTAACTCTCAACTTGGGTCTTCATCGTTCTTTTGCGTGGATCTTTATCATCGCTGATGTGCAGAGGCCCATTCTCGGAGCAGACTTTCTCCGGCACTTTGGGT
>WLWD01005541.1_pt1 | contig 18093 bp, 18 predicted proteins | sample 6712731 | NCBI WGS metagenome assembly WLWD01 (sample SAMN12718690, study PRJNA576275) | sponge metagenome | isolation source: marine sponge | host: Mycale hentscheli | place: New Zealand: South Island, Marlborough, Capsize Point | collected 2014-11-01
CCTGGTTGTATCGCAATCCCTATTCAGATGATCCGGAAGAACTGGGCAAGATTTGTGCGAATTTACTCGAAAGAGAAATCGTGCATCAGGGTCCACATACGGTCGCAGCCTTCATTGCCGAACCTGTGCAGGGCTCTGGCGGCGTCATCGTACCGCCCGATAACTATTGGCCATTGATAAGAGAGGTTTGCGATAAATACGGTGTGTTACTCATTGCCGACGAAGTCGTCACCGGTTTTGGTCGTAGTGGCAGTATGTTTGGTAGTCGTGGATGGGGAGTCAAGCCAGACATCATGTGCCTGGCAAAAGGAATCAATTCCGGCTTCGTACCATTGGGCGCAACTGTCGTAAACGAAAGAGTACGCTCGGCCTGGGATTCTGATCATCCTCTCGCTGCCATCTTGCATGGCTTTACTTATTCAGGTCACCCGCTCGCCTGTGCTGCTGCCAATGCCGCTTTGCAGATTGTCGAGGATGAAGACTTGCCAGGTAATGCGGGCAAAGTGGGCAGCTATTGCCTGACGAAGCTAAAAGAAACGGTTTCTGACTTTGATTTCGTCGGTGATATCAGGGGTAAAGGACTGATGATGGCAATCGAACTGGTGAGCGATAAAACAAGCAAAACCCCCTTCATGCCTGGCGATCCTTTTCTTAAGTTTATACAGCAGACAAGCCGTGAAGAAGGGCTGTTTATTAGAAACCTGGGTACCACCCTGATCATTTCACCACCACTCGTTTTTACCGAACAAGATGTTGATGCTTTGGTTGATATGCTTGCCAGGACTTTTGATAAGGCAGCAAGTGAGTTTGCGAAACCTTAGATATCAAGACGAGATATGGAGTAAAAGATTGGGTGTAGGTTTATCTTTGAAAAGTGAGGAGCTCAATATGTTACGAGTCATACTTATCATTTTTATTGGACTTCTGGCGGTTGTTTCAAAAGCAGATACAACATCCGTAGAGGGAGATACATTCTTGCACGAATCAAGCGTTGACTGGGAAACAAATGATTTTCCCATTCATCGTTGGAAAACATTGGTAGGCGCTGGTATAGAAGGACGTACTCAACCCGATGATATTTATATGGGCACGTGGGAACTTGCTCCGAAAGCCATATATCATGGGCACAAACACGAGACGCCTGAGATTTACTATATTATTTCAGGTAAAGCCTTGTGGACTGTTGGAGATGAAACTCGGGAAGTAACGAAGGGTACCTCAATTTACACAAGACCTGGCGAAGTACATAAAATGGTAAATCTAGGTGAGGAAACCGTTCAAGCTATCTGGATTTGGTGGGCACCCAATGGAGACAGAAAAGTATTTCAAAGTGATTATATTTTTACAGAAGAGCCTGGTGTTCAACCTGAGGGGGCAGGATTTAGTGAGTAAACAAATATGCTGTCGCTGGCAGTATATATTTAAAACCAATGCACTTAGATACTAGCGTTTAAAAAATATAATTTTCTTACATAATGTGATGTCGATCAGGAAGCAATTGTCCGATCTCCCTGGCTACTTTCTGCAAATCCGGTAAAAATTTCTTCTTGATGTTTTTGTTGTTGATCCTGGCAACGTTACCACCAAAGGTTACGGCTGCGACAACCTTATCAAGATCATTACGAACAGGTACAGCTAGCGTGAAAAGGCCTATTTCTAACTCACTATCAACGCAGGCAAATCCCTGTTGCTTTATTTTATCCAGCTCCTTTTTTAACAAGGGCTTCGATGTGATGGTTTTCTCGGTAAATCGTTGTAGTTTAGTTTGTTTCAATAAACTGTCGATTTTTTCTGCATCATATTCCGCCATAATGGCACGCCCTGCAGCCGAGACATACGCGGGAAAACGTGTGCCGGGAAAATACGAGACCCGGTCATAACGATCAATAGCACTTAGCGCAACACTGATAGAGTCAGTTCCCTCAATGACGGAAATAGCACAGGTTTCGCCTACTTTATTGCCTGCTGTATTGATGATTGGTTGTATAACCTGTCCCACTTTCATTGAAGTAAGATAGGAAAACCCCAGATCCAGAATCTTGGGTGATAAACGAAACCACTTTCCATCTGAAGCCACATAGCCAAGTGTGTTCAAAGTCAATAGTATCCGCCTGGCAGTAGCGCGTGTCAGATTAGTTTTGGCAGCAACATCAGCCGGAGTCATCTCTGCATTTTCACTATCGAATGCACGGATAACATCCATGCATCGGGCAATAGAGGTAATAAAATCTTTAGAATCTTCGCTTATCATTACTTGTATTATCTACTTACGGCAACACTTTGCTAGTGGTTATTCTAGTTGTAAAAAAGGTAGAGCATAATCCTCCACTACCGCATAATCAACATGAGATGGATATTCGTACCCCACAATAATTATTAGACTCATTTACAAATTGACATCAAAAGAAAAAATATTGACTGAGCCGTTTTTTCAAACAATACGAAAGAAATATTTTTTATTAATCTTTCTATTGGTGAGTTCTTGTTCTGACATGAACAATAGTTATTACCCATTGACTGGTGGATACACCTGGCACTACTCAATTCGGGAAAATAGTGTAACGGAGCTTAAGCACAAAAAGGAGATTGTACAAAATATCGGAATTGAAGAAGGCGATTATATCCAAAAATATTTTAAAGGGGCTAAATTATATTTGCAGGAAGATGAAGAAGGTATACGAATTGCACGGGTAATACTAGACAATGGTAAAGAACTAAAAAATGATGAATATTCTTCTACAATCCTAAACAAGCCATTTGTAATTGAAAATACGTGGAACGATATAATCATAAGTCATCTTTACAATAATGCAGAACCTGGTTCTCAAGATGTTATCGAGGCTATTCCGGTCTTAACATCGATTGTGGCTATCGATGATGTTGTAAAAGTTCCAGCGGGGAAATATACCCGTTGTCTTCGAATTGAGTCGACGGGTGAGAAATTTATTCGTGAAGGAAAATACGCTTACCAACCCAAAATGACTGTCAATGTTAAAAATACTCGTTGGTACGCCCCGGGCATCGGATTAGTAAAAGAAATTCAGTCCGATGAAGCAAATATTCGCATGTACCCCAATGTTGGCTTTACAAAAGAATTAGTTCGATTTGAAAAATAGACTACTTTTGGTCCCCTCCAATTATTTGCCGCTAGCTATCTAAAAAAGAAGGTATGACTGTGTTTTCTCTGACTTAGGCTGACACAATTATTCTATCCTAGCATACGTTGTTTTAGTTTTTCATAAGGCGTTTTACCATTATGCGCAGTGTGTGGTCTCAAGAAGTTATAATAATCTTCCCATTGCGCAAGTTTTTTGCGTAGGTTTTTATCTCCAGTATAATCTAGCACCTGATAAAACTCGCGTTGATCTGTCAAATGAGAGCGTTCCACTTTCCCATTCAAGCGCGGGGTAGCCGGTTTAATATAAACATGCAGCAACCCCAAATCAGCCACATGCCAGTGAAACTTCGTTTGGAATTCATGGCCGTTGTCAGTACGAATGACTTTAATTCTGAAAGGAAATTTATCGACCACGTAATTAATAAAGTCAATCGAGCTAGATTGCGTATGTTGTTCATAGATTTTGAGCGCCCTGATACGGGTACAATCATCAATTGCTGTGTACTGATATCGTTTGATACGTTTTCCCTGTTTATTCTTTAAAAACAGAAATTTAACATCCACTTGAACGTGATGGCCCGGCACTCTTTTTTCATACCGTTTGAATTGACTGCGTGAACGTTTCTTGATGTTTTCAGGGAGGCGATTCAGTTTGTTTCTTACCAGAACGTTATAACAACCATTGCGAGATATTTTAATGTCATGGTAACGCTGCAAGTGCCATACGATCATATCCGGGCCAAAATGATACCTGGTGCGGAGGTAAACGATCTTCTCCTCAATCGCTTTCGGGATGCGCAATTTATGATTTTCGGGACAAGGTCTGCTATCGACCAGAGCTTGTTCTCCATGTGCCTGGTAAGCCCGTTTCCATGTATAGAAAGTCTCTCGACATATTCCGAAATAACGGCACGTCTTAGCGATATTACCGTTCTCTTTTGCGTAGTTTAAAACCTTCAGCTTTTTGGCTATGTCATGCTCTGCTCTTCGATTCATTATACTCGACTCCTTTATAGCTCAATAACAGTATAAACTGTCTACCTAAGTCGAGATTTTCATAAGCCTTGACGCTTGGCCTTACTATTTTTCCTGGGCTTCATATATATAGAAAAATTGGTGCTTAGCTGGCCATGTGGTATATGAAGGTCATATTTCTCCAAGAAGGGGTTCTTCCAATAACTCTCATCATCTAGGTTAATCCACCCTCGTCGTAATACTCCTTCTTTAACAAGGTACTCAATGCTCGTGGATATATAGTTACGGTCATCAATATTCATTATCTCGATTAATACATATATCCGGTCTACAAATAATTTGTCAGGGTAGATCCAATATCGTTTAAAAAATTTCTTCATAATTATTGTTTATTAAAAGTTAGGCCAAATAAAATTAGTCAATTATGATTAGTATTTACAAGAATCTTTTTCAATCGAATGCAATATGAAAATTAATGATCTAACAAGTTGCTATTAGTATAATTCAGGAGAAGAAGCACCTTGATGCTTCTAGGCCTACTTTTGGCTCGTTTCATCATCCTCATCTGATAAAATCAGGTGAGGTCTTGAATTAACCCATTCTTCTATAGAATTAAGGCGGTATCCGATACGTATAGGACTAAGTTGGATTGGTAGAGGGAAAGCACCAGATTTTCTAAGACGCCATATTTCAGTTCTTGAGAGGCTAGTGATTTTCTCAACTTCGGAAGGCTTTAATATTGTTAGGTGTTTTTTCTCATCTGAATTATTCACGTGTGATGTTCCTATATTTGAAACATCTGATTTACATTTAGTGGTAGAATTATCTATCTGAATAATTCAGTTATATAAAAAGATAGTGATTACACTAACAGACAAGCTAGAGAGGAGAATATGGTTACGGACAATAAGACAAACATCGAATTAAGACAGCCAAGGGAAGCAAAAATATTCGGACTGCGTATCTTGAAAGAAATATTGGAGAAAGCAGAAAAAAAGGAAGATAGTTTTTATGACGACTATGAGAATAAGGTTAAGGATTTAATATCTGCAATACGCGTACTTCAAGTAAAAAAAGGAGATGAAAATAAGAGTAAGCGAATTAAAGCTACTAAAAAAATATTAGGAGTATTTAGACACTTTTATTTCAGAGTCGATATGGAAACAGAACGCAAAACCATACTTAACTGGAAGTCAAAAAAACGCAAGAAAAAAGTAAAATAATTAGCATGTTTTAGATCGAATATCAAATAGACTTGATATATAGCAATTTTGCTAGTGTCGTAATGTTACTCGATAACGACATCTTGATTTCTATCAGCATCCACGTAGAGATACCAAGCTTTCGGGTCATACAATGTCTTGCTGACTTCAAAAACAGTAGCATCTCTAACTAAAATACCGGGATTTACGTCACTGAACACGTAGCTATCCAAGTTGAGTGCTGTCTTTAGTGCCGTTGTAGCCTCTGTATCCAATTTGTATTTGGTATCGTTAGCCGCAATAAGATAGATGGTTGGTATACTAAAACAACTTAGGGGCTTACCGGATACGTTCTTAAATTGCCATCTGATGTCAATAAATATCGCGCCCTCTGGTGGGGTCGAATGAAAGTATTCGCTACCCACAAAAGTCGTAGTCCTGACATTTGTAATTGTGATTTCGAATTTTCGGGTATTGAATGTATTTCCAACTTTGACTATAGAGTCTACTTTATTGTGTGACTTACTAGCAGGATTCGGATTGCTATTGTTACCATCTACGTTATTCTGTCTGGCGGCTGTTGGATTAATGGTTGTTTTTTGTGGTTCGGGTTCTGGTGCAAGTAACCCCAGCACGAACAGAAAGCCAAAAAAAATGAGCAGCCATTTAAAGAAACCGATCTTCTTCTTCCCTGGTGCACCGCATTTGGGACATTGTTTAGCTTTTTTACTGATCTCTTCATCACATTCTTTGCATTTTATTAATGCCATAATCCATATCTCCAATAGTCAAAATATTTCGTCATCGATGACATCCCACAAAGAATCCAAGCTGTCACTCAGACTTGTTAAAAAGCTCGCTTCAGAAAAAGCGTGCCTAATATCATTGTCAATACTGTCATCTGGTTTTGTATTCTTGATACCGTTGATCTCTTCTACATGCCATCCTATGAGGGGGTCGCGCTTGAGTGCGATAACCGTTGGCCACGCTCACAGACATAAAAGTACTTGTAGCCCAGCAGAACTGAACGCACATACTCATAGATGCAGTTGTTGAATTTATTGGCTATTGACTTAAGTGCTTTAGCTGATGAGATGGGTTTTATGTAGTCGTTACCAGGCCAAGGGGGAGAGGGGAAAGTCAGAGTCTGTACGAAACGTTGAAACCAGTGTTCTATCTGCGATAGTGTTTTAAGACGTTTAACAGCATCCAATATAGCTAATTGATTCTGGTCCCTTTCTACTACTCGAAGTACCGTCACAATAGACAGAAGCATCCGATACTGAGATGCCTTCTTAATGGAGCGCAGTACGCTGATATCTAACAAATCAAATGGAAACTCATTTAGCCAGCGTAGGTGATATGATCTTACTCTGGTCGCGTGCGCTAGATACGTGCGGGTCTTCTCATTTCTCTGCAGCTCTACCAACAATCGATAGTAATTTTTGCTAAGTGGTATGTGGCCAAGTTTTGATATTGTCTTTAGCAGATCATCTGGATAGGGCTGATAAAGGGAATTTAGCATCGACTTTTGCGATCGTCGCTGTAGTAAACGTGATTGCTCCGCTACAGATAATTGTGTTCCCAGTTCTTTCCAAGCTAGCCGTACTAAGCATAAATAGTGAATATAGCATTCAGTTTGTTCGCCAAGATGAGAAAGAAACCTTCGATCTGCGCGACTCAATGCATTTAGCCATCGTGCACACCATAAGTCATGACCATAAAGTTGTTGCAAAAGCCAGTAGTCTGATGTTTGTGTTCTCACACCATCTATAGCTGTGGATAACTGGCAGTCTGAAAGTGTGTATCCAGTTGGTGATTGGTTTAGAGCAGCATTAGCGATTGGAGCAATGAAATGCTCTAACTGCAGTGTGTCCAGAGTATAACTTGGCCTTAAATTATCCATGCTTTATGTATGCTTGTGGTTAAACCATAAATATATTGAAAAAGGGCTATATAAGCCGTGGTCATAAAAAGCATTTTACCAATAATATGGCTGTATGGACAGGCATTCACAGCTTATTTTGGTCGGTAAAGAGATTCGTCGCTTACGGGAGGAAACGGGCTTGAGTCAGGATAATTTTGCGGCGGAAGTGGGCATGGATCGCTCGTATTATGGTCGTGTTGAACGTGGCGAGCGAAATGTAACGTCGCTAAATCTGATCAGAATTGCTGGTACTTTGGGGGTGGAAGTGGGCACCCTGTTTCCGAAGATGAAAAAACTAAAACGAAAAAAGTAAAGACCCATCAAATAAGCCGATATTTTGGCTCTCAGAAAAAAACGCGTTAAGTACTATTATCATAAGTAATAATTGTTTGCTGGTTATACGAAGTGCTCGCATAAGCATCGATTTTCTAATACTCCTAATTATTCCCTAATATCAATTGAAAATTGGAGTAATTAAATAATTTTCAATTAAGAGAAGCTCTATTTTTAATCGTATCTCTCTGGTGTGACTATAAAGTTTAGGCTTGACTGAATGCGAAGCATGCCGTACATTCGCGCCCATGAATTTAGTGAGGATAATCCGAAAAAATTGGAATTGGCGTTGGGAACAACAGTCAGGGCGGGTTGTCGTGTAAATTAAATCCAGATTATCAGGATTAATATTTACTAAAACCCGCTCATAAAGCGGGTTTTTTGGTTTTAAGCTAATAGCAAATGGATAGAAATGTGATGAATACAATGATTCAAATACTGATGTTAAGAACACAATGTTGGTGGCACGCACTATGTTGGTATGGTGGCTGAGTTTGTGTCTATATTGAAAACTGAGAATCCGCCATTAGGCGGATTTTTTTTGCCTATTATAATTTGTAAGCAATGAACCCCAACCCGAGCAAAATCGATTTATGGAAAAAATAGTTCAAACACTAAGTGTCGAAATTGAAGGGAGCTACGACGCATTATCCGTTTATCGAGCACTGCGATCTACTGCTCGTCCGGGTCCTGGTGCCTTGCTGGAAACAGCTTGTATTCACTCACGTGAACATACACAAAGTATCTTAATGTTGTCAGCCGGACTAAAAATCGTTTGTCGTGATTTTACGATTACCATTAAGGCGCTGAATGCCAATGGTCTTTCTGCATTGGATGGATTGTTGGATTTACTACCGGCCTTTGAGCGGCATGGTGCGTCACTGATTTACAAGTTACCTAGGAAAACTGGTCCTGTTGACCGTGACGAGCATAAGCGTTTGCTTGATCTGTCTATTATGGAACCACTCCAGCGACTCATGGAGATAATAAAAAGCGATGATTTGAAAGAGAACATCTCTTCTATGTTTATTGGATGTTTCAGCTTTGAACTATTAAACCAGTTTGAAGACAATAAGTTTGCAGAGGAGAAGCATAGGAATTATCCCGATTATTCCTTTTACTTCGCAGATCAATTGTTATTGATTAACCACAAAAATGGTTCAGCGGAGCTTGTGAGCAAAGTATTTACTGGGAACGAACAGCAAGCAGTACTAACTGATTATCAAAATCAATTATCTCTGAATAGTTCAATTTTAAAAGATTTGGCAAACCACAAAGCGACACCCTTGACCTATAACGATATTGATTTAGCTACAACCGATTATAAAACTAATTTAACTGATGATGAATATATTGAAAAAGTAGAACTGATAAAAAAACATGTGATTGCAGGAGATATCTTTCAGGCAGTTTTCGCCAGGCAGTTTAGTCTGCCTTGTTACGATGCCATGATAGCCTATGAAATTCTACGTCAGCAAAATCCAAGCCCCTATATGTTTTTTATCGAAAGCGAAGATTATCACTTATTTGGTGCCTCACCAGAAAGTGCTGTAAAAGTCTCCGCATTAGCTAATAAAGTCAGCATCTATCCCATCGCAGGCACTCGTAGGAGGGGGTTCACAAAAAAAGGAACAATTGATCCCGATCTGGATACTCGCCTTGAAGTCGATCTTTTAGCGGACACAAAAGAAATGGCGGAACATATGATGCTTGTAGATTTGGCAAGGAATGATATTGCACGAATCAGTAAGGCCGGCTCGCGTCGAATCGAAAGACTAATGCAAGTCGATAGATATTCCCATGTTATGCACCTGGTATCCAAAGTCTCGGGTGAATTGAAAGATAAAGTGGATTGTTTTACAGCCTACCGCGCCTGTATGAACATGGGGACGTTAACGGGTGCGCCGAAACTTCGCGCCAGCGAATTCATTGCTAAATATGAAACAGTAGAACGAGGCCCCTATGGCGGCGCTGTAGGTTACATCAACGCTTGCGGCGATATGGATACCGCTATTGTTATACGTTCCGCACTAGTAAAAGTGTCGACGGCAACAGTCAGTGCAGGAGCCGGAATAGTGTTTGATTCTGATCCACAGTCAGAAGCGGATGAAACAAGAATCAAGGCACAAGCTGTGTTGAGAGCAATTATTACAGCCAACCAGATCTCTTCTGTCAGTACTTCGACCTCACGAGAGGTGGCGTGATGAAGTCTAATGCGCTAGATGTAAAAAGCGATTCAGCAATAATCCCTTTACGTGTGCTTGTTATAGATAATTTTGACTCTTTTACCTACAACCTGGTCGAGGAAATTTATCATATTTCTAACGACATTAAGGTTGTGCGTAATGATATTAGTGAAAGCGAGTTATCTCGATTAATAGTAGACACTGATTTGCTTGTTCTCTCTCCCGGACCTGGTAGACCCGAGGATGCAGGTATCTGTATGACATTGATTCAGAAATACCGGGGTCGAATCCCTATTATCGGAATATGTCTTGGTTTCCAGGCAATTATAAGCGTTTATGGGGGCAAAATTACAGAAGCCGAGTGCCCAGTCCATGGTAAGGTTTCCCGACTCACACATCAAAATAAATATTTCTTTAAGGATCTGCCCAATCCAATTTCAATTGGGCGCTATCACTCATTAATAGCCAGTGAGATTCCACCTGCACTCGACTGTATTGCTACCAGTGATGAAGTGAGTATGTGTGTAATCGATGCCGACAGGGTCGTGTTAGGTTTTCAATTTCATCCTGAATCAATCCTGACCTTGCAAGGCTCTCTGTTATTTAAAAAGGCAGTCAGTTGTCTTATTGATATGTCACGTGTAATACCGCCCGAAAATTCTTCAATTCAAAACGTTAGTTAAAAATCCACCAATAGGAATACTGTAATGCAAGCGATATTAGAAGATCTTTATCAAGGAAAGGACCTCAATCAAGAAAAAGCCATGGGTACGATAAAACGTATAATGCGTGGTGAACTCAACGAAACTGAAATTTCAGCCCTGTTGATTGCATTGAAAATAAAGGGTGAGGAGCCAGATGAGATAGCTGGTGCTGCAAAGGCACTGCGCGAATCGGCGACATTTTTTCCCCGCCCACAGGGGCAGATACTGGATACTTGTGGGACGGGTGGTGACGGTTTTGGCACTCTCAATGTATCAACGATAGTTGGTCTTGTTGCGGCTGAGTGTGGTATCAAAGTTGCCAAACATGGAAATCGTGCTGTGTCCTCCTTATCAGGTTCATCAGATTTATTGGCGCGCCTTGGCGTGAAGCTGGAATGCGCTCCAGATATTGCTCGACGTTGTCTGGATGAGCTCTATTTTTGTTTCCTTATGGCCCCGCAATACCACCCCGGTGTCAGGTTCGCTATGCCCGTTAGGCAAAAACTTAAAACGCGTACCTTGTTCAACCTCATTGGACCACTGGCAAATCCAGCAGCGCCGAACGTGCAGTTAATGGGTGTGTACGATCCAAAAATGTTGTTACCCATGGCCGAAGCGCTACACAGCCTAGGATGTAAAAGAGCCTATGTTGTAAACGGTGGTGGTCTCGATGAAATCGCCCTGCATTGCGACACGTCTGTCGCCTATCTTGACGATGGATGCATTAAGGAACTCGTTATAACACCGGAGCAGGCTGGGTTACAACGATGTTCTCTTGAGGAGATACAGATACAAAATCCCGACGATATTCTGTCTGCATCACGTGCGATTTTGACAGGAAATGGGAAGAAGGAGCATTGTAATGTTGTCGCGCTGAATACGGCTGCTGCACTTGTTCTCTGTGACAAAGTCCCGAACCTTGCCTCCGGAGTGGAGATGGCTTTGAATGTGATGGCTAGTGGTAAGGTCGCAAATCGATTACAGGCATTGGTGGAACTGAGTCATGGGTAAGAGTCAAAGCGTTTTGGAGCAGATAGTGCTGCATAAGCAGGAGGAACTTATTGAGCGTCGCAAAGCAGTGCCTTTCAATTCATTACTCAAGAAAGCAGTGTGTTCGGATAGAAGCTTTGAACACGCTCTGACTCAGCCGGGCAGTCGTTTTATTTTTGAATACAAACGGGCTTCGCCATCGCAGGGCACGATTAACGCCAAACTGACAGTAGATGATATCTGCCTAGCCTACAATGGCCATGCAGATGCCGTATCTGTACTCACAGATAGTCGATATTTTGGCGGTAGTTTCGATTTTCTGAAACAGATCAGGAATAAAGTGAAGGTTCCTGTTTTGTGTAAAGATTTTATTCTGCACCCCTACCAGGTAGTAGAAGCACGATACTATGGAGCTGACGCGATTTTGTTAATGCTGTCTATTCTTGATGATCTGCAATATCAAGAATGTGCAGCTATCGCAAAACAGTTCGATCTGGATATTCTAACGGAGGTGCACTCGGAAGAAGAGCTATCTAGGGCGATTAAACTAGAAGCAAGGATCATTGGCATTAATAACCGCAATTTAAAGACATTAAAAGTCGATATCGCGTTAACCGAGAAATTGGCGCCTTTGGTTCCTGAGGATCGCGTGCTTGTTTCAGAGTCAGGTATTACCAGTCGTCGCGATATTGTTAAGCTCTGTCGTTATGTTGATGGGTTTTTAATTGGTACGGCCCTGACACGTCATAAGGATGTTCAATCTGCAGTGAAAAAACTACTATTCTCAGAAATCAAGATATGCGGTGTTAAAACTGTTGTAGATGTTACGACAGCAATATACTCCGGTGCTACTTATCTGGGTTTGGTATTTTATGAAGAATCGCCACGATATCTGTCAGTAAAGCAGGCAGAAATACTTGTTGATGCAGTAACCGCTAATTACGTTGGCGTGTTTGTCAATGAAACTATTGAGAAAATATCTCTGGTGAGTCGGCAACTATCATTGGTTGCGGTTCAATGCCATGGTGATGAGTCAGTGGAATTTATAAAATCACTTAGACAACAACTTCCTACTGGCTGTCAAATATGGAAAGCAATTACGTACGATGAAAGTATAATTCGTGGGCAAATCGAGATGTTTGAACCACTGGTTGGTCGCTTGATCGTTGACAACGGTAGTTCCCAAACATATGGGGGTACGGGTAAATCGTTTAAATGGCAGAATATCGAGACGATACAATCGGCCATGCGTGATCCCGAAAAACTGATTCTGGCGGGTGGTGTAAATGGAGGCAACGTACAATTACTCGACTCGTATCCGGAGCTTTCTCTTGATGTTTCATCAGGTCTCGAGGGTCAAAAGGGGATTAAGTCGATGGAAAAAATACGAGAATTCTTTGAAAGACGTTGCTGTTTCACGCTTCCACCTCATTCTAAATCAGAAGATGATTACAGGCAGGTCGTTTAATGAACTATTTTCCGTACTTCTAATGCCCAGATACAACAACATGTTTCGACGCTGCAAGCAGGAGAGACGCATTGCCATTATTCCATTTGTAATGCTGGGTGATCCGACTGTAGAGGCTTCGTTGAACATAATAAATTGTCTCGTTGATTCAGGTGCAGATGGTTTGGAACTAGGTTTCCCTATATTCAATCCAACGGCGGATGGACCAGTGATTAGAGCAAGTGCAAAAAGGGCATTACAAAAGGGTGTGAATGCGAATATAGCTTTTGAAATGCTGAATTCAATACGTGAAATTCATAAAGAGATTCCGATTGGACTGCTTGTCTATGAAAAAATAATAAAAAACTATGGTATTGATGATTTCTTTTTTCAATGTAGTAAATCGAGTGTTGATTCAGTACTAATACCAGATGTTTCAGTCTTAAAAACAGAATCGTACGATCAGTGTGCAAAAAGGCACAACGTAGATTCTATTCATATTCTCTCACCTAGTATTTCAGATGATGAGTTTAATCTGGTAGCAGCCAACTCGGAAGGGTATGTTTATGTAAAAAGTCGAGAGGGTGTGACTGGCACCCATGCAGAAGTGAAAATATCTGCAAGTGGCACACTAGATAAATTGAGAGCAGCGAATTCAGCGCCAGCTGTGTTAGGTTATGGCGTATTTAAGAGAGAACATATTGTACAAGCGAGAAAATTCGGTTTTGCCGGAGTTATCTGTGGTTCGGCCATTATTACTATTATTGAAAAATATGAAAAATGTTCGGATGAGTTGTTAGGCCAATTGCGAATTTTTGTATCAAAATTAAAACAAGCCAGCGTCGACTAAACTACTAAAAAGAAGAACGATAACCAGTATTAATATAAATAAAAGATGTGTAAAAAATCATTAAGAATATCAATGTGAGGCTTTTATATATCAATATTCCTGCGAACTAAAAATTTCTTCTAGGCTTATTTCACCGGTGGTTTCTTCCAAGTTCAGGTCATTTTCGATTTAGTTAAGATGCTTATTCATCCAATCAGTAGCTGCGTTACTATTTTTGTTTGAAATTAGTTCCACAAGCTCTCGGTGATTTTGATTTGTACATCCCTGTGAATCATGTGATTCATAAAGGACGACATTCAGTGTTGACAGAACATTATCGACGTTTGAGGGGAATTGCGATTAATGATTGGTCAGCAGCGGTAAAATGAAACAAATAATTATTTGTTCGCTGGTCTTAGGAAGTCAACTTGGTAATACCATTGATACATATTGTATCTGATAAAAATTAATCATTTATCAGCAATTCAACGATAACCTAAGATTAACATTTTCTCTCCCCAAATCTGAAAAAAGTTTCAGTGCTGTACGTGCAGTAAAATTATTCTTAAGTACAAAATCACGATTCACAGAGAACTGCTTAGCACGCCACTCTGAGATAGCAATTGTCATCACAGCACGGGTGAGAATTAGATCGTATAAGATGTTTTTCTCTTCAGGAAGCAGGGTATTTGTTTGATGATACCCGGTTATAAAATTAGTGCAGGGGATGAGTGAACCGGCTTGTTTGTTTACCTGGTATGAAAGTGATACAGCTACTTCATTGATGAGCGGCGACTCAATAGCATCACCAAAATCTATTATCCCTGCTACGATATGGGGACGTTTTTCGTCAATCATGATATTACTGAAGTTAAAATCATTGTGAATGATTTGTCGGCGTAAACCCGAAAGTACCGGCAAAACATTTTTCTTGTAATTCTCAAGTGCATTTATAGCGAGGTCGTGTATCCAATCATCTTGGATGTGTACCAATAAATTTTGGACTTCCATGGCCCGTTCTAAATCCCAGACTAGATCATACCTAGCTGCAGAATGTGAAAAATCTTTTAACGCCAGATCAAGCCTGGCCAGTTTCCAACCCATGTCTCTGTGTAATTCTACCGAACGTGCTGACAATTTAGATGCAGCGATCCCTGACAGACAGGTAATGAGACGGACAATGGAGCTTCGTCCGTCTTCGTTAGGTAGGGCGACTTCTCCCTCACCATTCAAGGTGAGTATGACTTTCGGGATTGGTAAATTAGGATCAACTTTTGCTATATGTAGCAGGGTTTCCGTTTGAAAATTCGATACCTTGCGCTCTTCAGCTGGGTTGATAAATCTCAAAATGTAGCGTATTGATTGGGCATCTTCGAGAAGCAAGATTTGATCGCGTTCACACGCTAGTTCAGTAGCCATGGCCTTGATTCCATAATATTTTTGCATCACTTCTTCTGCGTATGCGAGTGAATTAGCCGGGGCCAATTCATTAAATACACCTGTGGTGATTTTTTCTGTTGAGTTCACACCAAATATGAATCAGTGTTATATAAGGGAGTGGGTGTTACACATACATTCCTTATAGGGCAGATAAGACCTCGTCCAACACGCCCAAAAAGAGATCTGCGTCATCTTTGTTGAAGGGCAATGGCGGGCGAATTTTTAGCACATTTGCGTAGGTGCCAGATGTACTGATCAACACACGCTTTTGCCTGAACTCATTGATGATGCGTAAGGTTTCTTCTGTGGCGGGTTCTTTTGTTTTTCTATTTTTCACAAGTTCGATGCCGATATACAAACCCGCACCACGCACGTCACCAATAATGTTATGACGCTCAGCCAACATTCGTACGGCCGTCTTTATGTAATTACCTACTCTGTCAGCATTCTCAATTAGTTTTTCATTTTCTATGATTTCAAGAACGGTCTTGCCAACAGCAGATGACACAGGGTTTCCGCCTGTGGTATTAAAATATCGCGATTTGGCGAGCTGATTAAGTAGTTCAGCACGTAAAGCGATACCCGCCATGGGGTGGCCGCCACCCATACCTTTACCCATAGTGACAATATCCGGTTTGATATCATGCCGCTGAAATCCCCACCAGTGTTTACCTGTGCGGCCAAAGCCGGCCTGGACTTCATCTGCTATAAACAAAGCCCCGGCATCCTGTACAACTTTTACCGCATCCTGTAGAAATCCTGCAGGTTCCGCGAGGATTCCATCGCTGGAGAAAATGGTATCAACAATCATAGCCGCTGGTTTAATACCATGGCGATTCATATCATCTATCGCAGCCTGAACATTTTCAGCAAGGGTAGATCCCACATTATCTGGACAACGATATAGATCGGGTGCGGGTACGCTACGAACATTAGTACCTAAGTTGACGTTGTTTCCCAGGGAAGGGGAGAGAGAAGCGATAGCATCGGTACCTCCATGGTAGGCGAGATTGGTGACGATGAAACCAGTGCCGCCAGTATTTTGTTTTGCAATACGATAGGCTAGGTCATTAGCCTCGCTACCAGATAGCGTCAGCATTATATTATTGATGTGCTTGGGGAACGTGGATAAAAGATGGTTCGCATAATCCAGTATGCCATCGTGTAAGTAACGGGTGTGGGTATTGAGTTTTCCAGCCTGCATCTCTAATGCTTTTACTAATCGTGGATGGCAGTGGCCCACGCTGGGGACATTATTGTATGCATCTAGATAGGGCTTGTCGTCTGCATCATAGAGCCAGACACCTTTCCCCCGGATAATGTGTATAGGCTGTTGATAGAAGAGTTTATAGGCCGGACCCAGAAGTGAATCACGGCGTGAAATCATCTTTTTTTCTTTTTCGGTCAATTGGACCTGACCCGGTTGAAAATGATTGGGTAAATATGCTTTCATCATATTAATAATCGCACTTGGCAGTTGATATTGTGGGACCACAATTGTATTTGTCCCGTATGAAGACTCTCCCATGCATGGTTCATTTATGATTCCCCGGCGGTCGGTTACTCACATATTAATACCTTTATATTAATCACTCGTCAGTTACACATCCTTCTGACGCAGTTTTTACACTCTTGATATATTTATAGAGTGTCCCGGAGTTTGCTTTATAATCGGGCATGCACCATTCATTTTTTCGTTTCTCGAGTTCATCATCGCTTAAATCCACAGTGATTATATTCTTCACAGCATCAATTGTAATTTTATCGCTATTTTTAATGAGTCCAATCGGGCCACCGTCTTGAGCTTCGGGTACTACGTGTCCAATGATGAAACCATGGGAGCCACCCGAAAAACGACCATCCGTAATCATAGCTACATGATCACCTAGGCCCGCACCAATTAAGGCTGAAGTGGGAGTCAGCATTTCGGGCATTCCGGGACCACCCTTAGGACCCTCATAGCGAATGACAACGACATCGCCCTTATTAATTTGATCACGTTCCAGCCCAGCGAGCATTTCTTCCTCTGAATTGAATACGTTTGCCGGACCCGTAAAATGCTCTCCCTCCTTTCCAGTAATCTTTGCGACAGATCCACCCGGTGCAAGGTTACCTTTTAGTATTCTGAGATGACCGCTCGTTTTTAGGGGGTTATCAAGCTTTGATATAATTGTTTGATCTTTAGAGAGCCCAGGCAGTGGTGATAGGTTTTCCGCAACACTTTTTCCCGTAACGGTCATACAGCTACCGTCGATTAATCCATTCTCCAACAATAATTTCATAATTGCTGGTATGCCACCAATGTGATGTATATCCTCCATCACATATTTACCACTCGGCTTTAAGTCAGCAAGTAAAGGTGTTCGAGAATTAATTGTCTGGAAATCATCGATAGTAAGCTCCAGGTTCATTGCTCTTGCCATGGCTATGAGGTGTATAACAGCATTAGTTGATCCCCCGAGAATAGTTGTCAACACTATCGCATTTTCAAAGGCTTGACGGGTCATAATATCCTGGGGTTTTAAATCTAACTCCAAGAGGTTATGTATTGCTTTTCCGACAGCAAAACATTCTCGCAATTTAAGAGTATCAACAGCAGGAATTGATGAGCTATATGGTAATGACATACCCAATGCTTCTATGGCCGAAGCCATTGTATTTGCGGTGTACATTCCGCCGCACGCGCCCGCACCAGGGCATGCATTTCTAACGATCTTTAACCGCTCATTTTCATCAATTTGACCACTTATAAGTTCGCCATAGCTTTGGAAGGCTGAGATAATATCAAGTTTCCGACTGTTTATATGTCCGGGCTTTATGCTGCCGCCGTAAACCATTATTGCTGGCCGATTTACCCTTGCCATCGCAATAATGCAACCGGGCATATTTTTGTCGCAGCCAGGAATTGAGATATTGGCGTCGTACCACTGTGCACTCATAAC
>WLWD01003536.1_pt1 | contig 18092 bp, 8 predicted proteins | sample 6712731 | NCBI WGS metagenome assembly WLWD01 (sample SAMN12718690, study PRJNA576275) | sponge metagenome | isolation source: marine sponge | host: Mycale hentscheli | place: New Zealand: South Island, Marlborough, Capsize Point | collected 2014-11-01
CACTTCTTTACCCAATGCTGTGTCACTTCTTTAATCAGTACTGTGTCACTTCTTTACTCAATGCTGTGTCACTTCTTTACCCAATGCTGTGTCACTTCTTTACCCAATGCTGTGTCACTTCTTTACCCAATGCTGTGTCACTTCTTTACCCAATGCAGTGTCACTTCTTTACCCAATGCTGTGTCACTTCTTTACCCAATGCAGTGTCACTTCTTTACCCAATGCTGTGTCACTTCTTTACCCAATGCAGTGTCACTTCTTTACCCAATGCTGTGTCACTTCTTTACCCAATACTGTGTCACTTCTTTACCCAATGCTGTGTCACTTCTTTAATCAGTACTGTGTCACTTCTTTACTCAATACTGTGTCATTTCTTTGCCCAATACTGTGTCATTTCTTTACCGAATGCTGTGGCACTCCTTTACCCAATGCTGTGCTACTCCTTTACCCAATACTGTGTCATTTCTTGACCCAATTCTTTAATCAATACTGTGTCACTTAATTAACTAATGCTGTGTCACTTCTTTACCCAACGCTGTGTCGCTTCTTTACCCAACGCTGTGTCGCTCCTTTACCCAATGCTGTGTCGCTTTTTACCCAATGCTGTGTCGCTTTTTACCCAATGCTGTGTCGCTCCTTTACCCAATGCTGTGTCGCTCCTTTACCCAATGCTGTGTCGCTCCTTTACCCAATGCTGTGTCGCTTTTTTACCCAATGCTGTGTCACTTTATTAGCCAATGCTGTGCTTTGTTACTTTTTTACCCGATGCTGTGTCACCTCTTTACCCAATGCATTGTGACTTCTTTACTTAATGGTGGTGTATCTCCTTTATTTAATGTCGCTATTACATACCGAAAGTTTTATAAAATCTTAACATATTTTTGCTTGTCAATTGAAAAGTATTTTAAGAATATGGGACAGTGCCAATATACCCTTTATGTAATTTATGAATGAATGAGATCTTTCTTGTAGTGCAAGATGGATTGCAGTAATGTTTAATCAGTGTGTAAGAATTATTTTTCTATACTTGATGATAATTATTCTGGACAAAACGTAGCCAGAGATTTTGACTACTATTTATCGATTCATGTTTGAACAATTCTAGTACTGGGTTACTGTTGTATAGAGTCATGTAGTTCAAGTAAATTATATTTTGGCGTATGTGTTTATACTGTTTTAGTCGGAAACTCGAAAAACATATAAAATGCTGATGGATGAAGAGGAAAGTTTTGGAGGATATTTTTTTGGAGAAACGTAAGTTTATCATGAATTCAAACTATTTAATTCATACGAATTGTGGTTGAACAATTAGATTTAGTTGGAGAAGCGATGAAAATCGCAGGGTCACAGAGAGATTGGTGGCAGAAGTGAGGAGCCTGAATCCTGACTTCAAATCTTATGAGATTAGAGGTCAGCAAATAACCTTGTAACTGGATATATGTGAACTTTTTACTTATAATAATCTTTTTCAGATTCTGCATATACCTATTTTAAGAATTTAAGTCAGCAGAAATCTTTATCTGATCGGGGAATGGCCGGTGACAAAAAGAAAACCAGAAGGAAAATGGAAAGAATGAGAAGGGTAAATCTAATTTACGTATGTAGTTGTATTATAGTTGTAGTGATCATAGTCGGTGTTGTAATAGCAGTGTTATTGAATTCTGGTGTATTCTAAAAACTACAAGTTATTAAAAGAAATTTTTGTGTGTTAGAAATTGCAAGAGAGGAAAACCGTGTTTGCTAGCAGGGTTTATGAGGAGGATGACAGGAGAAAGTGGTCATCTGTGCTACAATCAGACTTAATGTCTAGCGAGGACAGTGGAGAAGAAGACGAGCTCTACGTCAAGCCACTAAATTGGAGGTCAAAAAGGATTGAGAATTTTTTTATGGATTTGGATTCAGAATATGAAGGCAAAAAGTCGTCTCAGGCCAAAAGACAGACCAAGACGAGAATTTTGGCTGAGACACCATCTAAGAGACCAGCTCCATCAGAGTTACCTAGTTGGGCATTCTCCCAGGAGCAGAACTAAGCTGAAATGATTAGAACATTATTTTGTGTTGTTTATTTTATATTGAAAAAAAAATGATACATGAAATATCACATGATCTGTAAGTGTCTTGATACTTGGGATTCTGCATGAAATACAACATGATCATTAAGTGTCAAGTACCTGGGATTCTGCATGAAATGAAACATGATTCTTAAGTGTCTACTACCTGGGATTCTGCATGAAATCTAACATGATTCTTAAATGTCTAGTACCTGGGATTCTACATGAAATCTAACATGATTTTTAAGTGTCTAGTACCTGGGATTCTGCATGAAATCTAACATGATTCTTAAGTGTCTAGTACCTGGGATTCTGCATGAAATACCACATGATTCTTGAGTGTCTGGTACCTGGGATTCTGCATGAAATACCACATGATCATTAAGTGTCTTATTCATAGAATTCTGTGTGAAATACCACATGATCCTTAAATGTCAGGTACCTGGGATTTAGCTCTATCATCTACCTGTAATTTTATCATACATATCATATTTCTTGCATTCATGAAATACACACTGCATATGACCTTATCACCACATTTCAACCATGAATACTGTAGCAGGAAATTTAAGTTTTTGTCCAGTGTCCACAAACTAACTTCATTATTTTAGCAGTATCATATCGAAGACTACTAAGTTGCTGAATTTGTTGTCTTGTTAAAGAGAAGCCATTTGGTACTGCCGATTTATGTAAGTGAAAAGTAACACAAATACAGCCATTCTGAACTCCTTCTAATTGTAGCTTTTCTGGTTCAGATTTCAATATCTTGCAAATGTCTTCACCCAGTTTCTTGAGATGCTCCATTCTACAATTGGCATAAGGCTTGTCTAGTTTAACAAACAATTCTATGTGATCTTTCCCTTTCATTCCGATATTTGATGGACACTGAGTTACTCTTCTCTTGATATAATCAGCAAACTTTGTCTTGTATTGGTCTATCAATATTGTGCCATCTTTATATTCAACAACTGATAGAGCACGTTCAAGAAGCCTGAAATTAAAAAACGAACAGTAGCTTGAGAATATGCGCCATAACTTATTGAAACTAAAATCTTCCAATGCATCTTTGGTAATACTTTGAAAACGATCATTTTTCTCAATAGTTCCACAGTGTATCCAATCTTGTAGAATCCATCGTAGCTCATCTACAGCTTCAGGATTAGATTTAATATGTTTGTAAAAGGCAATTCGAATTTCACTAAATTCATCAATTATTTTTATTGTGTCTTTTTGTAGCTCGGATTTCTGAACATTATCATCTGGACGAAGAGCTCGAAAAAATATAGTGTAGTTTTCTATTAAAAATATCATAAGTTTATGATTGAAGCAACATTAATTGCAATGTTTGTATGCAAACTTTATAACGGGAATGTATTATAAGAAATTGTTTTAGAAATATGGCAGTTGCATGGGTGAAACATGCCCTAACCTTACTTTCAAAGTAGTACAACTGATAATTGATTTTGATAAGTACTGTATACTCAATTATTCTAAGATAATGAGTTGATATATTTTCTAAAACGAACCTTGACAATTGATTACCATCATATCTAGTGCATCCAGCTTAAAGAGTAGAAAGTGTGGATTAAAAGTTAGGCTAATACCATCACACTGAGCTTAAGCATACCATTGTTTACCTTTTTATAACTCCTTCCACAAAAACAAGCCAATTATCGGCAGAAGTATGAGAACTGCATTATTCCCATTCATTTTACATATTAAATGCCATTTTTTTGAAATGTCAAAATTTCTGACGCACTTGTCACAAATCGTACCTAAACTTTAGCCCCGCCCTATATGCAATGGTTTTAATTCGGATTTTTCCTATTTCTAAGTGCCTAGGTAGCAGAAGCATCTCTCTTACAGTGCAAGATACATCACAAACAATTTTGAAAATTTTCCAGCTTAAACACTTTCTTACTTCACTATTTTATAAACATTGAAATTAAGACCAAATAAAACAGTTTTAAGACACCAAATTGGGTACACTGTATCTTTATCAGAGAGTGTGATGGAACACTCTATTTAGGGTTAATGACCCCTGTACAATAGGGATAATATAAAATTCAATCACATTACATCTGGTTTCAGTCAACAATAATTCAAAATCAGTGATTAGTTGTCTTTTGTAGTCTCTAATTATGCTATATATTCAATTTCTAAACCACAGAGTGCAAAAAAACAAAAACAAAGTTATAATAAAAAAATTGAATGAGTGCCACGTCTTTTTACATTAGCACTGACATCTTGTTTGTCGGTAGTGCAGGGAGAAAAAAAAAAGAGTAGTGTAAATTGCTCTAAGTCTTCTTTGCAGCGGCCTTTGGAGAAAACCTTAAATGCTTGGCATATATCGTCTAAGAAGTGTACGTTTAGTAATTTTTAAAAACTGTTGCGGATAAGGTAATGTGAATGTTGAAAAGTGGGTAGTTGAGACTAAGATGTTCATAGTAAAACATAACAGAATGACATACAAAGATGAATAGTGACCATGACCAAGGTTGCAAAAAAGTGGGAGACTAGTTGTAAAAATCATTTCATAAAGTGTTAAAAATTTTTTTTTAGGTTTGCTCTAAAAAGTATGGAAATGAGAGCCAAAGTGTTAATTCGACTGGTGAGCCTTACAAAACTTGCTCAAATTGATAATGGTGATTCTACAACCCTATAATCACTACCTTAAATAAATTTAAAAAAAAATCAAACAAAAATTAGAAAACAAAACATTTAAATTTTTTTTAAATATTTAAGTAGTCCTCAAGCTGTAAGATTTCTCGAAAAAGTTAGGAATCAAGAAAAACAAAAGTCAAACCAAGTCCCATGTTTTCAGGACAATTGAAGTTGACAAATAGCAGTTCTCAACTTTGGAAGTCGACAAATGGCAAGTTCTGAACTCTTTGAAGTTGACAAAATGCCACCTTAAAATTTTTTTTCAACACTTATGAATTTAATTTTGCAACTAGTTTAGTATGGAACTAGTCAATAAAGTATGCAGGCACCCACTCGAAGAAAATACTCTTTATATGGCAGTAGTTCACATAGCCATAACCACAGGTAAAACCTCAAAACCACATATACTTTGACTGACTATATCTGCAGTAGTCTTGCTTTATGTTGGGAAGTTAACCGAGTGCAGGAAGAGAAATTTTGAGTTGAATATATATATACCGGTGAGTGATTCTTGCCCATTTAGCTTCTCTTATGAAGACTGTGTTCAAAATAGGCTCTTTCATGGTCACTTTTTCTCCTATCCCTCCCTTGCGGCCACAATCAATAGCTTTGTTTAGTGATTAAAAAAACAAAAACAAACTACATTATAGAGCTCCATAAGCAAACACTCATTCTGCTTGTGCACTTGCTCTTGACTACAATACATAAAACATCAGGCACAGTGTTGCTATAAGAATAAAACTTCACCATAAAGTCAAGAAATGAATGCTGATAATGCAATGTTGAAATGATTTGCTATGTACGTATGGATCAAAAAGGGAAATGTCCAGTGAAAGTTAATAGTGAGAATATGACAAGGTTGGCAGGTCATTCAATCTCATTGTAAGTGCTAATACTCCCTCATTCCTAATCCAATTCTTATCTGTGACTTTCATATTTTTCCATCAATCTCCCATCTTAGTTGATTGCTAATGTCCAGCTTAAAGAGTAGAAAGTTTTCCGATCTACGGCAAGATTTAATGATTTTGTTAGCTTCATAATGACTTATCTTTGGCTACAGTATTAACATTATGACAGCATGGAAAACTGTGGTATTCGGATAAATAGCACTCGTGTGTGCTGAGAATTTTCACTTGGCTTGCCTCATGAAAATATTCTCACTCCACTCGTGGTATTAATCTCGAATATCACAGTTTTCCACCCTATTATAACTCTAAATACAACACCTTTCTTCTTCACTACCACCTTCTAAATTTTTGTAAATGTTGTAGGATATAAAAGCATATAGCATGTATCATGGTTAGAAGTAATAATTGTTAGACTTACACTGATACTTCTGGTAAAAATATCATACCAATAATTGATAATTAACATCAAACTATTATAAACAAATATTTTGTCAATACTTTATAGTGTATGAATTACTACTGGAATAATAATTATCATAACCAAATTCTTCAAAGAGTAACTCAACTATAATTTATCTGTTCTAGTGCATCTAGCTTCTCAAATTATCTATACAATATTATGCTTAATCATCAAGTTCTGACCCTTCATAATAAGACTAGATTGAAACTTTCTCACTTAAAGGGGTCTGGAAAAAAGGAAAGGAAAAATGTGAAATAATCTTAGTTGTCGCCGGGGAAATCGAACCCAGAAGTGGTGGCTAAAGCAAGTGGTCCTGAGTTTGATTTCCCGGCGAAACTAAGATTTTTTTCACATTTTTTTGTTGCTTTTTTCCTGACCCCTTTAGGTGAGAAAGTTTCAATCTATTGTATGTCGACAATGACCGACGACAATGATGACGGTGAAGTGTATCCATAAATAGTTCATAAGCTGAGCCTGGTTGGTAAAGTGTCACCTTGAATGGATAAAGCATCATCAAATTCTGCAAAAGGCGATTAAAGAAATGAGGGTGACTAGAAATGATGACATTGTAGCTAAAAGCAGGTGAAATTGGTGAGGAATGAACGGAGAAGGCAATCGCTTCACAAAAAGAGCCTGAGAAGCAGGAGAGATAGACAAAGGGAGAGGGGAATCCATGACTCAAGAAGATAGAATAGTGACTCAGAATAGTTATGGTAAAAAAAATTAGATATTTGAATTCAATTTTTCACATAAATATTAGGTGATTATAATAATAGCAAATTTTCTTGTTCTAACAGCCAATATTATGTTAATTAAAACTCAAGAACAAGAAAATTTACTATTATTATAATTATTTCAGCTGAGAATGACTGCATTTTCATGTGACTAATTGGGCAACCACACATTCCGTTTTTTTTAACTGCTACTGTAGTATTATGAGAAAAAACAATAGTTGTGGTACCCCTAATAGTGTTTCGCTTGCTTCACTCACTCGCAATTACAAATAAATCATAAAGGCACACTTGAGTGATCATAAAATCTTATCAGCTCTTTAAAACCATCAAATCTATCAAAACTTTGAACATTGACATGTTCTAAATATATATACTCACAGATTTTTCGTGATTTACGACTTACAGTATACATACCAAATATTATTTTCATTTAGCTACTCTTGCTACTAAACTGGTATACCAAATTATACTAGTGGTGTGCTTGAGCACAAATGGCGAGCGAGCCTTAAACTACACTATTGTTAAATGATTGATTTTAACAACTAACACTCAAGCTACTAAAATAAAGTCGAGTTTTTAAATTACGTATGCGGTAAAGGGAATTCAATGCCATAGTAACCGCTCCCCGCAACTGTTTGAATCGAAAAAGAAGCAACAAAATCAAGTCACGTTATTTAAAGTTTTCTTTGTGAAATTCTTAATAGTAGTTGAAACAACGTACAATACTTTCACACAACTGAACGTACCTACGCAAGACTTACCTTCGTGGTTCGTCTAGTGGACAATGAATTTACAAGTTACTGCTGTTGAGTAGGGCTTATAACTGACAAATAGCGACTAACTCAAATAGAAATGGAGCTCCCATAAGTTTTTGCGTTTTAACTGCACCCGCAAAAGAATTCAAAGCGGTAAACAATTCAATTTCTAAGGTGATAAGGGTAATGGTCACTAAACCGGAGGATTCTGTTTAGTGACGTTTGGGACGGGGTCGAACGCGGAGCGAACACAAAAATACGGAGGGTCAAAGTCCAAAATGACATACATACGTCCAAACATATATATATGTGACCGTCTACAGGAAAACCGGGCACAACGAGGCACCCTTCGAAAAAATTTTTTTTGCACTTACAGAGTTGTCGGCGTCCAGATATTGAGCTCTCCAAGTTTTATCATCGTAGCTTAAGTCGTTCCCACTATAGTAGATCTAACCGTTCCCTTCCGCTGGCTTGAAACAATACAATTTTTAAGAAATCGATCAATCTTTTCTCGATATTTACGCACGCCGCGTTGTGCCCGGTTTTCCTGTAGACGGTCACATATAAACTAGTGATGTGCTTGAGCACAAATGGCGAGCGAGCCTAAAGACTATACTATTTTTATATGAATGATTTTGACTTCTAACACTAATGCTACTGAAAATAAGGTCCAGTTTGTTTATTTAGCATACAGGGAAGGGATTTCAGTGCCATAGTAACAACTAACTCTCTGCAACTGCTTGAATTGAAGGAAAAAAACAACAACAAACAATACACGTTATTTAAAAGTTTTCTTGGTGATATTCTTTAGCTAAGTAGTGGTTGTAACACACAATGCTTTGACACAACTGGACATGCACCTACACAGACTTACCTTCGCAGTAGTCTAGTGGACAATGTATTTTCAAGTAAATACTGTTGCGCACGGCTTATAACCATGACAAAGAGCGCATTGACTTACCACCACCACTAACTCGAATAGAAATGGAAGTCCCTTAAGTTTTCAAGTTTTAACTGCACCCGCAAAAGAATTAAAAAAGGTAAACAATTCAATTTCTAGGGTGATACGGGTACTGATCGATAAACAGAGGATTCTGTTTAGTGAAGTTTGGGACGGGGTCGACAACCGAACTAACACAAAAACCCGAGGGTCAAAGTACAAAAATGCCTTACGTACGTCCAAACATATATATAAACAAACAAACATCCCGATTTTCAATTGTGTTACCCCTGTAAGTGTCTCGCTCGGTACGCTCGCTCGCCAATTATTATTTAGCTGTCATACTTTACAAAATGTGCCACTGTTTTAAAGATTACAATTACTAAATAGCAGCATACCATATAATGTGTTCATTTAACTATCATATTTCACAAAACGTGCTATCAATTATTACTCTTTCAATAAAATAGACACTAAACTGACCCTCGCTGTGAAGAATTTCTTCATTTTTTGATGAAGACATTGGATCTGGTACAGAATTTTCATCTATTTCTTTAGAATTAGAGGTGGTATCAATACTTTGTAGATTTCTTGTAGTATCAGGGACTAATTTATAATGAATCATTGTAGAAAGGAAGTAAATATATTTACTAGTATATTCACAGTATATGTATATGACATTGACCTTAACCTGACATTTCAATTTCATGCCAAAATATTCTAAATCGTACGTTGTACAGCTGAAAAACCTCACTGAGAATGGCTGAATAAATAAATAACCTTACCTGTTTGTGAAGTCTTCATATAAGTTGATTTGACAGTATTTGCTAAAACTTTATTGTCTACTCCTTCTAGTGCTGAACACACTTTCTCAAACCACAAACTCTCAGGAGTGTTAGTCAACAAGTAGTGAATTATCTGATGAAATATTTTCCCAGAGTCGTTGTTGTAGTCCACTTTAAAACCTTCAATGGTGCCCATAGGAATTCCAAGTTGAACACCAAACTCCATATACTTGGACTTCACTGAAGCTAGATCCTTTACCAAACTTGCCAGTACAACTAGTACATGAAAAAGCAAAAGGTAATACACATGCACATCACTTGGTGATATGCTCTACAAAGATGTCATGAAAACACTCATATTAAAATGTGACCGGTTTTGGGAAAATCGGCCTAAACGCGGCAAACAATTTTTTTCAGTATCCCCGGGTAAAGCCTTATGGGTCGATTTTTTTTGAAAATTTTTTTATGGCAGAAATGGATAGACACCAGTTAGCTCTAGCTTATGACGCAGTAGTAAGCTCTGGCGTGCTCTAGAACTCACACTAGGAGGCTAGAAACACTAGCCGGTTGGACTCGTGTACGGAGAGTTGCTAAGAAATTATTGGCGGGCTTTTCACTAACAGCCGGGAAAAAAATGTAGCTAACTAATTCACCTACTATTCTACATAATTTACGTACTCACGCAATTCTCGTCATCATAGATTCTTAAGGAGCCCTGCATTAAGCCTTTTAGACTTCTTTCAATCCGCCTGTAACCGTTTATTCCATAGTGTCCCGGAGACACGCAGTAATAGTATACGGACACAAGGCACGCCCCCTGACCTTAGCAACGCCTTTACCTGGCGTTTTTTCGAAATCTGCAATAATAAATTTAGCAAAAATACTGAAGTGTTGTAGTGCGTAGGGCGAAGACGGCTTGTGCTACAGCTTCCAAATTAGGAGGAAGGCATCCCAAGGCCCCGTGCAGCCTACTGGTAGAATAAATTAGAAAACTTTAGATGCCGCGTTTAGCCGGGTTTTCACAAATCCGGTCACAAATACATAACACTGGCTGAACGCTTTATACCCAAGACAGTGCATTGCTTTAATTCACTCACTAGCCAATTATAACAGTAGATTATAGCATACTATAATCTAATAAAATTTAGATGTATTAATGAATCCCATGACAATATTAAATGAATGATACCTCAGCTTAAAATCAATCTCTCTTGTTAGTTTTAGTAAAGCTGAGGAAGGTCTAAGGACCCCAATGTTCTGATTATAATATACTCCTTACTGCATTCGATTTCTAAATAATACTAATATAATACTTTCAGTCAATCTTTGGTTTTTGCTGTCAATTGCAAACACTTTTAGGCCCTCATTTTGCCACCCTAAAAATACTTTTGCCCCCACTGAAAACTATTATGACCTTCATGGTGACATTTAGCTAGCTACCACAACATTTTCATCAATTTCATGAACATGTGAAACACCTTGAAATTAAAAAAAAATGATTTGACTATTTTCAATTCATTCTTAGTGTTTCAGTTTTGTCGTACACTTATCTATCAATCATTACAGTTACTTACCGTTATATCCGACTTGGATCTTTCTTATACAATATTAGTTCAGTTATTTCTGTCTTCAGGGTAATTGAAACTAGCTGGGACATGTCTCGAAGGCACGATACGTTGAATACGAAAGATCTGGATAGTTCAAGAATACGTCAAGCCTTACAATTTTTACTAAGTTTATTGGCACGGGAAGACGTGTGGTGCAACAACCTGTTGACCAGCGCTTCGTCCAGGGACTCTGTCAGACGGATACCTGCTAACAGGTCCTACCTTTCAAGAATCTACATGAAAGTGGTCGGCAGATAACTCACTTCAGGGACAAGTCTTCCACTTGCTAGATAGTCCCGATCAATGTACTTCTAAAAAAATTCCTGAATTGCCTAATTGAATATGTCAAGCAGCTTGTAAGCATTGTGTAGAGCCAGTAAAATAATGGCACTAGCTACTTCAGTTGAGAAAGCTGTTCAAAGGTGAATACACTGACCCCAAATGAAGCTAAAAATACAATGTTTCCATACCACTAGAAGTTATAATCCTTCTATTTTGAAATTTGAGAGGCATAGTGACGAGGTTAGATAATTCTAGTTAGCTGTTATTTGTTGGACTATACATACGTCAATAAACTTTAATTCTTATACAACATTTCGACCAAGTTTGCTGGTCTTCTTCAGGTACAGAAATACAGAAAGTGGAGTGACATGGACGAAACATTGTATAAGAATTAAAGTTTATTGATGTGAGTATAGTCCAACAAATAGCAGCTAACTCTATAGAATCCTTCTATTTTATTTATAATTATTTTTATTCAGAAAATAAACACATAATAGTAATACATATTCAGCTGGGCAAGTCCACTCATTATTCATGTTGAAGTACATCATTAATCTTTGATAGTAAACACAAATTCTATATTTCTACAATTCTCTATTTTAGTAACTTTATGATGTTGATATTCTGATGTTATTTATAGTCAAGTTAATGTATACTTTCTAATTAAGTGCTAACAATAATACTTTATATAAGTCTTTGCTAACAACATTAATTATTCACTGTGTGCTATCTTTTTTATGAAGATAAAAACTATACCTGTATCATATGGTCCAGGGTTCAACTCCACATCACCAGCCAGTAGAAGTAGCTTAGGAAGTAATAAATTTCGGATTTTTCTCACAGTATTTACAAAAAAATTTGTCCAGAAAATGAGTTAGTAGGCTATATTTGGAGTCAGCTTTTACCAATATCTTTCTAATTTCTATTGAGTCTCTAGCACTGAATTAATTAAAAACACTCATTATGTTAGTAAAACAATATCTAGCCAATAAGTACATACCTTGCCAATGCAAACTTGCAGTCGTGATTATCTCTCCACTGAAGATTTAAGTATGGCTGCTTCACTAATTGTATTCTTTTAAAGACAATCCACACTAATACTACTCCTAATAGAAGAGCACCACAATCCATTGTTGGACTCATTTCTGGAGCTAGAACAATACTTCGTCTCATTTCCCAGTTAGTTTTTCTTCGTATTAAACTCTTTATTTGCTTCTGATAGGATGATACTTTGCAACACTTGCTACATTTACGTGATATGAATATCTTGTTTATGCCGAATGCATAGATGAGGAGGTCAAAATAAAATGAAATCCAGATGAATAATTGAGATTCAAAATGTCTGAAAATAGAAAGTGGCATAAAACATTTGATAACAATTAAAGAAATTATATTATGTTCCAGTATTTGCAAATAACAAAAATAAACCAACCAACTTATTTTGTTACGTGTAAACTTTTTTTTAAAATGTAGTCAAAATGTCTCCTTTCTTTCAGGATACTTTCGTAAATGATTATCCTTTGGCTGATGAGGCTTTTCAGGAACTTCCGTGGTTGAGATACTTAGCTTGAAGGCCATGTGGAACCACTCTTGAGTGTAGTCTCGCGGGCCAGACCCTTTACCCAATATGAAGAGAAAGAAAGGGTCTGGTCAAGTTCACGTATGAGTTTGGTCTTGCACTGTCAGCACAAGTGTAACCACTGCGGTAATATAGCTTTGATTACGTGGTAATTTAGCTCAGGTGATTTTAGCGCGCTGAAATTACTGTCGACATGGATGTAACTGCAGCGGTGGCGGAGAGTGCTTGAGTATTCGACTTAACACTGAAGGAGAAACAGTTGGAAGCAATCGGGATACATTACCAACAGGCTATGGAAAGTCCGTTGCAAGACGTTTCTGGCATAAGCAGCAATTAATTCCTACAGTTCCATAGAACCAAGCTAAATTTGCGCGCGAACGTCTCTGTTTATTATAGTGAGGTCACTGTCACTTAAAACCAATTACCGGTCCGAGAAATTCCAGGACCAGCGAGACCAAACGCATACGTGAACTTGACCAGACCCTTTCTTTCTCTTCATATTGGGTAAAGGGTCTGGCCCGCGAGACTATCTTGAGTGCGTGTGGCCACCGGTGTAGCCAACCCTTACTTCACCACGGGCCCTATCATGAATGCCTATAGTGCATGGGCTGAGTAATGAATTAGAGTGGCAAAAAGCAGTGCATCCCAAGCTGCACCAGTCGCACCCTTTGTTATGACCCTGCTTCGGTTAGAGTTACTATACTGGAAAAGTAGAATTTTGGACGAAAAAAGAATCGGAAAAAAAAGGCTAAAACAAGCATCCCTCAAGTCATGAGCACCTTAACAGAAGGAAAAACAAAACAAATAAAACAAAATAGATAAAGAAGATGCGTACTAATTGCCATTGAACGCAGCTAAATTCAATTGTGCATAACATACAGCATGCCATCAGAGCACTGCTAGATACTATCCTGAGGGCTCATTTTCAAACAAGAAATACTTTGGTACACCCACTTTGTATTGATAAGAGCTAGACTTGATTAAATTACGCATGATTATATATAACTGTTTGTGTGTTGGGGCACTCGTATTAAATGTGGTGTGGATCAAATTGAAAGAATAGCAAGTTATTTTTTAGGGTATTCTTTGCGTGGCTCCTTTTTTTTAATTTGAAATTTGTATCGGGAATAGCACTGAATAATAAACATGACCTCTACGTTTAAACCCCTAAACTGAAGAAGTCCTCAGATCGAAGTGTTTTTCTTTTTAAATAACGTGTATTGTTTTGTTGTTGTTGTTTTTCCTTCCAAGCAGTTGCAGAGAGTTGTTACTATGAGGTAAGAAAGTAATTTTGTTTTTGTGTGCTAAAATTGATTGTCTTTTGTTTTTGTAGGTGAGAGCTTGTTGTCAAGAATTCGAGGTAATTCAGATGGTCAAAGTAACTTCAATTTGATACTACAGAAGTTATCAATACTCAAGAATGAGTTAAGTAGTAATTCCATATTTGTTGGCTAAAATTACAAATAATAACACTGGTTTATTTTTTATCGTAGCTGAGAGCTTGTTCAAGAGTTACTGGTAATTGAGATTATCAGAATGGCAGATGTTTGATACTACAAAAGTTAACAAATCAGGTAGGAGAGTGATTTTGTATTTGTTTGCTGAAATAAAAGGTCATAACTGCTATTATAGTGTTTGCATGAACTAAGCTAAAACATAGTAACAATACTTATTTTTATGTTACCTAACTGTCAGGCTCGCTCGCCATTTGTGCTCAAGCACACCACTAGTTGGCGAGCGAGCGAAGCGAGCGAGACACTATCAGGGGTAACTCAATCGAGATTTCGCTATATTTATTTATTTATTTATCTGTTTATGGGGTACGTGAGACCTCTGTTTTCGCCCGGGCTTCTAATTACGTAAGTTAGGTAAAGCGTTCACAGTTCCAGTATTTTTCAATTAACGAGCGCGGAGAATCCTGCTGCACTGCCTTACGCAAGTTTCAACCAAAATGTTTACAGCTACTCTCTTCTTGAAACAATTGTGAAGTCTTTGTCAAGTTGTTCTTCTTTGCCACTGCCTTCGAAGTTTATTCAGGTAATTCTGTTAGTTTAGTCTGGGATCAGAGACTTTAGATTCTCTGATGCTAACTGAGAATGGAAAGGGTTACACTGTGCACTACAGTTAGATGTAATTTCTGTCCTATTTTTCTGTAAAAAGAGTCTGCTCGCTCGCCATGCATTTGCGCTATTCGAGCGCACCACTAGTTATTTATTGATCTGTTTATGAGGTACGTGAGACCTCTGTTTTCGCCCGCGCTTCTAATTACGTAAGTTAGGTAAAGCGTTCACAGTTCCAGTATTTTTCAATTAACGAGCTCTGAGAATCCCCTGCCTTACGCAACTTTGTTTCAACCAAAAAGTTTACAGCTACTCTCTTCTTGAAACAATTGTGAAGTCTTTGTCAAGCTGCGCTTCTTTGCCACTGCTTTCGAAGTTTATTCAGGTAATTCTGTTAGTTTAGTCTGGGATCAGAGACTTTAGATTCTCTGATGCTAACTGAGAATGGAAAGGGTTACACTGTGCATTACAGTTAGATGTAATTTCTGTCCTATTTTTCTGTAAAAAGAGTCTGCTCGCTCGCCATGCATTTGCGCTATTCGAGTGCACCACTAGTTTATTTATTGGCGAGCGAGCGAAGCAAGCGAGACAGTATTAGGGGTGGATAATGCAAAATCGGGTATATGTTATATATATGTATGTATGCATGGATGGTACGTATGCCATTTAAACGCGCGCGCGGGGAACGTTTTTCTTTTAAAAAAACACGGCTTTTTAGGCTTGACCCCCTACAGCATTAAGCAAGCCTTACTTTATACTTAAGCTCCAAAGTGTGAGAAAATTCCGGCGAAAACGCTTGCTTTTCAAGAAACAAAAAGTTGATTTTACCTGTTACTATGGCATTGACGACCCATTTCCAGACCTAATTTCAAAACTTCACCGTTTTAGGGGATACGGAGTGCCGCTTGTTGGTTGTCAAGAGTCATTAGTAGTCAGAATGCCGTAGTATTAATGCTAAGGAACCTACTACTACTCGAGGGAAGCTGAGGTAAGTACGTAATTCCATATTTGTTAGCTAAATATGCAAAAATAACTCTGGCCTTTCTTTTTTGTAGCTAAGAGCTTGTTGTCAACAGTGACTTGTAAATTCAAACAGTCAGAATGACTCAAATTTGGTACTACAAAAGTTACCACTGCTCAAGAAAATGAGGTAAGAAAGTAATTTTTGTATTTGTGTACTAAAATTGATTGTCTTTTGTTTTTGTAGGTGACAGCTTGTTGTCAAGAATTCAAGGTAATTCAGATGGTCAGAGTAACTTCAATTTTATACTACAGAAGTTATCAATAATCAAGAATGAGGTAAGTAGTAATTCCATATTTGTTGGCTAAAATTACATTATCGTAGCTGAGAGCTTGTTCAAGAGTTACTGGTGATTGAGATTATCAGAATGGTATATGTTTGATACTACAAAAGTTACCATTAATCAGGTAAGAGAGTGATTTTGTATTTGTTTGCTGAAATCAAATGTCATAACTGCTATTATAGTGTTTGCATGAAGTAAGCTAAAAATAGTAACATTTTTATGTTACCTAACTATCAGGCTCGCTCGCCATTTGTGCTCAAGCACACCACTAGTTTATTTATTTATTTGTATATATGTATGGACGTACGTAAGGCATTTTTGTACTTTGACCCTCTCGTTTTTGTGTTAGTTCGGTTGTCGACCCCGTCCCAAATTGCACTAAACAGAATCCTCTGGTTTATCGATCAGTACCTGTATCACCCTAGAAATTGAATTGTTTACCGTTTTGAATTCTTTTGCCGGTGCAGTTAAAACTTGACAACTTAAGGGACTTCCATTTCTATTCGAGTTAGTGGCGGTGGTAAGTCAATGCGCTCTTTGTCATGGTTATAAGCCGTGCGCACAGTATTTACCTGAAAATACATTGTCCACTAGACTACTGCGAAGGTAAGTCTGTGTAGGTGCATGTCCAGCTGTGTCAAAGCATTGTGCGTTACAACCACTACTTAGCTAAAGAATATCACAAAGAAAACTTTTAAATAACGTGTATTGTTTTGTTGTTGTTGTTTTTTCCTTCAATTCAAGCAGTTGCAGAGAGTTGTTACTATGGCACTGAAATCCCTTTACCCTGTATGCTAAATTAAAAAACTTGACCTTATTTTCAGTAGCTTCAGTGTTAGAAGTCAATAAAAATAGTATAGTCTTTAAGCTCGCTCGCCATTTGTGCTCAAGCACACCACTAGTTGGCGAGCGAGCGAAGCGAGCGAGACAGTATTAGGGGTGGATAATGCAAAATCGGGTATATGTTATATATATGTATGTATGTATGGATGGTACGTATGCTCTTTCAACGCGCGCGCGGGGAACGTTTTTCTCCTAAAAACACGGCTATTTAGGCTTCACTCCAGTTTATTCTGAAACTACAGCATTAAGCAAACCTTAATTTATACTTAAGCTCCAAAGTATGAGAAAATTCCTGCTAAAACGCTTGTTTTCAAGACACAAAAAGTTGATTCGACAGGTTACTATGGTATTGAAGACCCTTTTCCAGACTAAATTTCAAAACTTCGCCGTTTTATGGGGGGATACGGAGTGCCGGTTGTTGGTTGTCAAGAGCCGTTGGTAGTCAGAATGCCGTAGTATTAATGCTATGGAAGCTACTACTTCTCGAGGGAAGCTGAGATAAGTACGCAATTCCATATTTGTTAGCTAAATATGCTAAATTAACTCTGGCCTTTCTTTTTTGTAGCTAAGAGCTAGTCAACAGTGACTGGTAAATTCAAATAGTCAGATTGGCTCAAATTTGGTACTACAAAAGTTACCACTGCTCAAGAAAATGAGGTAAGAAAGTAATTTTGTATTTGTGTGCTAAAATTGATTGTCTTTGTTTTTGTAGGTGAGAGCTTGTTGTCAAGAATTCAAGGTAATTCAGATGGTCAAAGTAACTTCAATTTGATACTACAGAAGTTATCAATATTCAAGAATGATGTAAGTAGTAATTCCATAATATTTGTTGGCTAAAATTAATAACAATAACACTGGTTTATTTTTTATCGTAGCTGAGAGCTTGTTCAAGAGTTACTGGTGATTGAGATTATCAGAATGGTTGTGATGTTTGATACTACAAAAGTTACCATTAATAAGGTAAGAGAGTGATTTTGTACTTGTTTGCTGAAATAAAAGGTCATAACTGCTATTATAGTGTTTGCATGAACTAAGCTAAAACATAGTAACAATACTTAGTTTTATGTTACCTAACTATCAGGCTCGCTCGCCATTTGTGCTCAAGCACACCACTAGTTTA
>WLWD01005243.1_pt1 | contig 18083 bp, 20 predicted proteins | sample 6712731 | NCBI WGS metagenome assembly WLWD01 (sample SAMN12718690, study PRJNA576275) | sponge metagenome | isolation source: marine sponge | host: Mycale hentscheli | place: New Zealand: South Island, Marlborough, Capsize Point | collected 2014-11-01
TCGCTAGCAGGCAAATTCACCCACAACTGGAAGCCATGTAATAAACCATTTTCCTGCTCCGGCATTTCGGAATGTATTATTCCACGACCCGCTGTCATCCACTGTACGCCACCAGCCTCAATCAGGCCTTCATGACCTACACTGTCTTTATGACGCATTCGACCCGCAAGTAAATAGGTAACTGTTTCAAAGCCCCGGTGCGGATGATCAGGGAAACCACCAATGTAATCCTCTGATTGATCAGACTCAAAAGCATCTAACAACAAAAATGGATCCAGCATGTTCAATTCTGGCGTGCCAATAACTCGCGTCATTCTTACACCGTCACCGTCCATTGCCGGCTGACCTGATGTGACTGATTCCAATTCTCTCATTCTTGTTTTATCTTTAATTTGTACTTGCATGACTAAGCTCTCCTTCTTTATACGCCATCAGGCAGTTGCCTGATATTCAATATTGGAGGCAAGTTTAACTGTTGAATTTATTTGGATAAACATCAATAATTGGAAATAATTGTTCTAATTAAGAGAACTATTATTTTGGGTCAACTAGAAGACATGCAAATTTTCATTCGGGTGGGGTCGAAACCGGTGGTATTAGCCGCGCCGCCGAGCATCTGGACATTGCCAAGTCTGCAGTTAGTCGCCGGATTGCCGAGCTGGAAAAACGCCTCGGTGTGAAGCTGCTCAACCGCACAACCCGAAGTTCCAGCCTGACTGAAGTTGGTCAAGTCTATTATGAGGGCAATCGGCCGGTTGGAATGGAACGTCGCTGAAACTTAATTCACTGACGACTGATGCCAACAGCGCGCTTGCAGGAACCATTAATCTCGCCGCACCTTTATCTTTTGGTCTATGTCATTTATCTACAGCACTAGATGCTTTCATAAAACGTCATCCGGAGGTCACTTTGAATGTGGACTTTTCGGATAGAGAGGTGGATCTTGTGGAGGAAGGACTCGACCTTGCTTTTCGCATTGCTAATCTAAAAGACTCGAGTTTGATGGCACGCAGGATTTGCCCGATTAATATTGTGCTTTGCGCCAGCCCAGCTTACTTGAAGAAACACGGGACTCCACTCACAGCAGATCAATTACGAAGCCACGATCTACTCCACTACAATATCGCCGCCTCATCCACCTGGCGACTGAAGGACAAAGCGGGTAAGCAGCATCTGGTCAAAACCTCGGCCAAGGTGATGGCTAATAATGGTGATTTCCTTGTTGATATGGCGGTTGCCGGCCATGGCATTGTATCCACACCTACGTTTATCTCATGGAAGGCTATCAGCACAGGCGACCTTGTCCGTATATTGCCCGAATATGAGCTACCTCAACCAAGTGCGTACGCGGTCTATCCACAGACTCGTTATCTTTCTCAACGTAGTCGGGCGTTGATTGATTTTTTGCTCGGGCGATTCGGCGATAACCCCTATTGGGACCAACCTCTGCCGCGACATAATAAGCATGTCCTATGAAGACCGACCACCTTTCTCTGGTCACGTACATCTACCACCGATTCTGACTTTTTCGAGTCAAGCGACGATAGCTTCTGATTCACCTTTTCATCAATCTGGCTCTGTAAGACCTGATTCATTTTTTCTGTTTGTATTTCAAATTCTACCGCTGTTGCGCTCATTGAAACCGCTAATAAAGCACTGATAATTACTGTATTTATTGTTTTCATGCTGCCATTCTCCAAATTTATTTATTTTAGTTATCTACTTAGATGCAAAGTGATGGTGAAATGGATGCAATAAATGAAAAATATTTTTGTTTCCTGGGAAAAAGAGTGAATGGGGTTTCTGAGCATGCAATGCACTATGGCTGTTGCCATTGTTTTTGCTGAAACAGAGGCTGCCAAGTGACCAATCAAGTCTCATCTAAAGAGATTCACATATTCGCCGATATGATCAGAATCCACCTGTACTAGATTTAACAAAGGATTCACAAATAAATGAGTTATGACTTCATTTATGGTGCTGGTTTCTGCATCTATGTCATTGTCACGGTAATCATGTGGCGCAACATTGATATGTCGCTCTTTTTCAAGGCAGGATTTTGTTTATTTGTTGTGCCAATATTCTTTCTTGGCATGGGAATTAATCTCTGGCTTTTTGATACTCTCTATCCTGAAATGTTTGTAGTTCATGATAATGAGCCGTCCGGCAGACATAGTGGCAAAGGGCTTGTTGCGATCATCCTTGCATTCCCCATTGCGCTGGCGATGAGTTACGCATGGTATCGACTCATGAGATCTTTTAAGCCTGATTCAAGATAAGTCGTAGGCACCGAATATCTGCAAGTGAACGACATTGTTGAAATCGTTCTCTAATTCTTCTGAATACACATGCAGCAATGCAAAGAATATGAGTGTCAATGACAAGATTGCTTTTCTCATATGCCTCTTTATCATTCTTTAAAACCTTAATAAGTGGTCAATAAAATATTTTAGTTGCCGCTGTCACTCATCAGTTGCACAGCGGCCAACATCTTTTTGTTTAAAAAAAACTCACAATCGCCTATCTCAACACCCATATTGATGTCCATAACAAAGTGAGTCTTAATTTACTGCGATAGGCGCCAGCTTCTAATTTGAGTCTGAGCGCCCTGACTCTTTTCCATTTAAGACATAATAGGCGTGAGTGCGGTGACTACTCGATTCATTTGTTCTTCACTAACCATCTCACTCAATATTTTTGTGAACTTTGATTCCTTTATGCCCGAAACTATGTACTGCCAGCGATAAGCTTTCAGCATTTGCTCGCGTATTTGAAGACGTTGTTTGTATTCGTAGCTTTCCTGTGCATGCTCAATGAAGTAATTGGCATCTACCAAAGCCTGTGCCTGCAAAATACCATCGACAGCAGCAACAAGGTCAATGAGATCATTCACAGCCTGGTCGCGTTCCGGCTCACTGATGCAGTTGTCTTCATCTCGCCACTCAATTTCATCAAGAATGGCGTGTTGTGATTCTTCCTGCCAGTGATAGAGAAATACATCTTTGTACAGTTGCGATAAACTATCATCATTTTCGATACTGCTTTTGTAGTGCTGCAAGGTGAACAACTCGATATGACAGGTCAGTCCCAACACAGCCCAGGTGGATTTACCAAGGACAACCTCAGCCACCTCGTTAGGCTCTGCACAGACGGTGTAGCCAGCGGGCATATCTTGTCCGGCCATCGCTTCAATACGTCGAAACAGTTCCTGATGTTTTAGTTCTTCATCGCTGAATCGAATCAAGGCTTCAAGTGCTACCTGGTCACCGAAACAATGTCGTTGTCCGACTTCCAGCACTTTAGCGTTGATAAATCGTTCTACCAATCCAAAAATATTTGCATAGGTACGCCCCTGCACCTGGCTAAAGAAGCGTTGATCAATTTCACTCATGAATGAGAGATCTTTTACCAATGAAAGACCATCAGGTAAAAATTTCTCATCATAGCTGAGGCTACGGCCCCTGATCACATCTTCATCAATATCCCAACTAATACGCTTGGATGCCATAATACAGCGGGCATAGCGACTCATGGTTTCGTTCATGACTGGGTTATTTTTTGTCATTTCAGTGTTATTTTGCATTGCTTTATCCTCTATACGGTTAATTTTTGGGTTTGTTGTCGTGATTAATTTTCTGGCTGGGATCTCTCCCTGCGCCTGATGCGTATATTCGGGATTAGCAGATCCAAAGTACTGACGAAAAACCTCTTTTTTTCCGCGTTTTCGCTGTTATCAGGATATTTGTTACACTAACTGTGAGCTTGTTCACAGTTTTTATAGTTAAATCAACAGAGACACGTATCGGAAACGCAATGTTGCACAACTGATTGGCATAACCTTCTAAAAGAGAACTGATTCGGGGATTTTGTAAATATGAGCGAAGACGTAATGGTTGGGGAATGGACTGTGCAACCACTACGAGGTCTGTTACAAAACGACAATACAGTTAGACATATCCAGCCAAAGGCGATGGATGTGCTGATGTGCCTGATTGAGCATGCTCCAGACGTGATTGAGCGCGATATGTTGCTTGAAAAAGTTTGGGGCGCTAATTCTGTTAGCGATGAACCCCTTACCCGTTGTATTGGTGAATTACGAAAAGCTCTTGGCGATAAGCGTTCTGAACCCAGGTTCATTGAGACTATACCTAAACGAGGCTATCGTCTTCTTGTTACCCCCTCCCATTCCGTTAGTGACCAACAAGCGAAGGAAATAGTAACGGCGAGTTCTATACCAGAATTACTTCAACGCTTTGTGTCTGCCTTTTAATCGAGTTAAGTGGAAAGAGTGACCAAAAAATCTGCTGGAAGGAATAGCTGATGAAATTCTCACACCTGACACAGATTTCAGAAATGGGAAAGTGGCTTGCCAGGACGTCCGTCATTCAGTCTGTTTGACAAAGACCTTCGACACATTCGTAACAATTGGGAGTCGCTTCGTCCTGGAGGAAGTGAAAAAAAGGATGGAAGGCTTTATACCAACAGTAAATGCACGATGACTGACACGAATGATGGTTTTTCAGGTGTTCGCGCTTCCAATCCCAGAATAATCAGGGATTCTTATTGCAGATTCAAGATGATATTGTCCGGGGTGTGCTGGATGCAATACCGAGTTCGCTCGTGGTCAAGAGCTATGAATTATCGAGCACTAAAAAAATGCCTGATGTTGAAGTCTATAATCTGTATCTCAAAGGCAGGAGTGCGTTTTATGTGCGTAATATGGAAGAAGCCGTCGATTATCTACAGCAGGCCTGTGATAGAGGCGGCAATTTTGCCTCTCTTTATGCTACCTATGCGGCGGTGCTTTCCCTGATACCGACTTACCATCTGACCAATGACAGACCCTCAACCTATGAAAAAACCAGAGAGTACGCACAGAAGGCGCTTGCGCTCGAACCTGATTCATCGCTTGCATTATCGACATTAGGCCTGGTATGTCTGGTACATCGGCAATGGCAACTCGGCACAGAGTTAATCTTCAAGAGGCAGTAGTACCAAAAACGCGGAAGCAACAGCCCGGCAATGGTATGGTTCTTTACATCTGAGCATGGGTGACACCAAAAATGCAATGGAACAATATGCCATCGCTCGGGAAATCGACCCTATTTCACCTCCTCTGCTTAGGGACATTGCCGTCTCCCAGTACTTTAACAGACAGCCGGATAAAGCTGAGGAAACACTGCTCCTGGCAGAGTCGCTGATTAGCGGACATTCTCAAGCCTACATAATTAATTTCATGGGATTGATTGTTCTGGATAATCGGGAAGCCAAGATAAAGCGATAAGGCGATGAGGAGAGATGATTTTATCACCCCTTTTAGCCAAGTGAAATTGAAGTATTCGAGGGATCTAACTTACAAGCAACCGGGTTATCCGGGCAAATTACCTTGAAATCGTGACGCAAAATAGCATCGCCAAGGATGGCGGGCAGATATTTTGCACTAACGGAACAGTATAAGGCTTTAGTATGTGTACGAAGAGGGTTTACTGATGCTGACATGTGGACTCCATTCTCCTTTTCGATCCCGGGTTTCATGAATTTCGGCAAACGGCAGCTGGCAAATTACTTTATAACCGCTCCGGCTACTAATGTAATAAACCATCTCCATTCTCCACTAGCTTGACGAGTTCTTTCAGTTTCGGTTTAAGCTGAGAGACCTGAATTTCAGTTAGGCGAACGACATGACTATAAGTATTTTGGCCTTTGATACTGCCATACAGTCAAGAATTACTAATCAGAGTATCAATAGAAAGCCAAAGTTGTTTCTCTATTGCACGGGCCTTCGATGCAAAGGGTTTCTCAGGCGAAATAAATAATACCAATCCTTCTAACTGAGCAAGAATCAAAACGGCTTTGTTATCACAAATTCTTTTTGTTAAACGTGGATTCGCTTTTTTTATCAAGTCTGAATATCGTTGACAGTCATTTTTATAAACTTCGGTAAGTAAAAAGTCTACATCTTCGTCATGACTTGCCATTCCCCATAACGCAACAAAAAGCTTGGCTATTTTTGGATCATGAGAGGCTTTTAAGTGAACTTTTAGTGCTTTTCGCAGTACTTCCTCGGGAGCTATTGAGGAATTCAAGGCGATTTCATCCATCGATCTCACCATGGTTCCGATACTTTTTTCAATGGTGCATTTCAATAAATCTCGTTTGGTCGGAAAGTAATACTGGAGGGTCGATAAATGAATACCAATCCGATCAGCAATACCTCGCATACTTAATGATGTGTACCCTTCGTTCGCGAGCACATTTATGGTTACATCCAGTATTTCATCATAACGCTCACTGTATTTTTTCTTTGTAACTAGTTTTCCCATATTGCAATTATTAAGTTCCTGAATCGAAGCGCGACTCTATTCCACTTTTTCTATATCCAGTTTTCGGGTACGCACTGCCTCTTCCTGGATCACGATAAGTTCACGGTAAACGCCAAACTCCTCCCACGTTCCGCTAAATCCTCTCGGCACAACAAATAGATCGCCTGCATTAAAGGTCTGCGCAATGCCAGCTTCATCGGTGAGTACAGATTTACCACTTAGTACCAACACAAATTGATCGTAGGGGTAATTGCGAACCCGGTTTTTACTGTGTCCCGTTGTACCGAGTTCTTTTGGTGTGGATTCAAACACCGAAACCGATAACTCTTTGCCGGTGAATAAGTGACTCCATTTTGAAAGACGGGATTTGTCATCCCAGGGTACGGCTTCAAGACCAATTCCACTAATCATATCTGCATTAAGTCTAAGTGGAGATTTCACTGCAGTACTGCTCTTTTCATCAGCGAATGCGTTATATGATATTAGTGTCAGAATTGAAAATACTATAGCCACCAGCCTGGTGTAGGTAAATTGAGATTTAAAATTCATGATTTAGTCCTCCATCAGCATGACTTCGCTGAGAACATTATTTATTGATTAATCCAATAACTCATTAACAGCTCGTAAACCCTCATCAATAGCAGTATTCACCAGGGCGACATAGCTTGCGTCTGAATTGGCTATAGCAATTCTTCCGTATCGCTTTCGAGCGATTTCGTGCGGTTTCTGACCTTCCTTATAATCAGGATCGAACAAGGGGTTATATTGACGCGTATAGCCATGCGGCCAACGATTGATAGTCAATCCAATAATATCCTCCCTGACATCAAAACTGGTCGACGCAAACAGGCTTGCGAGTTGTTCCCGGACTTCAATTTCGTAATCTTCAAAGCTCATGGCAAGCAACTTGTGACGTCCCTGACGATACTGGTCCTGAGGACTCAAATTTGTGTGTGGCTCCACCATTGGACCAATCATATAAATCGTCACCGGATCATCTTCTGCAAAATCCTGTTTATGTAAGCCCAATGAGCGTCCCCAAGTCACACATTCATGTAATACTCTTCCTGGAAAATAAAAGCTCGCAGTGCCAAGCTCCTGTAAGGCCTTACCATTTCGGAGAAACACATTTGCTGCAATGAATGGCATTTTCACATTAGCTTTCAGTGCTGATTTTTGTTGCTCGGGTAATTCAGGACATAGATGTGGCAAATACATATGGAATCCAGCATAAATGCAATGATTCGCTGTAACGCGACTGGCTTCCCCACCACGGACATAGGTAACTGCTACCTTCTTCCCATTATCCACAGTCTTTATATTGACTCCCATTGAATTGAGCCTGATACGAACATTCCAAGCATCATCATCCAGCCTGGCGTAATCAAAGCGATCTGTAGTCAACTCCTCCATAGATTCACCTGCTGCTACTTCAGGGATTAGTCGCTTTACAAGATTGCGAGTAATAATTGCATTACCTTCAGGTGCGTAGTGACCTTCTATCGGTGGCAGAGAGTCCTTCTCTAACTGAAGCTCTTTTCCCTGGTCACCCAGAACATGTAGCGCCGGTAAACCTGTCCACATGACCGCCTCGTAAAGTGATGTACATTCACTTGTCATTCCGATTATTGCGCATGGTTGGCGGGTGAAAATAGCGTCGGCAGTTTTTTGCGATAAGCCACAGTACTCAGTAACGAAGGTGTTATAGCTCATACCCTGCAAGGCCTGAGCTCTTTCCTCCTTCGACAATCCGGCAAATACATCTTTTTCAGAGGTCAGGAAATCATGTAGTTCCTTTTTCGATTTTTCCGAAACAGGCATTGCGGCAATGTGCTTAATGAGAACGTATCTACCCTGCTCGTCCTTTTTATCCATGGGTAACATGTCATCAATCAATGTCGCGCTCCTCGCCATAAGTCTCCTTATCGAAACAGATCGAAGGACTCATATCGTAGGCACCAAAACGTAAATCACTAACCTGACCAACTTCAAGACGTGAAAGACTGACGCCCGCTTCCTCTAACAAGGCCTTCGCCTGCTCACTGAAATATGGCGTTTCCATGAAGCCACTTCCGCCGGGAATCATGTATGTTCTTCCCTCATGGGTAAATTCAACTCGTTTGGCATGACCACCGAAATCATCATGATTATCGATCACCAGGATCTTTGAATCTGGACCGTTTTTTTGTTTATAAGCAAAGGCCGCTGTCAAACCACTGATACCACCTCCGACAACAATCAAATCATATTCTTCATCCAGATTATTAATGCTCTCCCAGGATTGACCAGACCAGGCATGCCCATGGGCCACTTCGAAAGAACCTTCATGACTTCCACGCAAACCACTTAAACCCGGCGGATAATAGTCTGGATCTTTTTCAGGTGAATACACTGGTTTGTCCTTTTTTGCAGCTGACGCTAATCGCGGTACGCCTGAACTGTATGCCGCAAGAGCAGCCGTCGACATACCCATACCATGCAATAAATCTCTACGCTTAATTGGTCGATCAAGACCGAGAGCTTGTTTTTTGTCTGATTTATGATTCGCCATAATATTTTACCAGTCATGTGACTGATAGAATTATATAACTGCTTTCCAGGAAGTCAAATTTTGAAGTATCCTTTCCCTATCAATAACAAATTGGGAGTATGCAAACTTGGAATCACTAACGCTGAACAGGGCTTTACTATATTGCCGCGAAATATTGGCGGCGTATTGTTGTTTGATCTCTGGTTTGGTGGTATACAACGCCGACAAAATACACGGCAATACTGGGTGAGGCCATGACTAACTCTATCAGATTGGGACAGAATGAATGATACATCCGGGAGTAACGAAAACGCTCAGATTTTCCAGAAAAGTATCAAGCGCCAAAAAACATTAATTATTTGTCAGACGATGAGACACCAGTTAAATGCCTGGAATATCATGTTCCTTGTTGGCCGCTCTAATGACTTCCAGCTTCACAAAATGGGTTCATTGAGTGAAGAAAGATGGAGTGTCACTGGACGTGCACTAGTATATGCATTTCAAAGCTCATGGCACCGTCATTGGTTAAAGGCCGGAGGTCGAAAATTATTTGACCAGGATTTTATTGACTGGATAGAGGATATTCTCGACCACTCTGATTTTAATACAGAAAGCTATTATGAGCATCTAATGCTAAAAGAGTAAGCATTTTGACAATTGAATCGCCTATCGGCGATAGCGAACCTTATAAACAGCAAAAGCTAACGGTGGTTACTCCCCCAATGTGCCAGAAACGGATCTTGAAATCCCACCAAAAGGAGTATACTTATATCAATTAAGCAGGAATAAAAGAATCTTGCAGATGATGTATATTAACGTAAGGAATAATATGAGGAGAAAGTCATGTTCGAACGAGACGAATTAAGAGAATTCAATAAATCTATTATTGAAGAATTTCGGTCAAATGAAGGTGTCGTCGGCGGAATGTTCGAGGGAGAGCCTTTGCTTTTGCTAACCTCTACCGGGGCCAAGTCAGGGCTTCTTCGAACCAACCCGGTGACCTACCTTGCCGATGGCGATCGCTACATCATTTTTGCTTCTTATGAGGGACAACCAACAAATCCACCCTGGTTACTACAATCTGAAATCCAATCCGGACGTTAGCATTGAAGTTGGTAGTGACAAATTTAATGTCAAGGCTATCGAAGTAGAAGATCCTGAGCGTTCAGAATTATTCGCGAAGGTGGCTGAGCGTATGCCTGACTTTAAGGAGTATGAAAAAAGGACCACAAGAGTAATTCCAGTGATTGCTTTAACTCGCAGCTAGCGCTATCAAGAACATACATACCTCAGCAAAGGTCTGCTTTGATCAGTTTAAGTCACAGCCAAAAGCGGGCGTTCAGATTGGGCGGTAAAGTGCCTGTGTCAGAAATATCACCTATTCAGTTTTATCCTCAAATATATCCAGTGGCAAAATAGCGGTTACCCCTACATTCGGGGAATCAACCAATTGACCGATGCGCAGGTCAACGGCAACGCTGGCGATAATATAAGAATGCTGCCTGTCATAACCGTAGGTGGCGACGATATAGTCTATGATGCCATCAAGTGCGTTGCGCGCCGCGAGATTGATATCGTTTGAAAGGTTTTCGAGAGCCGCAACCTTGGCTGAGCTCAAATATTCCAGCCGTGGTGGTGTGCTGCCTTTTTCTTTCAGCGGAAACCCGGTAACGGCATAAAATCTGTCCGAAGGGATATCAAGGAGTATGATGCGCCGCTTAGTGGGGGGCCGTGGGTAAGTCAGGCCATTCTTGATTATTTCAACCTTGCCCCAAAGATCGGCGGACATTTCAATAGCCGTACCAGCAATTTCGCCGTCACCCTGTGCGTAATGAAGATCACCAACTGCGAGGCCGCAGCCATCAATGTAGCAGGGCAGATATATTGTGACGCCGGTTTGTAGATAGCGAATATCCAGATTGCCGCCGTGCTCGCGTGGCGGGATCGTGCGCAAACATTCATCCGGCGCGCTGCCGTCTGGACCGCAAATCGAGGCGGGTGAGGCAAAATCAGTGATCGGGGGGCTTTACGGTGCCACCAGCCTTCAGTAACGCTTTTTCGCGGGCAAGCATTTTCATTAGATTTGCCCGGTCCGGCAGGGTGGTTACTAAACCGGGGAAACTGCGATTGGGGATTCTTATGCCGGGAAGGTCATCACTAACGGCGAAGTCGTCATCAAGTCGCCATGTTACGCCGAATTCATCAGTCCCAACCAGATCAAAAGCAAAACCATAATCTCCTCCTTGAGTGTATGCATGGCGTCCGGGTTTAATTTTTGTGATGGTAAAAGCAAGTACGTCACCTGCCTTGGCGCCCTCAATATGCACTGGACCCGTAACCGGGTGGATCCGGCCAAAATGCCAGTCGTCGCCAAACTCGTTCATCTGATCCGTTTGGCTATCCACGGTTCCAAGAATATCTGAGGTATCGCGGGTTCGAAATAGTATGGTCTGACCAGGCTTTGCTGTTGCGATCATGGGTATGTTCGAGTGGATGCGATTGATGCAGCCAGCATCTTCAATACAAGTCGCTCCTTTCCCGCCAACTTCAACTATGTCCTCGGCGTGTGCTATTGATATGGTAACGATAAACAACAAAGCTATCTTAAGAGTCTGCATCATTACGTCCCTCCTGAGTGGCTGAGACATTACAATAAATATTTTAACAGAGCAAAAAGATAAAGAGTGACGGCCTGCTTAAAGCTTCGATAGCAGACTCTCAGCGACATAAACAGGATAAGTGTATGCCAGTATTCAATTGCAGATATGTAAGTCCGAGCGGTACTTCGATATCTCGAGGCTGGCGGCCGTGTTCCAGGCTATGTCCCTGCCAGCAAAATAATCTTTCGCTTTTGTGGCTACACACTTATTAACAGGAATGGTGTTTACGCGATTCGATGGATGTCCTAATTGCCAATAGAGCGTCGACACCGCAAGCTCCAATCGCCCACTAGGCAAGCTTAGCGAGGTAGGATCACCGTACTGATTCAATGGTGCTCCCGCCGGTTCTCCGACAAATATTGCATCTGTGTGATCTTTGAGTGCAGCGACCAATATAATTGCAGCGCTAAAGGTTTGTCGTCCAGTTAAAACAACCAGTCGACTATTGTTGGCATATTCGGGTCGCGCTAATAACTCGTTGATAAAGGCGCGCACCATTCGGCCATCCCCGCCAAAGTTGTACCGAAGGTCAATAACAAAACGATCGGGTCTGGCTTGATCTAACATCTTCCACATCTGGTTACGGAAATCGTCCCAGCCAATATCACCAATGTCAGCAAAGAAATTGAACTGAAAGGTTAGAACCGTTTCTTTATTGTTTAAGCGTGCCCAAAAGGGTTTTCGGCTGGCGTAGTAAGGGGCATCTGTTGCATTGGGAGGATCGCGGTAGGCCAACGGCGTCTTCTCATCATGAAAGGGAGTTTTGTAAATATCAAAAGGATCGAAAGGCGGGCCAAAAAGCTCACCCCAGTTTCGGAAGTTGACAGAATACCAACTATTTATAATGGGTATTGTGCGGGTTACCTGTGTGCCTTCATTGTCCTCGAAAACTAATGTGATTGGCTCGATTGGATTCTCTATAACCCCAGTCGCCGCAAGCAGCCCAGCATTTGAGAGGAGAGCAGCAGCCCCTTCCATGACCTGAAAGACATTGTCCCCAGCTGTTGCTAACGCTACCTTCGTCCACACATCTTCGATTAAACTTCCGGAAACACTTATCACTCGTTTACCAATAAGGTCAGCGTTTTGATCTGTAGCGACGGTAACGTGAACACCTTCGTCAAATTTGTAAAACCTCAAAGGCAACCAACTAGCAAAGGCATCAATTTTAACGGGCTCAAGCCGCGTATGCCCATCTTTCAAGTGCGCGACTGTTGACATCAGTTGCGTGCTTATCGCCGCATCCGACGCTCCATTCCTGATAAGCTTACGCGCCGTTGCCAAGCCATCTAACCAGGCCCCCTCTCCCGTACGGAAAAACGGGTCTGGGTGATGCTGCCTGAGTAGCATGTCAAGCGCATCAATATCCCTTAACCATATGTCTGCAGCGTTTGCTGTATTAGTCAGCGTATCAGCACAAACTTTCGACACTATGATGGAAAATAGCGCTGCGCATATTAGTTTTACGACGGTATATCGGTAAATATTCAATTCAGCTCACCTAAAATTAGTGTATCCAAATAAATTAGACGAAATTAGTAGCGAATTGGTTTGAATGTAAATTATGTGAAATTATTAATCAATTTAGGATTCTGAAATATTCACATTTAACTTGTCAGCAACGTACGTTATATTCTATAACTCTTAGTTTAATGCGTTTCTGCGTAACCTAGTTCTTATGAAATTAATTCGATTCAATCGAGCAATCTTTCGGGCGATGTTAATATTTGGCACGCTCACCCTATTTTCGAGTCAAGGTAATGCTGCTGAAAAGGTTGGTATTTTTTCTGACTGGCAATCGTCACCAGTTAAGTTTTCTGAAACACCATATAAGTCAAAGATTGATTGTGACAGCTTAAGGTCATGGAGCGTCGAACCTGCACAAGTTTTACTAGCGAAGACAATTCGTGAGGAAGATGGGCAACCGGAGTATTGTGATGTGCTGGGGCATATCCAGTCCAATATCAAGTTTCGTATGTTCATGCCCACGGACTGGAATGGTCGTTTTTTCATGGTAGGTAATGGGGGCCTAGCTGGAGATGACTTGTTGGAGCCAGGCTATCCGCAACATTTAAATAAAATGAAAGCGGCAATTCGACATGGTTTTGCAACGGTGATGACAGACTCGGGGCACTCAGATAAAGAACAACCAGGTGGGAGTTTTGCTCACAATAATTTTTCGTCGGAAATCGACTTTGCTTTTCGTGCGATTCACGTTGTAAGCGTCACAGCTAAGTTATTGCTCAAGGAAGTTTATGGTCAATCACCAAAGTATAACTATTTTGATGGTTGTTCCGGTGGAGGTCGTCAGGGCTTGATGAGTGTACAACGCTATCCAGACGATTTTAACGGAGTTGTGGCAGGTGCCCCGGCTTTTAATTGGACGGCATTTTCCGTGGCGAGGATGCTTTTCAATCCAATTATGAAGGACGCACAGGTATCTCTTGCTCAGGTAAAAACACTTGGCACGATAGTCACCAATGCCTGCGATGGTCAGGATGGGATCGAAGATGAACTAATCGAAAACCCACTCGCCTGTAATGTTGATTTTGGGAAAGTATTGCCTGTCTGCAGGAAAGTAGATAAACACGGAAAGTGTTTCACAGCTAAACAGGTGAGCGCGATTAAACGACTCCACGCCGACACGATTGTTAATGGTGTTCGTTTACAACCAGGCTTTCCTCCTGGTAGTGATTGGTCGAAACCTAACGGTTGGGATGTGTGGATACCGAGTTCTGATAACAAAGGTGTCGACCCCGGTCAGTATATTGCAGAAGAAACCCTTCGGTATATTGCATTCGACAACGATGACCCCACTCGAAAAATGGCCGACTTCAATGCTGAGAGAGATATGGAGAATTTCGGTCTGGCAATGCGCCTACTGGAGGCAACTGACACAGATATTCATGCCTTTAAGAATGCGGGAAACAAATTGCTGATGTATATGGGTTGGGAAGACATGGTGTTCTCGCCCAAAGCATTGGTTGACTACTATGAAGCAATAACGGAAAGGATGGGAAAAGACACAGGCAGTTTCGCACGATTATTTATGGCGCCTGGAATGTATCATTGTTTCGGTGGCCCGGGACCGAACAAGTTTGACTATATGACCCCTTTGGTAACCTGGGTCGAAGAAGATATTGCACCCGACAAAATTATTGCTTTTCAATATTCAGATGAAGAAAATGTAAGAACACATCCGCTCTGCCCATGGCCGAAGATTGCTAAGTATAATGGACAGGGAATGGTGAACGAGGCAAAAAGCTTCAGCTGTAAGATTCCCCAATGAGTACCTAAGCCCTCATCCCATGTATTTATTCACGCATTATTCGCCTCAGGCTTTGTAATTAACCGGCATGCGGATTTTATGCTGAAATGAGTATTCCCAGTGTTACCGTTATTGGTGCAGGTATTGCTGGCCTGACTGCGGCTTACCGTTTAAAGCAACACGGTTTTTCTGTAAAAGTCCTGGAGGCCAGGTCTTATCCGGGAGGCAGAATGACCCAGAGGCAAGAGAAAGGCCTGTCCTACAATACTGGAGCTCGCCTGTGTTACTCGTTTTATTCGGAAGTTAACAAACTGGTTTCTGAACTGGGCCTACAAAACTCGGTGATTCGACAGGGAAAAATGGATATTGCCTGTCAGACTGAAAACGAACAATATTTGGTTTCCTTAAAACCTGAACTTAGCCTATTAAGTCACTCCCAACTACAATGGTCGGACAAACTGTCCCTGCTCCGCTTTCTACCTGACTTATTATCTGCACGAAGACGAGTCAATCCCGGTTGGATGACAACGGCAATCGAATTTGATAATGACACATTGGCTGATTATATTCGAGAAAAGGCCAGTCCCGCTTTCCTGGAAAAATTTGTTGAACCCGTTTTTCGAGCAACCAGAAGCTGGAACCCGGAGCAGATTTCACCGGCCTTCTTTTTAAGTACATCTGCACAGATGCTATATAACAACTTCACTTTTACCTTCAAGGAAGGCATCGGGCAGTTAACGGCAGAGTTGGCCAGTCATCTCGAGATTGAATATCTTGCTGAAGTTACCGAAATAAGGCGTAAGACTGGAAATAGCAAAAGCGTCATTCATTATTGTGTTGATGAAGTTGAAAAAGAACTGACAACAGACATCACTATATGTGCCACAGAAGGTGCACATGTCTCTGATCTAATAGCAGAGCCTGAACAAGCTGAAGAAAAATTCTTCGAAAAAATAAAATATAATTCTCTTGGTATCGTCCATGCGAATGTAACATCAAACATCAAGAAAAATATTACTTTTTATTCCCGTCAGCACAATTCTGAATTATCGATTATTGAATTCAGCAGAGTGAATGGTAAGTCTCAACTATATTGCCAGTTGTCACCTGAGCTTACTGCAAAAGTCAAAGATGAAAATAAGTCTGATCATTTATACCCTGTTATACAAAAAACATTACAATCTCTTTACCCTTGAAATTCCAGATTGATGAGCAGACAGTATTAATCAATGGATAGAAAACATGTTGCCACTATTTATTTCCCGGTTACATAAAATACCTCTCTGAGTTTCAACGATACCAGGAAGAAGAACCACGGAAGATATATTATTGCGGTGACTATCTATCACAATCACTTGTAGAAGGGGCTTGTCAGAGTGGTAATCATGCTGCGACTTGTATCACCAGACATTGGCCAATCAAATAAAATTACAAAACGGTACATGTATGTCAGAACAAGTTAAATGGTCATCAAATCTGATATTTCTCATGGCTTCCGTGGGTGCCGCTGTTGGCCTGGCGAATATATGGAAGTTTCCGTACACCGCCGGTGAGCATGGCGGTGGTGGTTTTATGATAATTTACCTGTTAGCGATTATCTTTATCTCCTTCCCTATCATCGTCGCTGAACTCTTCCTGGGACGTAGAGGCAAAGCAGGTCCGGTCACATCCATTATCAATGTCGCCAAGGAGGCAAAATGTTCGAAGCTCTGGGGGCTCGCGGCCTACGCTGGCACACTTGCTGCTGTACTGGTGATGAGTTTCTATTTTGTGATCACCGGTTGGATCATTTTTTACGCACTGCAACTGTTGTTAGGCAACCTGACTGGCTTATCACCAGATAGTATCGGACAATTCTTTGGTGAACTAACGCAGAATGAATCACGCACAGTCCTTTACCAAAGTATTGCAGCGTTTATTACATGGATCGTAGTCGCGGCAGGCCTGAAAAACGGTATTGAACGATTTGTACGCTACCTGATGCCGGTTTTGTTAATACTGTTAATTGCAATCAGTCTTTATGCTGCTATTTATGGTGATCTACAGACTGCTCTCAAATTTTTATTCCAGCTGAAGATTGAAGATATATCGGCGAAGACGGTTCTTTATGCCAGCGGTCAGGCGCTATTTACCGTGGGTGCCGGCTCCTGCGTGATGATTGTTTATGGATCATTTTTACCGCAGTCAGTATCAATAATGAAATCCAGTTTCCAAATAGTTGCTGCCGACACAATAGTGGCGCTGCTTGCAGGAATTGCCATCTTTCCTCTTGTGTTTGCATTTAATATGCAGCCGGCAGAAGGTCCGGGTTTGCTATTTGTTACTCTACCTATTGTTTTTAGCCAATCTTCTGCTGGATCAATAATTGGTGCTGCATTTTTTCTTATGGTTGCCATTGCAGCAATTACTTCAGCTATAGCCATTGTGCAACCTCCGATCATCTGGCTTGAAAGACGCTTCGGGATGCAGCGCCTTGGTGCATCACTACTTGCAATTTTTGTCATGTGGATACTGGGTTTCGGAACAGTTTGCTCCTTTGCTTCCTGCTCTGGTTTTTATCCTTTAGGTATGATTCCTTTCTTTGCCGAAAAGACTATTTTTAACACACTGGAAATCATCGCTATTAATATTTGTCTACCCGTCGGCTCCTTACTGTTGGCAATATTCGTTGGCTGGCGTCTGCCTCTTTCCTTATGTGATAATGAGTTACAGGAAAAAAATACTCTCCTTATGAAATTTTGGTACTTCTCTATGCGATACATTATCCCTCCGGCCATTTTGGTGGTTATGCTCTTTGGCTTGACCAGTCATTAAATAATTAGCATGAATAAAGAAGGCGTCAGAATTGGTATAGATGTGGGTGGCACTTTCACCGATTTTGCTTTACGCAAAGACAAACTTTTTCATACCTCAAAAGTACTAACAACGCATCAAGCACCCGAGCAGGCGATTATGCAAGGTCTGCAGACAATAATGTCGCAGACTGCATGTGAACCCGAAGATGTCGAACTGATTATCCATGGCACTACCCTGGCTACGAATGCGATTATTGAACACAAGGGTGCGCGAGTGGCGATGCTGACAACTGAAGGCTTTCGCGATGTACTGGAGTTAGGCACAGAAAGTCGCTTTGACCAGTATGATTTAGACTTGGTCAAACCTGAGCCATTGGTACCACGAGAGTATCGATTTACCGTGAGTGAACGCCTGGCCGCGGATGGGAATGAATTACTTCCACTTGAACTGTCATCAATCAGACAAATTGCTGAAGAACTGAAAAAGAACGAGATAGAAAGTGTCGC
>WLWD01003494.1_pt1 | contig 18080 bp, 14 predicted proteins | sample 6712731 | NCBI WGS metagenome assembly WLWD01 (sample SAMN12718690, study PRJNA576275) | sponge metagenome | isolation source: marine sponge | host: Mycale hentscheli | place: New Zealand: South Island, Marlborough, Capsize Point | collected 2014-11-01
AATAAATATAATGAATAAAGTATGAAAATGAAGTTTATGAAATTAATAACCAGTAGCATCGCCTTCAAGTTCAATAATTTTAGGAATTACTTTTCGTAAATGTCTTGTATATTTAGTGCATTTTTCTTTAGTGACTGTTCTCCAAAAAGAAAGAATTCCGTTAACTAGTTCTTGCTTATTCTTAGGTTTTATTTCTCGCCGTATAAATTCTTTTAATTCATGCCACAAGTTCTCGATTGGGTTTGCATCTGGTGACTCTGGAGGGGTCTTCCACTATTTCACATTATTATCCTCAAAGAACTTTCTAGCACGCAATGAGGTATGTTTTGGGTCGTTGTCCTGCATAAAACGATGTCCATCAGGAAAAACTTCTTGAATAAACGGAAGAAGTGTTTGCTCAAGGATTTCAACATAGAGTGAGGCCTTCATGATGCCACTGAATATACAAATCCCAGTGCATCCTAGAACACTAATTCCAGCCCACACATGAACTTTAACTGGATGCTTGGCCCTGTTATAATAATAATAGTAGTAGTAGTATTAATAATAGCAACAATAATAATAATAATATTATTATTATTATTACTATTACTACTGTTCAATAAAAAGTAAAACAAGCTTGATTGTAATGTAATGTAAATAAAGTTACTTTGGTTTATTCCTCGGTGCTTCTCCTTTTTTGTGACAGGCAAACCTCCTGTGTGATTCAAGCTGTATAGTGCTTTCATCTGTCCATATCACATCTAGGAAACCACTGTCCTTCTCATGAAGGACTTCCTTTGCCCACTGTAACCTTTTCTCCTATACATATAGAATAGATCATGTTAGTTGTATGGAGACAACCTAGACTAGCAAATCATCACTCTTTCAATTACCTTGTTGGCTGCTCTTATTAGTTGACAGTAAGAACTGCCTCTGAAGGTCCAGCCTAATGAGGTTCTACATCTTAAAATGGTGCGCAAAGACAGAATGTAGCCCGTCCTATTCAGCAGAAAGTGAAGCTGATATGCAGTAGTCTCATCATCCCTTCTCATCTGGTCCTCCACAATCATTTTAATTTCCGTTGTGATGAGACTAGGCCGACCACTCCCTGACTTCCTTGCAATAGTTCCCCTTTCATGAAATCTCTTCAGGAATTTAAACACTCCCCGTCTACTAACTATAATCCCCTCATGTTCCAGCACATTAATAATAGTAGGAGGTTTCAGGTGTAAAACAAGGTGAAGGTGTAGTATTCTTTGTTTTTTGTAGCGTGTATAGACCATCTAAGCCCAACATTTAATGAAATAACATTGAGAATATGTGTAGATTATGAGCATAAAATTTGATCAGGAAATACAACTATTCCTTAGTTCTTATTGATGCAGTAAGATAGTTGTTATTTTTAATTAGCTGAGACTCAGGCTGTGGTGGTTACCTTGAATGTTGCGGTCTTGTGGTGGCTCCAGCAGAGAGAGAGCAGCTAGCAGGCCAGAGCGCGCGGTGGTTTACCAAAAACGACAGCTCAGCAAAAAGGGGAAGTAAGGCCGCGGGAGCTGGAGTAGCGTGTAGAGAGCCGCTCATTAATCTAAAGGCTTCTGGACCAAAGTAGCAGGGGGAAGAAGGCTGCACACTAGACAGTAACAGCAAGAAAATAGCCGCACTAAAAAGTCGCCACAGCCAATAAGTCAGCCCTTTAAAATCGCCAGGTACAGAGTTAAAAAGTAGCCGTTACGAGATTGTAATAATAATAAGTCGCCATTATAAAGTCGCCGACCCAGTAAGTCGTTGCGGACTGGTCAAGTCGCTCAGAGGGCCCTCGGAATCTACGCATTAATTACTTACTTCAGATTACTAGTGGTGTGCTTGAGCACAAATGGCGAGCGAGCCTTAAACTACACTATTGTTATTCAAACTACTAAAATAAAGTCGAGTTGTTAAATTATGCATATACGGTAAAGGGGTTTCAATGCCATAGTAACCACTCCCCTCAACTGTTTGAATTGAAAAAGAAGTAACAAAATCAAGTCACGTTATTTAAAAATTTCTTTGTGATATTCTTAATAGTAGTTGTAACGCACAATACTTTCACACAACTGAACATACCTACGCAAGACTTACCTTCGTGGTTCGTCTAGTGGACAATGAATCAGAATTGTCAAGTAAATGCTGTTGAGTAGTTCTTATAACTGTGACAAACTTACCACCGCCACTAACTCGAATAGAAATGGAGCTCCCATAAGTTTTTGAGTTTTAACTGCACCCGCAAAACAATTCAAAACCGTAAACAATTCAATTTCTAAGGTGATACGGGTAATGGTCGCTAAACCAGAGGATTCTGTTTAGTGAAGTTTGGGACGGGGTCGAACATCGAGCGAACACAAAAATACGGAGGGTCAAAGTACAAAATGACATACATACGTCCAAACAAATAAATAAATAAATAAACAAACATCCCCGATTTTCAATTGTGTTACCTCTGTAAGTGTCTCGTTCGCTACGCTCGCTCGCCGATTATTTAGCGGACTGATAAAATTTCACGGTGCATAGCGGAAAGTCGGTTAAAAGTCGTCTATGGTTAGCGACTTTTTCAACGTAAAATCGGGGGAAAGTCTGGTCGCAATGGGAACTTTATTTTGACCCCTACTGTAAGTGCCACACTCATCTGGAATACAAGCCACACACATTTGCAATACATGCCACACCCACCTGGAAAGACTAGGTGCCAAGCTCATCTGGAATGCATCATCAAGGCAAAGCCCAAGGGAGAGGGTGGTTCTAGCGATAATTCTAAGAGTTTCCATGGTTTTAGTTCACTGTATGCGCAACTTCCTTTTGTTCCTGCCGCCTTCAAACAAAAACTGTGGTGATAGAATGGAGATTAACACTCAGGGTTAATTGGTGTTAACCATACATGAGGGTAGGAAGAGGAGGGAAGGGCACGGTTAGGTAAATGGGAAGCCTTGCAGTTTGGAAGCATACTCAATAGCAGCCGGGTGGGACAGTCAATACCCATACCAGATAAGAATCCGGAAGGAAAGGGGAGCAGAGTAAAGAACACGAAGGGAGTGAAAGCCTCGGCTAGCGTTTTTTTTCTTCCCTCCCTCCCAACCCAATTGAGTTTGAATTTAAAAAAAAAAAGAATAATAATAGTACAGCATGTAAATTGCCCATTCAAAAATGTATGGGAAAAATCGCTATTCAATTGAAATCTGACAGGGAAAGTGAAATAGCATGTAACTAAGTGAAATAGCACTATAACTAAGTGTAAAATAAGTGAAATACCACGGTAGCTAAGTGAAATAGTACGGGTAAGTGCGCACTTTTCTTACTTTCGCCTTTCTAGGGTTATTCAGCTGAGCATAGTGCTACCAACGGCAGCCGACAAATTGTACACTTTCGGCACAGAAGTATTTCATGAGAAATTTGTGTTTAAAAATGAGCCATTTCAATTTCATGGTAAATAACCCTAGGATTATTCAGCTGAGCATAGCACTACCAACGGCAGCTGCCAGACTTTACACTGGCAGCAAAATGCATTTCATGAGAAATTTGTTTTAAAAAATGAGCCGTTTCGATTTCATGGTAGACAAGCCTAGGATTACTCAGCTGAGCATAGCGCTACCAACGGCAGCCGACAAACTATACACTTCCGGCACAGAAGTATTTCATGAGAAATTTGTTTAAAAAAATGAGCCATTTCAATTTCATGGTAAATAACCCTAGGATTATTCAGCTGAGCATAGCGCTACCAACGGCAGCCGACAAACTGTACACTGGTGGCAAAATCTATTTCATGACTTCTTTTTTTTTTAATGAGCCGTTTCGATTTCATGGTAGACCAGCCTAGGATTACTCAGCTGAGTATTGCACTATCAACAACGCCCAGGTGTTCTAGTGTATGGCACCCAAGCTTTGCTATTTGACAACACTAATTATATGAATACTAGTATAGGTTGAGTAGTTTAAAAGCAAAGGTAGGAGTGTTAATATAGAGAAAAGGGATTCAAAATGAAAAATATCAAGATCTTCCTTTGGTCTTTTATTATGTCAATACTGACTACTTACAGCCATGCCACACTACCTGTAAGAATCTCACCAGCTGTAGTGACAGGATCTGAAGATGGAGTCTGTCCTTCAAGTGATCTAATCACAGCCCAGCTAAATGTAACAAAACAACAAGTACAGCTAGCTATTGCAAGAAAGAACAATTCTACTGTGGATCATGGTTGTGGTGGTTCTGGCTGGAGAAGAGTTGCTCACCTTGATATGTCAGATCCTACTGCTACCTGCCCAAGTAACTGGACCATTCATAATTCACCAAGAGGATGTGGAAAAACGGCACAAGGTGCCTATACATGTGATTCAGCCATATTCCTAGCAGGTGGTGTGAGTTATTCCTTTGTGTGTGGCAGAATACTTGCATATCAAAGAGGATCAACTGATGCATTTCTCAACGTTATTGAGGGGTACACAAGTATAGACTCAGCTTATGTAGATGGAATATCAGTTACTCATGGACCAGCTGGCAGTAGACAACATATATGGACATTTGCAGCTGCAGTTAATGAGGAAGATCCTTCTTACTCAACTGAATCTAACTGTGCCTGTACTAACACTCAGTATAACTGGCCACATCAGGTGCCTTCATTCATTCAGAATAACTACTTCTGCGATACTGGAAATCCTGGACCTGGGTACAGTTTAACTGACTATTATACTACAGATCCTCTCTGGGATGGAGAAGGGTGTGGACCTAACAGTATTTGCTGTCAGTTCAACAATCCTCCATGGTTCAAGTCTACTCTACCGCAGAGAACATCTGATGACATTGAATTGAGGCTGTGCAGAGGAGATAGAGCCTCTACAGATGGAGAGGACACCATTGTATACTTAATTGAAATTTATACTCAATAATATATTCCTGAAAAATTATAAGTTGTATCTATTTTTTATTAGTTTATAATCTTTCTTTGGACATTATGAGCTGTTTTTTATTGTTCACTACTCTTGTTATTATGCTTGTTCTACTAATAAAATCATAGTATAACAATGTTTGAGTCGTTAATATGATATAAATACATACCTAAGACTGAGAACACTGCCTTACTGGGAACTGATTTCCTGTCAAATCACTCCAAAACATATCTTTATCACACCACCTCTACCTCCACTGATGATTTTAATAATTTTTTAACATGTTCTAAGATATTGACTGACACATCCAAAATAGTTCGCGTCCTATGTTTATGTAATTGCAGCCATTGAAAAATGCAGTTGTGGTATTTAATTTGGTGAGTGCCAGGCCCTCTTTCAAGTGTGAAACTTAAAACAAAACATCATTTAAGGCTGAAATTGGGATCAATTTTTTCAGTATATTGGCACTAACGCTACTCATTTCCCATAGTTCAGATTTTAATTGAAGCAATTATTTTAGGGATGTGGGCGTGTGTTAAAATCTCCTACACACAATCTTGTGACAACCTGAGGACTAGTTTGCTTTCTGATTCACTCATCCACCTATGAATCTTAAAACACAGATGAAATGGGAGTGAGACAATTACAGGAGTTACACAATTTAGATTACGTGGTTATTTATTATTATTTTTGTGCTCATTGACCCCTTTTTTCACCTGCGCCACTAATTACGTGGTACGGCATCTTGATAAAATAAAGAAATGGATCTGCCAACAAGGAGTTACTGGTATTGAAAGCAAGCTTTTATTGTTGCAGACCTAATGCCTCAGCTTATTTTTATTTATATAAACCATGCAGACCCAAAAAGCATTATTTCTCTTAATCTTCATTGAACGTGCAAGTCAGGTTATTACATTTCAACAATTGTGACCGTCTACAGGAAAACCGGGCACAACGCGGCGTGCGTAAATATCGAGAAAAGATCGTTCGATTTCTTTAAAATGTATTGTTTCAAGCCCACGGAAGGGAATGGTTAGGTATATTATAGCGGGAACGACTTAAGCTACGACGATAAAACTTGGAGAGCTCAATATCTGGACGCCGACAACTCTGTAAGTGCCAAAAAAAATTTTTTCGAAGGGTGCCGCGTTGTGCCTGGTTTTCCTATAGACGGTCACAATTATTGAAATTATGCCTAGGGTTGTAGCTCATAGTTAGCTTTCACACCATACTAGCTCACCCACCATTTGTGAAGCAAAGCACTAGTTAGAATAAATGTAAATCAGAAATAAAATGTTTACAACCAAATGAGAATAATCTCTCACATATAAATTAGCCCTCACTTATTGACTCCTTCCATTGGTTCCTGGTGAGCTTGAAGGAGAGCAAAGGTAAATCCTTCATTGACTTTGGCTTATCCTCCGTTCCACTCTCTCCCTCCTTCTCTGCTGTGTCTTCCTCTTCCTCATCACACTCTATTAGACACTTCTGTACCAGCCTGCAGCACAATATTCAACCAACGTTACTACTACGTATGATGACCTAACTCTTCAACAAATTTTCACAGCACACACAACAACAACAATAAGTATTAAATTTAAGCCATTCTGACCACCTCAATTACCAGTAACTCTTAAGCAAGCTCTCAGCTACAAAAAAAAAAAGGCTGAGTTATTTTGTGATTTTAGCCAACAAATATGGAATTAGGTACTTACCTCAGCTTCTCCCGAGCATGGTTGCTTCCTTGGTATTAATATTAAGCCTTTCTGACTACCAATGGCTCTTGACAACCAACAAGCAGCACTTAGCAGCCCCCAATAATGGCGAAGTTGTTATAACTATGTCTGGTAAAGGGTTTTCAATACCATAGTAACCAGTAGAAGCAACTTTTAGTGACTTGATAAACAGTTGTTTTGCAGGAATTATTCCACAATTTGGAGCCTAAGTTTAAATTAAGACTTTCTTAATGTTGTAGTATCAGAAGAAAGTGGGGTCAAGCCTAAAAAGCTATCTTTGAGGAGAAAAAAAAAAAGAACCCTCATACACGTACCAAATATACAAACATATACATATACAGTACCCAAATTTCAATTGTCCACCCCTAATAGTATCTCGCTCACTCTGTCCACTCGATAATAATAAATAATTCCCAACTAGTCAAAATGTTTTGGTCATAGTGGCACTCTTGCCTCAACCTATATTTGGTAAAGCATGGTCAAAAAAAAAATCATTGCTACGGCAATGCATTTTCTCTTGACCACACTTCACCTAACATATTGTGGCTACTGTATATGGGCTATTTTGACTTGTCAGAAATATTTAAATGAAAGTCACATTCATTTCATAAAAAATTACCACCTTATTAGCGTAAATCTGCAAGTTAACAAGAACCTCCATCTGCTGCTTTTATCTATAAACTGTTTCTACAACTGCTAGGTGCAAGTATAAAGTAGTCATAAGTACTAGTGATGTGCTTGAGCACAAATGGCGAGCGAGCCTAAAGACTATACTATTTTTATATGAATGATTTTGACTTCTAACACTGAAGCTACTGAAAATAAGGTCCAGTGTTTTTTAATTTCGCACACACGGTAAAGGGATTTCAGTGCCATAGTAACAACTCTCTGCAACTGCTTGAATTGAAGGGAAAAAACAACAACAAAACAATACACGTTATTTAAAAGTTTTCTTTGTGATATTCTTTAGCTAAGTAGTGGTTGTAACACAATGCTTTGACACAACTGGACATGCACCTACACAGACTTACCTTCGCGGTAGTCTAGTGTACAATGTATTTTCAAGTAAGTACTGTTGCGTACGGCTTAAACCATGACAAAGAGAGCATTGACTTACCACCGCCACTAACTCGAATAGAAATGGAAGTCCCTTAGTTTTCAAGTTTTAACTGCACCCGCAAAAGAATTCAAAACGGTAAACAATTCAATTTCTAGGGTGATAGGGTGCTGATCGCTAAACCAGAGGATTCTGTTTAGTGCAATTTGGGACGGGGTCGACAACCGAACTAACACAAAAACGCGAGGGTCAAAGTACAAAAATGCCTTACGTACGTCCATACATATATACAAATAAATAAACAAACATCCCCGATTTTCAATTGTGTTACCCCTGTAAGTGTCTCGCTCGCTACGCTCGCTTGCCGATTAACTGATGTACACATAACACACATTACACCACACCACCTTCATTTGAAGTGGGCTGGCTCTGGGATCTCCAACCCTCCCCCCCCCCCTCCTCCTCATCAGCCAGAATTCCCATACACAACCAAAAAAAATTTTTAAAACTAATAGTTCATTAGCTAAAGTTGTGTTTAATAAGTAGTTATTAACATGCTTGTTTGTCAGTAGTGACGACAACGGTGTGTAATCAATAATTCATTAGTTTAGTGGGAGTATGGTTAACATTGTCAAATGGGTTGGTAAAGTGTCACCAATAATACCGTCACCAATAATACCGTCAATGGTGGTGTGTGCATAAAGCTGAGTTGGGTTGGTAAAGCGTCATCAGTAATGATGACGACTATTGTTGTGCATATAGGTCAAGAAAAGTAAGTGAGAAAATAAGCGGACTGATGTAATCAAATCAAGTGGTAGAGGGAAAAAAATACCTTACGATACTTCCTTTGTAATAGTTTACAGCATGCGCCACTGTGTGACAGGGTACTTGCTAGTTAAAAAATAATCATGCATGTATGACCCAAACATTAATCAGTGTTCCGTATATTCTCATATAGGCATGTGCATCATAAGTAGTATGAATTTAAAATGGGTGTGGTTAAGTACATGCAGTGTCTTCCACTCAGTGAAGAATCCTGTATGAAACACTGTACATACATACACTGACCTTGTGGCCTCCACTAGTGGGTGTGGTCTCTTGTCCTCCAATATGAGGTCAGTCACATTAGCCGTCACATCCATTGCACCAGTGACATGTTGTCCCATGGAAACCACCAGCTTGGATAACACCAGGGATGCCAGGCCTTCTTCTGATGCTGAGTCAGCATCATTCTACGTACACATACACATACATGCATATAGTGTACATTTTATGGTAAGAGTAGAATCAGAGGGATTGCCAGTGGCCAGGGGGATAAGTGCCCTCTCTATAAATCTGCCCCTCTCCCTCCCCAAAAAAAAAATCAGAAAATTCAGATGCTTCCTTGATTATAGGGACACCTTAGTATAAGGAGGTGTATGCAACATATCTTTAAACTGTTTCCTTACAATTCCTGTAGTGATTAATAATATAATTTAAATTCATTGTCGAGTATTTTTGGTCCTCAACGCTCACTTTCATAGCTTGATCCAAACCAGTATCTATCTCCCCAGGCAATTTCTCAATCTTGTTTTGAATATTTTCATGTCACTAAAACAGAGTTGCCAACTTTTCAAATCTAAGTTCAGGGACACTAAGCCACACCCCAGAAAGATGAACTTCATGACAATAGTGGAGAAAACCATAATAATGTAATGTAACGAACTGGTGACAATAGGTAGTGGTTGCTGAAGGGCTGATTGAAAACTGAGCGGTACTTTACTTTTGATTGAATCTATATAAATGCAATTTTAGAGTCAAATGAACACTCCAATTTGTAAATTCTGAATCGAATTTTTAGAACAGTGGAAGGATTCACAAGTTTGGATTAAGTAAAATTCTTGCAGACCATGCGTAGTAATCAAATATAAAGTTCATCATTTTCAATTTAAAGAATACAATTCTGTTTCAGGACAGTGGCTGACTGATAAATCCGGGGCTGTCCCGGAGCTTTCGTGACAATTGGCAAGAATGCTAAAACTTCTTTCCACTGTTGAAGTGTGCTAGGGGGCCAATTCTAAGTCTTATACTTGCATTGAATAATTAAATTCCACAAAAGCAATACTTGCATTGAATAATTAAAGCTTATTGCAATGACTTCATTGTAGATATAAATCACACGATAATGAACATGATAACCCTTTACCCACCCCACCCCACCCCACCCAATAAAAAAAACCCTAGATGAAACCCAAAAACTTAACCATTGTTTACTTACATACTGATAAACAACTGCATAGCAGAGTATCCATGAATGACAGAAAATAGAGGTTTTTTTCTTTGGACATATTAACTCCATGCTATTCTAGTCCATTAAATTAAATATCATGTAAATTCAAATATTAACAGTAAGGCGTGTAAATTGTCGATTAAAAAATTATGGGAAAAATCGCTGTTCAAGCACGAAGAAAGTCAAATAGCATGTGTAACTAAGTGAAATAGCACGGAAACTAAGTGCAATACCTCGGTAGCTAAGTGAAATACCTCGGTAGCTAAGTGAAATAGTACAGGTAAGTGCGCAAGTGTGCAGCGTTGACCTTGGAAATGTATAGTTCGAATAGTTTCTAGTTGGAGACAATGTCACTGTTTACCACAGAAGCTCTACCCGTATTAGACGGAATGTTTTTCAACAGATTAGGAGGAGCCATAGGTTGAGAACCAAGTTCCACAGGAAGCTAAACCAGAAATACAGAGATAGTGAGTGAACAATACAGTGTGGATACAAGAGCAAATAAATAATAAAAAAAGATAGTCTACTATTAGCGATTTCTATTTTGGTGCTTTACTTCCAGAGCTGGCAAGTCCAAGGCAAGGAATTAGGCTGCATCAGGGAGCCAGAAGCAATGAACATCACTCAAGGCAAGGAATAGGCTGCATCAGGGAGCCTGAAGCAATGAACATCACTCAAGGCAAGGAATAGGCTGCATCAGGGAGCCTGAAGCAATGAACATCACTTATATTGATTAAATAGACTCTAACCCTTCATTTATTCTTGTCATTATTATTATTGCTATTATTATTATTATTTTATTATAAGCTAATTTATTTTTTAACTACATTGTAACTTCTATTTTCATCAACTCCTTTGAATTGACAGGTAATCAATCTATTTGTACATTCAATTACCACTAAACCACAAGTACAACCAAGTATACAACCACCAGGTTACCACCATGGTAGTGAAGGATTGGGGTACCAGAACCTTAATTAATCACACAAACATTGTGCCCCTCCAAAAAAAATTTCCTACTCCTCAGTTACATATAGATATACATTGCACTCAAAGCTTTTAAAGATAATTATTGATTACCAGTGTTATTCATACCCCATCAGAACTAAATCAACAGCAGCAAAAAAACACAACAAAACAAACAAACAAACAAACAAAAAGTACTCAATTAACAATTAACTTTGTTATAGGGCTTAACACTGAGGTGATGCTATTACATCAGAAGCGATGATGTGTGAGTACATAGACCATTGTTGTGAGCTCCCCTCCAAGCCATCCAATGCTTGGTGAAACTGTTGAGCTTCTGCTGGTATAATCATTCCTTATAACCTAGAGATCAGGTGTGTGTTTACAGAGGTCATGCGCAGCACTGCTGTGTGTATCAGTATGTGATACACTTTGTGGGTGGGTCAGAGGATAGGGTAAACATTGTCTGGGAGCTTCTAAGGTAACTATACTAACAGTTTAGTACTGTGGTAGAAAGAAAAAAAACACTACTACCAAACAACAGTGATAAGGCCTGCCAAGATTTCAACTAGTCTAGTGTGCTTGTGTGTGGCACTAAATTAATAGCATGCTCGATAGATCATTGATGACGAGCACGTAATACAGCAAATTAATGTATTGTAGACCTGTAGGTGACCGACTACGTCTCTATATAGTGTCAGTGTTAGGTAAGGTTCCCAAATGCATATGTAAATAAATATTGTACCTTGAAAATTTCAATATTGATACTTTCCAACTTGGCAGCCACTTTCAGAGAGACGTAGTCTTCCAGTGTGGGCTCAACATCTTTGTCTTCATCATTCTCTTCTCCATTCTCTCGTTCTTCAAGTTCCAAACTTTCTTTCTTCTTACTTATTTCTACAATCACGAAAGTAAGATATGCATACCCACAGAGCACACACACACACACACACACAAGTACATACATACATACATACACATGCAACATGTGTGATTATACACTCCATTTGTCCATCTGTGACAATACCCTGACTCCTTCATCACCATCCCTAACCCTAACGATATTCACACACACACATGAACATGCACGTCACATACATATGAGCACACGTGTACAGGCAGTATGTGAATGCATGTACAGAGAGACTCTCATGGACATGAACATAGCCCAAATGCATATACGTGCAGCTCAACCAAGTCCCTTGCCCACACCCCTTCTCCACCAGCCCTCCCCACACCCCTACCCTCCTCTCCTTCTGAACCACCCCTCCTCCCCCCTCCTTACCAACCTCACGTACAACCACCATCACTATGTAGTTTGGACAACAGATGTAGTACTGGCAATGTAGAGCATATGAAACTATATCTAAATATTTCCCAAGCGAGTGGCTGGCTAGTCACAGCCATAATTGTAAATTGGTGTGAATCTGTCGGTGCCAACTGATGCTATTGTTTCTTAATTCAAACACATGGAAAAATCTTTGTCTGGCATCCTGCAACCTTCCAACAGTTAGTGGTACTAAACTACTAACCCATTGCCAGACACTAGTATCTGATTGATAGATAACACTGTTCACTGGGAAACTGCCACTACACAGGAAAGTCATTTTGTGGCTTATTCTAAGACCAAGTGTTAAGACTTTAGAGCAACTGCTATAGCTGATAACTTGAGATAAAGCTATCTATCCTGTAAGCATCAATATAATTAATATTAAAATCATAAAATCATAGGGCATTGCAAATGTACAACCCAAACAACTGCACGTCTATACACCTCTGCAGGGCCGTAGTAGATGGTCCGACCAGTCCGACCTTGGTAGAACCTTTTTTGAAAAAGGTGGGCGTGTACATTTAATAAGTTACCGGGTAAAGGTCGGCAAAAAAATTATCTCCTTCTGTTGGTAAAGTGTCGCTAGTCTTTCCACCGGGAGTGTCTTGATATGGCTTCATCGACTATAAGCGAGACTATAAGTCGCGAGAAGAATCTTCTCGATAATTTACCGGAATCTCCGCATCAGCCGTTGTCCTTTAACTTTTCGAAAAGAAAGTTTGGGAAGAAGACAATTTTGGAACGTAGTTTTCAAGCTAGTTGGTTTGATCGGTGGACTTGGCTTCACTACAATGAAGCTGAAGATTGCGTACATTGTTTTCTCTGCTTAAAAGCTGTGAAATTAAATCATGTTGCTGCCAAAAAAGACGAGGCTGCTTTTGTAAGTGTATTGTTAAGTATTTTTAACATTTCAAACAGCTATAATTTTTTTTGTGTGTGCATGTTTCTGTGTGGTGCTAAAACAAATACAAATATGTGTACAGCTTTTCCGTGGATTATTGTAGCCATTTTTCCGTCATATTTATATATTTAACTTTTGCATACTGCTTAAGCTACACCCACTTTTTAATTTGTCACACCACTTTTGACGAAACCACACCCACTTCCTGGTCTGACCCTTTTTTTAATGGCAGAGACGGGCCTGCTCTGTTGATTTACTACCAGAACTAAACTCAACCAGCATTGTTGCAATAGAGAGGAGCTAATTCAGTCTGAACTTGGGAAAGTTAGAGGAGGTTCTGACACCACTTTGTATCACAGTGTTCTCTCCTCTCATAGTTAACAATAATGTAACAATATAATGGGAAGAATCTAAGGACATAAGTGAAAAAAAAAAAAAAAGGATGGGAAGAAGAGCATGAGAAAGGAGATGCAATTGACAGAAAGCACCATGTACTTAATAAAGATGATGTTATAACACAACAATCATGCATCAGCTATAATCTGGCAAAAAAATAAAATTAAAAAAATTCACAATTGTACTTACCCAATCTATAACCACAGACAAGTAGTAAAGGAGTGAATTGCAGCTGGATTTTATAGTTGCTAAGCAACCACCCCACAATTAATTGCAGGTGTTCTCAAAATACCAGCTGGAATTATAGAGGCCCTGATAATGTACCAGAAATTATTTTCTACAATTAATCTATTTTTTTGACTAGGCAGCCAGAAGACAACAAGAACAATGGTAACCTGATCTACTTCATACCATCACTGCAAGGGATCTCCTTCAAAACCACACCCCTTCACTATCCTACTACAACAACCCCAGCAACCTGCAGCCTCAGTTTAACTGCATTCAGATGTGCAGTGACCCCATAGGTGTCACATACGACAACCCTTGTGGAAAATGTGCTCACATAAAATGCAAATTTGAAGGGTGCGTCGTGCACAGCTTCACTGACTTGCGCTGGAAACCTAATGACTGCATCACTTGCCGATGCGAAAATGGCAAGAGAGCGTGCATCCGTGACCCTTGCACTGGACTGGAGTGCTTCGGATATACCAAGAGGATGAGACCAGGAGAATGCTGCGAGGAGTGTGACTTTGGCAGCCGGGATGACGGCTGCAATCTGGTTCCAGTTAAGTGGAATGAGGTTTATTTAAGATGGGACACAAGACAAACGTGTAATAGGATTTTGGTTCACGGCTGCGATAAGGATTTCGCCTGGAGGTTTCAGAAATGGTATGCTTGCGAAACTGTTGTCACATTGGTCAATATAAATTCACAGCCAGGTTGCAAACATTTAAATTTTGAATATTACGATGCTGTCGAGTGCCGAGAGAAACCGGTAAAGAGAGGCCATTATATTTCAAAGCCCAAACCCAAGGAATTATGTATGCCCTTGCAAACTACACCCAGATTTTAAAACAATTTAATAAAACCACACAAACAATACAAACAAACACACATTGCTTGAGTCCACTGTTCCACAGATGTATTGTACTACTATAAAATGGACAGGGACAGGTGGGAGGGGCAGCAGTAGTCTCATTCTGTGCCATTTCATAACTCAATACTAGCCACTCTATCATGTGTTATTTTCCATTAGATACCAACCACTGCGGTCAACAAACAACTTATTTACACTTAATTTGTTATTACTCTGAAAATATTTATGAAATATGAGGCATTTTAAAGGTGTTTCTTTTTTTCTTTTTTCTTTTTTACCATTTAGAGTGAGGGATGCAAAAAAAAATGTTATGTTCAAAACAAATATCCCAATACCCACTGTATAAATGAAGTAATTACAACAGATCAGTCACTTCATGGAATGCTATAGGAGTGAGATAACACATGAACACACGTACATACAGCACATCAGTAGCACATGTGATAAACTAACACGCATTTAGGGTAAGGACTTGTGTGGAACAATCTTCAATTGAATGCAACTATACATAGGACTGAATTCTTATATCACAACCTCAGTCAGTTCAAAAGTTCTCCATTCCCTCACAACTTTAGTGTTTTATAGGGTGGTAGACTTGCCTTTGCCACGCCCTCCCAAATAAAATTGTATAAAATAAGATCTTACTAGCGCACGAGTAATAACTATTAGCAGAATTCAATAATTAAATTTAACAAGCAATTTCTAAGTAGTTACAATAGCTTTGAAACCTATCCAATTATTCGCAAGTGACTATGCTTCAACTTTGCGACAAAATCAACAATAACAACAATAATAATTTTAATTATAATGCCATCAGGTTAGAACACTGATGTAGCCAATGGACAATTTACTTGTTTCCATTTATTTATAAAAAATATATTTAACATAAAAGGACTTAAGAAAGCGGCAACTTGTAGACCACTTATGTACATGTAAATGCAAAGATACAGAATAAAGTCCAAAACTAATCTAATACATAACTAATAATAATAATAATAACATTCTCCCTAGCACTATTCAGTAGTACCATAGTCAGCTGGAATCTCATCGTCTTTGAGTTCAACCTTAACACAATGAACAACATCGTGGTAAGAGCCCTCTAGCTCTCACAGCCAGTGCTCGATGCCACACTAGCCAGTCCTATCTGAGGCTGACATTTGTACAGCTTGTTCCTGACTTCTACAATATCTCTATTGCATCCATGATACAGCAGCCGCTTGCATGCAGATTTCTTCTTGTAGAAACCGAGGTACTGTATCCACCTATACTTGACAGGCACTACGTCACAATCGTCTGGCAAAACTCCAAAGTTGCACTCAGCACAACACTTCCCAGGACGTGTTATAGTGGGGAATCCGAAACATTCCAGGTACCCCGGACAGTGGTGCTGGATGCATTCCTTCTTTCTGCCTCCTTTGCAGAAACAAATGGTACATGGGGAAGGCTTCCAGTACTCAAAGAAAGCACCGCGAGTGACACAGCCTTCGTACTTACACTGGCTGTGCTCACAGGATCCACAGGGGTTGTCCTTTGTCCTGTTCACAGGGTCTGGACATCCAGGGCAAAGGGTATTAGATGATGAAGCCCCAGCATTATTAGCATCTGTTAGAAGTGTGATTATTATACCAGATACACACAGATAAAGAATCATCTCTTGTGTATGAAAATACTCAATAACTACTCGAAATGAATATGCCAACCAAATTTAATATTTCTATTCTTTCAGTCCTGAAATTTTTACTTATGGTACAATGTCAGAAACAGGCAAAGATAAGACACTTCAGTTCCAACTAACTTCTGTAGAATATATAATCCTTCTCCTTAGCTCTGTATTGTTTACAGATAGTTCTAACTGACATCACCAGGCAACAGGAAGAATGAGGGCACTTGCTTAAGGCTAACTACCCCTAAGGCAAAAAAAACCTTCCAACCATTTCTCCTTGGTAACTCATACTACTACAACTATGCAGAGGAAAAATTGAGCCTACAACAATTCAGATTCTGTAGCTAAAACATGGAATAAGGATAGAGTAAACAATGAACCATCACTAGGTATGTAGGAGTAACAGCTGGCACAAAAAAGGACAACCCAATATCATAGCTGCCATTATTTATTTACTTCACTGAATAGGGTCCCAAGAATTCAAGTAAATCATTGTTATAACTATCCAATATGGAGAAAAGATCTTGAAAAAAGAGCCCCGGACTGTGCCAGACTCATACCAAGTATGTGGGTGCAATAATGTTGATGACACTTTCAATCCAGATAAGGGAGGTTCTACTGTAAGGGAGGTTTACTACATAGTTGCCAACCCACCCGGTTTAGCCCTCCCCCCTCCAAGTGCATAATGTTTAATTACATTCATTAGTGGGCGTGCCTGTGTGTGATCAATCCCGGGTTTTCATTCTGGAAAGTTGGCAACTATGTTACTGTAAGGGAGGTTCTACTGTAAGGGAGGTTCTACATAGTACTTAGCTCCCACAGTGTTGTGCACCTGCCCATAAGATGAAGTTACTTGAAATCTACCAAGGCATAGGAGCCAGTAATGATGTGGAGTAGAAACTCCATCCACCTTGAATGACTTCTAAGCCTTAAAGTTTGATGGGCAGTGTGCTGCTGTCCTATATAATATAGCAACTGCCTGTGCCTTTGGTAGTCCACTCCAGCTGAAAAATGCACATTATCTACCACAAAGCAGCCAACTTAAATTAAATAAATTAACTCTGGGGGAATAGCAGAAGTAAGTTTAACACACCCTAGCAACCAAGGCCACTGGTTTTTCGGCTCACAGAGTGTGATTAAACAATAATCAACACTGTTAATTAAGTCCACACCCACTTCCTGGCCACATCCACTTCCTGACTGGACCACTTCAAATTTGTCTGCTGCACCCCCTGTCTACAATCTTTTTTGTTTAAGATGAAGCTTTCTCCATTCAGTATCATTTGACCCATCACTTTGCAAGATTGAAGGACACATTCTACATAACCAAGTTGTGTACCACATTGTACATCTACCCAGCACTATTTGAGTCAACACTCTCCTCCATCCCAGAGAGGAATCTGTAGTATAATACGAAGTCAAATTAAACCAGATTCCTTAATTCCAGTTTCACAGAAGTAGCTATTCTAAATAAAGGAGGAATGCATGTTATACTGAATATTAGTACCCATACAGTTTTAAAGTGAGTTTATATAAAATTACATACACTTCAAAAAACAAAAAGCAATTCAAAGTCACACAAATAACTGGTCAAATAAATGTTTGTATCATTACATTATGTTCTAAAAAAAGGTAAGTATAACTACAAAAAAATATGGTTACATCTGTTTGCCAGAGCAATTACTGAACATATAATTCAATTAGATACACTGTTAAATCTTCATTAGTATTGGTCTCTCCAAGGCAAAGGCGCAACTCTATGTCATCTGA
>WLWD01002987.1_pt1 | contig 18041 bp, 16 predicted proteins | sample 6712731 | NCBI WGS metagenome assembly WLWD01 (sample SAMN12718690, study PRJNA576275) | sponge metagenome | isolation source: marine sponge | host: Mycale hentscheli | place: New Zealand: South Island, Marlborough, Capsize Point | collected 2014-11-01
TGAAATGAAAGAAACAGCCGGAAACCATGTTATTAGCATATTTTAGGACGTGTCCAGTGAACTAAAATGAAACGAGAGAAACTACTGGGGACCATGTAATAAGCATATTGCAGAATTGGACGTGCCCAGTGGACTAAAATGAAACGAGAGAAACGGCCGGAAACCATGTTATTAGCATATTTTAGAGTCAGACGTGTCCAGTGAACTAAAATGAAACGAGAGAAACTGCCGGGGACCATGTAATAAGCATATTGCAGAATTGGACGTGCCCAGTGGACTAAAATGAAACGAGAGAAACGGCCGGAAACCATGTTATTAGCATATTTTAGAGTCGAACGTGTCCAGTGAACTAAAATGAAACGAGAGAAACTGCCGGGGTTCATGTAATTAGCACATTTGAGAGTCGGACGTGTCCAATGGAGCAAAATAAAACGAGAGAAACTGCCGGGGACCACGTAATTAGCATATTTCTTAGTCGGATGTGTCCAGTGGACTAAAATGAAACGAGAGAAAGTGCCGGGGATTATTTTATTACCATATTTTAGAGTAGGACGTGTCCAGTGGACTAAAATGAAACGAGAGAAACTGCTGGGGTTCATGTAATTATGACATTTGAGAGTCGGACGTGTCCAATGGAGCAAAATAAAACGAGAGAAACTGCCGGGGACCATGTAATTAGCATATTTCTTAGTCGGATGTGTTCATTGGACTAAAATGAAACGAGAGAAACTGCCCGGGACCATGTAATTAGCTTATAATAGAGTCGGACGTGTCCAGTGGACTAAAATGAAACAAGAGAAACTGCCGGGGTTCATGTAATTAGTACATTTGAGAGTCAGACGTGTCCAATGGAGCAAAATAAAATGAGAGAAACTGCCGGGGACCATGTAATTAGCATATTTCTTAGTCGGACGTGTCCAGTGGACTAAAATGAAACGAGAGAAACTGCCGGGGATCATGTAATAAGCATATTGCAGAATCGGACGTGTCCAGTGGACTAAAATGAAACGAGAGAAACTGCCGGGGTTCATGTAATTATGACATTTGAGAGTCGGACGTGTCCAATGGAGCAAAATAAAACGAGAGAAACTGCCGGGGACCATGTAATTAGCATATTTCTTAGTCGGATGGGTCCAGTGGTCTAAAATAAAACCAGAGAAACTGCCGGGGACCATGTAAGTAGCATAGTTTAGAGCCAGACATGTCCGGTGGACTAAAATGAAACGAGAGAAACTGCCGAGGGACCATATAATTAGCATATTTTATAGTCGGACGTGTCCATTGGACTAAAATCAAACGAGAGAAACTACCGGGGACTATGTAATTAGCATATTCCATGGTCGAACGTGTCCAGTGGACAAAAATGAAATAAGAGAAACTGTCGGGGACCAAGTAATTAGCATATTTTAGAGTCGGACATGTCCACTAAACTAAAATGAAACGAGAGAAACTGCCTGGGACCATGTAATCAGCATATTTTAGAGTCGGACGTGTCCAGTGGACTAAAATGAATCGAGAGAAACTACAAAGGACCATGTAATTAGCATAGTTCATAGTCAGACATGTTCAGTGGACTAAAATGAAACAAGCAAAACTGCCTTGGACTATGTAATTAGCATATTTTAGAGTCGAACATGTCCAGTGGCAAAAAAGACACAAGAGAAACTGCCGGGGACCATATTATTAGCATATTGCAGAATCGTACGTGTCCAGTGGACAAAAATGAAACGAGAGAAACTGTCGGGAACCATGTAATAAGCATATCTTAGAGTCGGACATGTCTAATTAACTAAAATGAAACGAGAGAAACTACCGGGGACCATGTTATTAGCTTATTGAAGAATCGGACATGTCCAGTGGACTAAAATGAAACGAGAGAAACTGCCGGGGACCATGTAATTCGCATATGTCATGGTCGAACGTGTCCAGTGGACATAAATGAAATGAAAGAAACTGCTGGGGACTATGTAATTAGCATATTGTAGACTCGGACGTGTCCACAGGACTAAAATGAAACGAAAAAAACTGCCGGGGACCATGTAATTAGCATATTGCAGAATCAGACGTGTCCAGTGGACTAAAATCAAACGAGAGAAACTACAGGGGACCATGTTAGTAGCATATTGAAGAATCGGACGTGTTCTGTGGACTAAAATGAAACGAGAGAAACGGCCGGGGACCATGTAATTAGCATATTTTAGAGTCGGACGTGTCCAGTGGAATTTTATGAAACAAGAGAAACTGCCGGGGACCATGTAATTAGCATATTTTAGAGTCGGACGTGTCCAGTGAACTAAAAGAAACGAGAGAAATTGCTGTGGATCATGTAACTAGCATATTTTAGAGTCCGACGTGTCCAGTGGACTGAAATGAAACGACAAAAACTGCAAGAAACGATGTAATTAGCATATTTTAGAGTCGGATGTGTCCAGTGGACTAAAATGAAACGAGAGAAACTGCCAGCGACCTTGTAATAAGCACATTGTAGAGTCGGACGTGTCCAGTGGACTAAAATGAAATGAGAGGAACTGCCGGGGAGCATGTAATTAGCTTATTATAGAGTCGGACGTGTCCAGTGGACAGAAATGAAACGAGAGAAACTGCCGGGGACCATGTAATTAGCTTATTATAGAGTCGGACGTGTCCAGTGGACTCAAATGAAACGAGAGAAACAGCCGGGGACCATGTAATTAGCATATTTTAGAGTCGGATGTGTCCACTAGACTAAAATGAAACGAGAACTGCCGGGGACCATGTTACTAGCATATTGCAGAATCGGACGTGTCCAGTGGACTAAAATAAACCGAGAGAAACTACTGGGCACCATGTTATTAGCATATTTTAGAGTCGGACGTGTCCAGTGGACTAAAATGAAACAAGAGAAACTGCCAGGGACCATGTAATTAGCATATTTTAGAGTCTGACGTGTCCAGTGGACTAAAATGAAATGATAGAAATTGTTGTGGACCAGGTAACTAGCATATTTTAGAGTCGGACGTGTCCAGTGGACTAAAATGAAACGATAAAAACTGCCAGGGACGATGTAATTAGCATATTTTAGAGTCGGATGTGTCCAGTGGACTAAAATGAAACGAGAAAAACTGCCGGGGACCTTGTAATTTGCACATTTTAGAGTCGGACGTGTCCAGTGGACTAAAATGAAACGAGATAAACTGCTAGGTACCATGTAATTAGCATATTTCATAGTCGAACGTTTCCAGTGGACTAAAATGAAATCAGAAAAACTGCCGGGGATCATGTAATTAGCATATTTTAGAGTCGGACGTGTCCAGTGGACTAAAATGAAACGAGAGAAACTGCCAGGGACCATGTAATTAGCATATTTAAGAGACGGACGTGTCCAGCGGACTAAAATGAAACGAGAGAAACTGCCAGAGACCATGTAATTAGCATATTTTAGAGTCGAACGTGTCCAGTGGACTAAAATGAAAGGAAAGAAACTGCCAGGGACTATGTAATTAGCATATTTCATAGTCTGATGTGTTCAGTGGACTAAAATGAAACGAGAGAAACTACCAGGGACCATGTAATTAGCATATTATAGAGTCGGACGTGTCCAGTGGACTAAAATGAAACGAGAGAAACTGCCAGGGACCATGTAATTAGCATATTTTAGAGTCGAACGTGTCCAGTGGACTAAAATGAAACGAGAGAAATTGCTGTGGACCATGTTACTAGCATATTTTAGAGTCCGACGTGTCCAGTGGACTAAAATGAAACGAGAAAAACTGCCAGGGACCATGTAATTAGCATATTTTAGAATCGGACGTGTCCAGTGGACTAAAATGAAATGAGAGAAAATGCCAGGGACCATGTAATTAGCATATTTCATAGTCAGACGTGTCCAGTGGACTAAAATGAAACGAGAGAAACTCGTGGGGACCATGTTATTAGCATATTTTAAAGTCGGACGTGTCCAGTGGACTAAAATGAAACGAGAGAATCTGCCGGGGACCATGTAATTAGCATATTTCATGGTCGAACGTTTCCAGTGGACTAAAATGAAATCAGAAAAACTGTCGGGGACCATGTAATTAGCATATTTTAGAGTCGGACGTGTCCATTGAACTAAAATGAAACGAGAGAAACTACCGGGGACCATGTAATTAGCATATTTTAGAGTCGGACGTGTCCAGTGGAATAAAATGAAACAAGAGAAACTGCCGTGGACCATGTAATTGCATAAGTTTGAGTCGGACGTGTACAGTAGAATAAAATGAAACGAGAGAAACTGCCAGGGACCATGTAATTAGCATATTTTAGAGTCGGACGTGTCCAGCGGACTAAAATGAAATGAGAGAAACTGCCGGGGACCATGTAATTAGCATATTTTAGAGTCGGACGTGTCCAGTGGACTAAAATGAAATAAGAGAAACTGCCAGGGACTATGTAATTAGCATATTATAGAGTCAGACGTGTCCAGTGGACTAAAATGAAACGAGAGAAACTGCCGGGGACCATGTGATTAGCATATTTTAGAGTCGGACGTGTCCAGTGGACTAAAATGAAACGAGAGAAACTACCGGGGACAATGTAATTAGCATATTTTAAAGTCGGACATGTCCAGTGGACTCAAATGAAACGAAAGAAACTGCCGGGGACCATGTAATTAACATATTTCATAGTCGAACGTTTCCAGTGGACTAAAATGAAATCAGAAAAACTGTCGGGGACCATGTAATTAGCATATTATAAAGTTGGACGTGTCCAGTGGACTCAAATGAAACGCGAGAAACTGCTGGGGACCATGTAATTAGCATATTTCATAGTCGAACGTTTCCAAGTGGACTAAAAGAAATGAGGAAAAACTGTCGGGGGGACCATGTTAATTAGCATTATTTTAGAGTCGGAAGTGTTAACGGGGACTCAAAATGAAACGCGGAGAGAGAGAAAACGCTGGGGACCATGTAATTAGCATATTTCACAGTCGAACGTTTCCGTTTGGGATAAAAGTGGAAATAGAAAGAAAAAACTAATGGGACCATGTAATAGATTATTTTAGAGTCGGGGAGTGTCCAGGAACTAAAATCAAACGAAAAAGAAATGCCGGGGACCATTGTATTAGCATTACTTTAGAGTCTCGGGACGGGTCCAGTAAAAATTAAAAGAAAAAAGAGAAAACTGCAGGGACCGTAGTGTAATTGACATATTTAGAGCGGACGTGTACAGTAGACCTAAAAAATGAAAAAAGAGAAACTGCCAGGGTCCATTGTAATTAGCATATTTAAGAGTCGGAGTGTTCCAGCGGACTAAAAAAATGAGAGAAACTGCCAGGGACCATGTTTGTAATTCGCATATTTAGAGTCGAAGTGTCCAGTGGATAAATAACGAGGGAGAAAGAAACTACCAGGGACCAGTAATTAGATATTTTAGAGTCGAAACTGTCCAGTGGCAAAAAAGAAACAAGAGAAACTGCCTGGGGGGAACATGTTATTAGCATATTGACAGAATCGTTCGTTGTCCAGGGACAAAAATGAAACGAGAGAAAGAAACTGCGGGGGGACCACGTTATTGCTTATTGAAGAAGCGGACATGTCCAGTGGACTAAAATGAAACGAGGAGAAATGCCGTGGGACCATGTTATTCGCATATGTCATGGTCGAACGTGTCCAGTAGACATAAATGAAATTAAAGAAACTGCTGGGGTCTATGTAATTAACATATTGTAGAGTCGGACGTGTCCACAGGACTAAAATGAAACGAAAGAAACTGCCGGGGACCATGTAATTAGCATATTGCAGAATCAGACGTGTCCAGTGGACTAAAATCAAACGAGAGAAACTACCGGGGACCATGTTAGTAGCATATTGAAGAATCGGACGTGTTCAGTGGACTAAAATGAAACGAGAGAAACGGCCGGGGACCATGTAATTAGCATATTTTAGAGTTGGACGTGTCCAGTGGAATATTATGAAACAAGAGAAACTGCCGGGGACAATGTAATTAGCATATTTTAGAGTCGGACGTGTCCAGTGAACTAAAAGAAACGAGAGAAATTGCTGTGGATCATGTAACTAGCATATTTTAGAGTCCGACGTGTCCTGTGGACTAAAATGAAACGACAAAAACTGCATGAAACGATGTAATTAGCATATTTTAGAGTCGGATGTGTCCAGTGGACTAAAATGAAACGAGAGAAACTGCCAGCGACCTTGTAATAAGCACATTTTAGAGTCGGACGTGTCCAGTGGACTAAAATGAAATGAGAGAAACTGCCGGGGACCATGTAATTAGCTTATTATAGAGTCGGACGTGTCCAGTGGACAGAAATGAAACGAGAGAAACTGCCGGGGACCATGTAATTAGCTTATTATAGAGTCGGACGTGTCCAGTGGACTCAAATGAAACGAGAGAAACAGCCGGGGACCATGTAATTAGCATATTTTAGAGTCGGATGTGTCCACTAGACTAAAATGAAACGAGAACTGCCGGGGACCATGTTACTAGCATATTGCAGAATCGGACGTGTCCAGTGGACTAAAATAAACCGAGAGAAACTACTGGGCACCATGTTATTAGCATATTTTAGAGTCGGACGTGTCCAGTGGACTAAGATGAAACAAGAGAAACTGCCAGGGACCATGTAATTAGCATATTTTAGAGTCTGACGTGTCCAGTGGACTAAAATGAAATGATAGAAATTGTTGTGGACCAGGTAACTAGCATATTTTAGAGTCGGACGTGTCCAGTGGACTAAAATGAAACGATAAAAACTGCCAGGGACGATGTAATTAGCATATTTTAAAGTCGGATGTGTCCAGTGGACTAAAATGAAACGAGAAAAACTGCCGGGGACCTTGTAATTTGCACATTTTAGAGTCGGACGTGTCCAGTGGACTAAAATGAAACGAGATAAACTGCTAGGTACCATGTAATTAGCATATTTCATAGTCGAACGTTTCCAGTGGACTAAAATGAAATCAGAAAAACTGCCGGGGATCATGTAATTAGCATATTTTAGAGTCGGACGTGTCCAGTGGACTAAAATGAAACGAGAGAAACTGCCAGGGACCATGTAATTAGCATATTTAAGAGACGGACGTGTCCAGCGGACTAAAATGAAACGAGAGAAACTGCCAGAGACCATGTAATTAGCATATTTTAGAGTCGAACGTGTCCAGTGGACTAAAATGAAGGGAAAGAAAGAAAACTGCCAGGGACAGGGACTAGTAATTTAGATATTTCCATAGGTCTGAGTGTTCAGTGGACTTTAAATGAAACGAGGGAGAAGAAACTACCAGGGACCATGTTGTAATTAGATATTATAGAGTGGACGGTCCAGTGCGACTAAAATGAAACGAGAGAAACTGCCAGGGACCATGTAATTAGCATATTTTAGAGTCGGACGTGTCCAGTGGACTAAAATGAAACGAGAGAAATTGCTGTGGACCATGTTACTAGCATATTTTAGAGTCCGACGTGTCCAGTGGACTAAAATGAAACGAGAAAAACTGCCAGGGACCATGTAATTAGCATATTTTAGAATCGGACGTGTCCAGTGGACTAAAATGAAATGAGAGAAAATGCCAGGGACCATGTAATTAGCATATTTCATAGTCGGACGTGTCCAGTGGACTAAAATGAAACGAGAGAAACTCGTGGGGACCATGTTATTAGCATATTTTAAAGTCGGACGTGTCCAGTGGACTAAAATGAAACGAGAGAATCTGCCGGGGACCATGTAATTAGCATATTTCATGGTCGAACGTTTCCAGTGGACTAAAATGAAATCAGAAAAACTGTCGGGGACCATGTAATTTGCATACTTTAGAGTCGAACGTGTCCATTGAACTATAATGAAACGAGAGAAACTACCGGGGACCATGTAATTAGCATATTTTAGAGTCGGACGTGTCCAGTGGAATAAAATGAAACAAGAGAAACTGCCGTGGACCATGTAATTGCATAAGTTTGAGTCGGACGTGTACAGTAGAATAAAATGAAACGAGAGAAACTGCCAGGGACCATGTAATTAGCATATTTTAGAGTCGGACGTGTCCAGCGGACTAAAATGAAATGAGAGAAACTGCCGGGGACCATGTAATTAGCATATTTTAGAGTCGGACGTGTCCAGTGGACTAAAATGAAATAAGAGAAACTGCCAGGGACTATGTAATTAGCATATTATAGAGTCAGACGTGTCCAGTGGACTAAAATGAAACGAGAGAAACTGCCGGGGACCATGTGATTAGCATATTTTAGAGTCGGACGTGTCCAGTGGACTAAAATGAAACGAGAGAAACTACCGGGGACAATGTAATTAGCATATTTTAAAGTCGGACATGTCCAGTGGACTCAAATGAAACGAAAGAAACTGCCGGGGACCATGTAATTAACATATTTCATAGTCGAACGTTTCCAGTGGACTAAAATGAAATCAGAAAAACTGTCGGGGACCATGTAATTAGCATATTATAAAGTTGGACGTGTCCAGTGGACTCAAATGAAACGCGAGAAACTGCCGGGGACCATGTAATTAGCATATTTCATAGTCGAACGTTTCCAGTGGACTAAAATGAAATGAGAAAAACTGTCGGGGACCATGTAATTAGCATATTTTAGAGTCGGACGTGTCAAGGGGACTCAAATGAAACGCGAGAAACTGCTGGGGACCATGTAATTAGCATATTTCATAGTCGAACGTTTCCAGTGGACTAAAATGAAATCAGAAAAACTACATGGGACCATGTAATTAGCATATTTTAGAGTCGGACGTGTCCAGTGAACTAAAATCAAACGAAAGAAACTGCCGGGGACCATGTAATTAGCATACTTTAGAGTCGGACGTGTCCAGTAAAATAAAATGAAACAAGAGAAACTGCCAGGGACCGTGTAATTGACATATTTAAGAGTCGGACGTGTACAGTAGACTAAAATGAAACAAGAGAAACTGCCAGGGTCCATGTAATTAGCATATTTAAGAGTCGGATGTGTCCAGCGGACTAAAATGAAATGAGAGAAACTGCCAGGGACCATGTAATTAGCATATTTTAGAGTCGAACGTGTCCAGTGGACTAAAATAAAACGAGAGAAACTACCAGGGACCATGTAATTAGCATATTTTAGAGTCGAACGTGTCCAGTGGCAAAAAAGAAACAAGAGAAACTGCCGGGGACCATGTTATTAGCATATTGCAGAATCGTACGTGTCCAGTGGACAAAAATGAAACGAGAGAAACTGCCGGGGACCATGTTATTAGCTTATTGAAGAATCGGACATGTCCAGTGGACTAAAATGAAACGAGAGAAACTGCCGGGGACCATGTAATTCGCATATGTCATGGTCGAACGTGTCCAGTAGACATAAATGAAATTAAAGAAACTGCTGGGGACTATGTAATTAACATATTGTAGAGTCGGACGTGTCCACAGGACTAAAATGAAACGAAAGAAACTGCCGGGGACCATGTAATTAGCATATTGCAGAATCAGACGTGTCCAGTGGACTAAAATCAAACGAGAGAAACTACCGGGGACCATGTTAGTAGCATATTGAAGAATCGGACGTGTTCAGTGGACTAAAATGAAACGAGAGAAACGGCCGGGGACCATGTAATTAGCATATTTTAGAGTCGGACGTGTCCAGTGGAATATTATGAAACAAGAGAAACTGCCGGGGACAATGTAATTAGCATATTTTAGAGTCGGACGTGTCCAGTGAACTAAAAGAAACGAGAGAAATTGCTGTGGATCATGTAACTAGCATATTTTAGAGTCCGACGTGTCCAGTGGACTAAAATGAAACGACAAAAACTGCATGAAACGATGTAATTAGCATATTTTAGAGTCGGATGTGTCCAGTGGACTAAAATGAAACGAGAGAAACTGCCAGCGACCTTGTAATAAGCACATTTTAGAGTCGGACGTGTCCAGTGGACTAAAATGAAATGAGAGAAACTGCCAGGGACCATGTTATTAGCTTATTGAAGAATCGGACATGTCCAGTGGACTAAAATGAAACGAGAGAAACTGCCGGGGACCATGTAATTCGCATATGTCATGGTCGAACGTGTCCAGTGGACATAAATGAAATGAAAGAAACTGCTGGGGACTATGTAATTAACATATTGTAGAGTCGGACGTGTCCACAGGACTAAAATGAAACGAAAGAAACTGCCGGGGACCATGTAATTAGCATATTGCAGAATCAGACGTGTCCAGTGGACTAAAATCAAACGAGAGAAACTACCGGGGACCATGTTAGTAGCATATTGAAGAATCGGACGTGTTCAGTGGACTAAAATGAAACGAGAGAAACGGCCGGGGACCATGTAATTAGCATATTTTAGAGTCGGACGTGTCCAGTGGAATATTATGAAACAAGAGAAACTGCCGGGGACAATGTAATTAGCATATTTTAGAGTCGGACGTGTCCAGTGAACTAAAAGAAACGAGAGAAATTGCTGTGGATCATGTAACTAGCATATTTTAGAGTCCGACGTGTCCAGTGGACTAAAATGAAACGACAAAAACTGCATGAAACGATGTAATTAGCATATTTTAGAGTCGGATGTGTCCAGTGGACTAAAATGAAACGAGAGAAACTGCCAGCGACCTTGTAATAAGCACATTTTAGAGTCGGACGTGTCCAGTGGACTAAAATGAAATGAGAGAAACTGCCGGGGACCATGTAATTAGCTTATTATAGAGTCGGACGTGTCCAGTGGACAGAAATGAAACGAGAGAAACTGCCGGGGACCATGTAATTAGCTTATTATAGAGTCGGACGTGTCCAGTGGACTCAAATGAAACGAGAGAAACAGCCGGGGACCATGTAATTAGCATATTTTAGAGTCGGATGTGTCCACTAGACTAAAATGAAACGAGAACTGCCGGGGACCATGTTACTAGCATATTGCAGAATCGGACGTGTCCAGTGGACTAAAATAAACCGAGAGAAACTACTGGGCACCATGTTATTAGCATATTTTAGAGTCGGACGTGTCCAGTGGACTAAAATGAAACAAGAGAAACTGCCAGGGACCATGTAATTTAGCATATTTTAGAGTCGCGTGTCCAGTGGACGAAAAGAAATGATAGAAATTTTGTGGACCAGGTAAGGGTAAAACTAGCATTATTTTTAGTTTAGAGTCGGAAGTGTCCAGTGGGACTAAAATGAAACGATTAAAAACAGCCAGGGACGATTTGTTAATTGTAATTAGCATATTTTAGAGTCGGATGTGTCCAGTGGACTAAAATGAAACGAGAAAAACTGCCGGGGACCTTGTAATTTGCACATTTTAGAGTCGGACGTGTCCAGTGGACTAAAATGAAACGAGATAAACTGCTAGGTACCATGTAATTAGCATATTTCATAGTCGAACGTTTCCAGTGGACTAAAATGAAATCAGAAAAACTGCTAGGGATCATGTAATTAGCATATTATAAAGTCGGACGTGTCCAGTGGACTAAAATGAAACGAGAGGAACTGCCGTGGACAATGTAATTAGCATATTTTAGAGTCGGACGTGTCCAGTGAACTAAAATGAAATGAGAAAAACTGCCGGGAATCATGTAATTAGCATATTTTAGAGTCGGACGTGTCCAGTGGAATAAAATGAAACAAGAGAAACTGCCAGGGACACAGTAATTAGCATATTAAAGAGTCGGATGTGTTCAGCGGACTAAAATGAAACGAGAGAAACTGCCAGGGACCATGTACTTAGCATATTTTAGAGTCGGACGTGTCCAGTGGACTAAAATGAAACGAGAGAAACTGCCAGGGACCATGTAATTAGCATATTTAAGAGACGGACGTGTCCAGCGGACTAAAATGAAAGGAGAGAAACTGCCAGGGACCAAGTAATTAGCATATTTTAGAGGCGGACGTGTCCAGTGGACTAAAATGAAAGGAGAGAAACTGCCAGAGACCATGTAATTAGCATATTTTAGAGTCGAACGTGTCCAGTGGACTAAAATGAAAGGAAAGAAACTGCCAGGGATTATGTAATTAGCATATTTCATAGTCTGATGTGTTCAGTGGACTAAAATGAAACGAGAGAAACTACCAGGGACCATGTAATTAGCATATTATAGAGTCGGACGTGTCCAGTGGACTAAAATGAAACGAGAGAAACTGCCAGGGACCATGTAATTAGCATATTTTAGAGTCGGACGTGTCGAGTGGACTAAAATGAAACGAGAGAAATTGCTGTGGACCATGTTACTAGCATATTTTAGAGTTCGACGTGTCCAGTGGACTAAAATGAAACGAGAAAAACTGCCAGGGACCATGTAATTAGCATATTTTAGAATCGGACGTGTCCAGTGGACTAAAATGAAATGAGAGAAAATGCCAGGGACCATGTAATTAGCATATTTCATAGTCGGACGTGTCCAGTGGACTAAAATGAAACGAGAGAAACTCGTGGGGACCATGTTATTAGCATATTTTAAAGTCGGACGTGTCCAGTGGACTAAAATGAAACGAGAGAATCTGCCGGGGACCATGTAATTAGCATATTTCATGGTCGAACGTTTCCAGTGGACTAAAATGAAATCAGAAAAACTGTCGGGGACCATGTAATTTGCATACTTTAGAGTCGAACGTGTCCATTGAACTATAATGAAACGAGAGAAACTACCGGGGACCATGTAATTAGCATATTTTAGAGTCGGACGTGTCCAGTGGAATAAAATGAAACAAGAGAAACTGCCGTGGACCATGTAATTGCATAATTTTGAGTCGGACGTGTACAGTAGAATAAAATGAAACGAGAGAAACTGTCAGGGACCATGTAATTAGCATATTTTAGAGTCGGACGTGTCCAGCGGACTAAAATGAAATGAGAGAAACTGCCGGGGACCATGTAATTAGCATATTTTAGAGTCGGACGTGTCCAGTGGACTAAAATGAAATAAGAGAAACTGCCAGGGACCATGTAATTAGCATATTATAGAGTCAGACGTGTCCAGTGGACTAAAATGAAACGAGAGAAACTGCCGGAGACCATGTGATTAGCATATTTTAGAGTCGGACGTGTCCACTAGACTAAAATGAAACGAGAACTGCCGGGAACCATGTTATTAGCATATTTTAAAGTCGAACGTGTCCAGTGGACTAAAATGAAACGAGAGAAACTACCGGGGACAATGTAATTAGCATATTTTAAAGTCGGACATGTCCAGTGGACTCAAATGAAACGAAAGAAACTGCCGGGGACCATGTAATTAACATATTTCATAGTCGAACGTTTCCAGTGGACTAAAATGAAATCAGAAAAACTGTCGGGGACCATGTAATTAGCATATTATAAAGTTGGACGTGTCCAGTGGACTCAAATGAAACGCGAGAAACTGCCGGGGAACATGTAATTAGCATATTTCATAGTCGAACGTTTCCAGTGGACTAAAATGAAATGAGAAAAACTGTCGGTGACCATGTAATTAGCATATTTTAGAGTCGGACGTGTCCAGTGGACTCAAATGAAACGAGAGAAACTGCTGGGGACCATGTAATTAGCATATTTCATAGTCGAACGTTTCCAGTGGACTAAAATGAAATCTGAAAAACTACATGGGACCATGTAATTAGCATATTTTAGAGTCGGACGTGTCCAGTGAACTAAAATGAAACGAAAGAAACTGCCGGGGACCATGTAATTAACATATTTTAGAGTCGGACGTGTCCATTAAAATAAAATGAAACAAGAGAAACTGCCAGGGACCATGTAATTAGCATATTTAAGAGTCGGACGTGTACAGTAGGCTAAAATGAAACAAGAGAAACTGCCAGGGACCATGTAATTAGCATATTTAAGAGTCGGATGTGTCCAGCGGACTAAAATGAAATGAGAGAAACTGCCAGGGACCATGTAATTAGCATATTTTAGAGTCGAACGTGTCCAGTGGACTAAAATAAAACGAGAGAAACTGCCAGGGACCATGTAATTAGCATATTTTAGAGTCGAACGTGTCCAGTGGACTAAAATGAAACGAGAGAAATTGCCAGGGACCATGTAATTAGCATATTTTAGAGTCGGACGTGTCCAGTGGACTAAAATGAACCGAGAGAAACTACTGGGCACCATGTTATTAGCATATTGAAGAATCTGAAGTGTCCAGTGGATTAAAATGAAAAGAGAGAAACTTCCGGGGACCATGTAATTATCATATTTCATGATCGAACGTTTCCACTGGACTAAAATGAAATGAGAAAAACTGTCGGGGACAATGTAATGAGCATATTTTAGAGTCGGACGTGTCCAGTGGATTAAAATGTAACAAGAGAAACTGCCAGGGACCATGTAATTAGCATATTTTAGAGTCGGACGTGTCCAGTGAACTAAAATGAAATGAGAAAAACTGCCGGGAATCATGTAATTAGCATATTTTAGAGTCGGACGTGTCCAGTGGAATAAAATGAAACAAGAGAAACTGCCAGGGACACAGTAATTAGCATATTTAAGAGTCGGATGTGTTCAGCGGACTAAAATGAAACGAGAGAAACTGCCAGGGACCATGTACTTAGCATATTTTAGAGTCGGACGTGTCCAGTCGATTAAAATGAAAAGAGAGAAACTTCCGTGGACCATGTAATTAGCATATTTCATGATCGAACGTTTCCAGTGGACTAAAATGAAATGAGAAAAACTGTCGGGGACAATGTAATTAGCATATTTTAGAGTCGGACGTGTCCAGTGATAAATGTCCAAGAGAAACGCCAGGGACCATTTAATAGCATCTTTTTAGACTGCGACGTGGCTAGCGGACTAATGAAATGAGAGAAACTGTGTGGGATAGGGCCTTAATTAGCATATTTTAGAGATTGGACGTGTCCAGTGGACTAAAATGAAACGGAGAACTGCCGGTGACCATGTAATTAGCATATTTTAGAGTCGGACGTGTCCAGTGTACTAAAATGAAATGAGAGAAACTGTTAGGGACCATGTAATTAGCATATTTTAGAGTTGGACGTGTCCAGTGGACTAAAATGAAACGAGAGAAACTGCCGGTGACCATGTAATTAGCATATTTTAGAGTCGGACGTGTCCAGCGGACTAAAATGAAATGAGAGAAACTGTTAGGGACCATGTAATTAGCATATTTTAGAGTTGGACGTGTCCAGTGGACTAAAATGAAACGAGAGAAACTGCCGGTGACCATGTAATTAGCATATTTTAGAGTCGAACGTGTCCAGTGTACTAAAATGAAATGAGAGAAACTGCCAGGGACCATTTAATTAGCATATTTTAGAGTCGGACGTGTCCAGTGGACTAAAATGTAACAAGAGAAACTGCCAGGGACCATGTAATTAGCATATTTTAAAGTCGGACGTGTCCAGCGGACTAAAATGAAATGAGAGAAACTGTCGCGGACTATGTAATTAGCATATTTTAGAGTCGGACGTGTCCAGTGGACTCAAATGAAACGAGAGAAACTGCCGGGGACCATGTAAGTAGCATATTTTAGAGTCGAACGTGTCCAGTGGACTAAAATGAAACGAGAGAAATTGCCAGGGACCATGTAATAAGCTTAGTTTAGAGTCGGACGTGTCCAGTGGATTAAAATGTAACAAGAGAAACTGTCGGGGACCATGTAATTAGCATATTTCATGGTCGAACGTTTCCAGTGGACTAAAATGAAATGACAAAAACTGTCGGGGACAATGTAATGAGCATATTTTAGAGTCGGAAGTGTCCAGTGGACTAAAATGAAATGAGAAAAACTGTCGGGGACCATGTAATTTGCATATTTTAGAGTCGAACGTGTCCATTGAACTATAATGAAACGAGAGAAACTACCGGGGACCATGTAATTAGCATATTTTAGAGTCGGACGTGTCCAGTGGAATAAAATGAAACAAGAGAAACTGCCGTGGACCATGTAATTGCATAATTTTGAGTCGGACGTGTACAGTGGACTAAAATGAACCGAGAGAAACTACTGGGCACAATGTAATTAGCATATTTTAGAGTCTGACGTGTGAATGAAATGAGAGAAACTGCCAGGGACCATGTAATTAGCATATTTTTGTATCGGACGTGTCCAGTGGACTAAAATGAAACGAGAGAAACTGCCAGGGACCATATAATTAGGATATTTTAGAATCGGACGTGTCCAGTGGACTAAAATGAAACGAGAGAAACTGCCAGGGACCATGTAATTAGCATATTTTAGTGTCAAACGTGTCCAGTGGACTTAAATGAAACGAGAGAAACTGCCAGGGACCATGTAATTAGCATATTTTAGAGTCAAACGTGTCCAGTGGACTTAAATGAACCGAGAGAAACTACTGGGCACCATGTAATTAGCATATTTTAGAGTCTGACGTGTGAATGAAATGAGAGAAACTTCCGGGGACCATGTAATTAGCATATTTTTGTATCGGACGTGTCCAGTGGACTAAAATGAAACGAGAGAAACTACCGGGGACAATGTAATTAGCATATTTTAAAGTCGGACGTGTCCAGTGGACTCAAATGAAACGAGAGAAACTGACGGGGACCATGTATTTAGCATATTTCATAGTCGAACGTTTCCAGTGGACTTAAATGAAATCAGAAAAACTACAGGGGACCATGTAATTAGCATATTTTAGAGTCGGACGTGTCCAGCGGACTAAAATGTAATGAGAGAAACTGCCAGGGACAATGTAATTAGCATATTTTAGAGTCGGACGTGTCGAGTGGACTAAAATGAAACGAGAGAAACTGCCAGGGACCATGTAATTAGCATATTTTAGAGTCGGACGTGTCCAGTGGACTACAATGAAACGAGAGAAACTGCCGGGGACCATGTTATTAGCATATTTTAAAGTTGGACGTGTCCAGTGGACTATAATGAAATGAGAGAAACTGGCAGGGACCATGTAATTAGCATATTTCATAGTCGGATGTGTCCAGTGGACTAAAATGAAACGAGAGAAACTGCCAGGGACCATATAATTAGGATATTTTAGAATCGGACGTGTCCAGTGGACTGAAATGAAATGAGAGAAACTGCCAGGGACCATGTAATTAGCATATTTTAGAGTCGGACGTGTCCAGTAGACTAAAATGAAACGAGAGAAACTGCCAGGGACCATGTAATTAGCATATTTTAGAGTCAAACGTGTCCAGTGGACTTAAATGAAACGAGAGGAACTGCCGTGGACCATGTAATTAGCATATTTTAGAGTCGGACGTGTCCAGTGAACTAAAATGAAATGAGAAAAACTGCCGGGAATCATGTAATTAGCATATTTTAGAGTCGGACGTGTCCAGTGGAATAAAATGAAACAAGAGAAACTGCCAGGGACACAGTAATTAGCATATTTAAGAGTCGGATGTGTTCAGCGGACTAAAATGAAACGAGAGAAACTGCCAGGGACCATGTACTTAGCATATTTTAGAGTCGGACGTGTCCAGTCGATTAAAATGAAAAGAGAGAAACTTCCGTGGACCATGTAATTAGCATATTTCATGATCGAACGTTTCCAGTGGACTAAAATGAAATGAGAAAAACTGTCGGGGACAATGTAATTAGCATATTTTAGAGTCGGACGTGTCCAGCGGACTAAAATGAAATGAGAGAAACTGTTAGGGACCATGTAATTAGCATATTTTAGAGTTGGACGTGTCCAGTGGACTAAAATGAAACGAGAGAAACTGCCGGTGACCATGTAATTAGCATATTTTAGAGTCGAACGTGTCCAGTGTACTAAAATGAAATGAGAGAAACTGTTAGGGACCATGTAATTAGCATATTTTAGAGTTGGACGTGTCCAGTGGACTAAAATGAAACGAGAGAAACTGCCGGTGACCATGTAATTAGCATATTTTAGAGTCGGACGTGTCCAGCGGACTAAAATGAAATGAGAGAAACTGTTAGGGACCATGTAATTAGCATATTTTAGAGTTGGACGTGTCCAGTGGACTAAAATGAAACGAGAGAAACTGCGGTGACCATGTAATTAGCATATTTAAGAGTCGGATGTGTCCAGCGGACTAAAATGAAATGAGAGAAACTGCCGGGGACCATGTAATTAGCATATTTTAGAGTCGAACGTGTCCAGTGGACTAAAATGTAACAAGAGAAACT
>WLWD01003105.1_pt1 | contig 18034 bp, 19 predicted proteins | sample 6712731 | NCBI WGS metagenome assembly WLWD01 (sample SAMN12718690, study PRJNA576275) | sponge metagenome | isolation source: marine sponge | host: Mycale hentscheli | place: New Zealand: South Island, Marlborough, Capsize Point | collected 2014-11-01
TGACAAAGCCGCCTTGTTGTGGAGCTGAAGTTACACGGGCTCACAAATGGAGTCTCCCATTCTCCTCCATGAGTGAAGTTCCCTCCACAGACTCTGCTTGCTTTATCATCACTAACATCTTGACCAGACACTGCCGATAAACTACCACACGGACACTTCAGGACACGCCTTTCTCCCAAATCAGACTCCGGCCAGGAAAGTGTGATACTGAGGCCATCTGGTTCCAGAGGCTTCAAAACAGTGCCCTCAGCTTCACAGCCATCTAATCAAAGTAGGGGGTTCAATTTTGGGGGTGGGGAGGAGGAAGGGGGTTAATTGTAAGGTCTTTTCTCCTCACCAAATCTAGATATATGCATTGGTTTTATTTGTTGCTCTACATCTTGTGATACTTCAGGTGCTATTTGCTGTAGCCTGTGGAGCAGCGTATCTCTTAGTCCAGCATTTCCTTCTGGAGCCAATACGGTAATAATAGCATCCACTCTGTTTGGTCCAGATGGCGATGACAGTGAATTCCTAGATAGTGAATCTCCAGTGACTGAGTATATGGTAGCATTGTGTTGAGGTAATCTCACTCCAGACAGTCTAGAAGATATCTGATATAAACAACTCAATTTTATTAGTGCCATTAAATACACAAGTTCGTACTTTATTAATAATTTCAGTGTCTGTCATTGGAGCTTGTCTCTTTCCTCTGGCATTCGCCAAAACATCCAATTCAACTTTATATTGAACAATACCTGTAGACATTAACGATAACAAATTAATACATCTAAACTCCAAATCTCAGTCTTTTAATAGAAGTTGAGTTAAAATAATTGCATCAAATATTTAACTCTTTCCTCATCTTTCTTCATTAATGAAATGTAGCCCACTCATTGCACACACTTGGTAAAGGTCAACAAAGGACCTCCAATACTCCGGCCATCTGCACAGTGGCTACATGTAAACCAGTGGCACAGGGCCACAAGCTTCTTAGTCCTGACAGCTGGTAACTGCTGATAGCCACAGTTTCAGCCATACTACCTCCCATTTCACACTACCTGATTATTCAGAAGGTAGCTAGAAATATTCTATCCATTTTATTGGATGTGATTTGAGCTGGGGGGACTCCTGTGATGCAGGGCAATTAACGTTAATTGCCACTGACCTGCCAAGTCCCTCGCCCCCAAGGCCACACAGGGGGGTGGGTCCAAGGTCACACCACTGCCTCACGCAAGGAGCATGCACACACATGACCACGGGCTCGCATCAGCTCAGACTGCCATTGTGTAGTTTAGGAAGATGACACCAGGTAACCATAGCAATAAGGCTGATTATAGTTAAAGGTAATTTTTAGGGTCTTGATTATAAGAAAACTAATTCACTTGATTTTGCAGAGAAGACTGGCATGATAGGAACCTTCTCCAGGAAGTCAGTACAACTACAAATCTATTGCCACTTTACCTCTGATGTTGAGCACTGTATCTTCTGAAACATCTGTAAGCAATTCAATCTGGTTTTTGTTGGGATCATAGTTTTGTGCAGTACAATGATATCTTCCTCTGTCTCCAAGGGATACTTCTTCAAGTATAAGAGTCTGGCTGTGTTGCCCAGGGAGCACTCGTCCGTCTTTGTACCAAGTGATGTTCGGCTGAGGGGCTCCCGATACCTGGCATACAACTCGCGTCGAAGTAAAGAGAGGCGGGAAGTCTGCAAACGTAGGATTCACCTCAATGGACGGATGATTAAATTCAAATATTTCTGCAACATAAAACATTGGCTCACACTTGTTGTGAATGACAACCATTACCAAATAACAACTTCACCTATTGTACAGTTGGTTCCTGTCCATTTAAGAGGGTCACATGTGCAGAGATACCCGTTGCTAACATTGGAGCACACACCCCCATTCTGGCATGGTCTTGACTTGCAGTAGTCCACAGATTCTAATAATAACCACAAGCAAGAAGACAATAATGGCAGTCTAGGATCTACACTAGAAGGTTTGATGATGACATATTTAACTGGGAGTTGCAAGATGGTGCTTGTAGGAGTCAACAGCCATCAAATGAGTAGAATTATGTAAAAATAATCAAACAAAAAAAAAACAAAGCAAAACAAACAAATGAAACAGCCACTTTGTTACTGAATGATGCATAAACTTTTAAAATGTTCGTCCCATTTTTTCCCTTCGTACCTGAATATACAACTACTACAAAAGGTTCCGGGACATCTTGTCTTGCTTTCTCAATGTTGGCTGGATCCACTCGGCAAAGATACTCCCCGGCATCTCTCAGACGTACGCCACTGACCGTCAACGTGCTGTTAATCGCCGTGATTGTGTGTGGCCTGGCAGGTGAAGGAAGAACTACAGTTGTCACCTGATGTCTTGGTGACATGTCTGCTAAGATCAATGACTTGTTATGCAGCCAGACTATCATAGGGACTGGCTTGCCATCAGCAAAACACCAGAAAGACATTGAACTCTTCTCCTCCGTCTTGTTTCCACTGTACTCCATTGCTAGCGATTGTGGTTCCACTACAAGCAATAAAAGAGGAATGGATTATTTATTCTGCAGCTTGATAGTAAATTAGATACACCTAAGATCAATTTATATAAAGCAGGCAATTCTTCCAGTGCAGAATCTACCAATAATGCTGAGTTTAGTTGCTTACCATGGACGACAAGCCTCACAGAAGCACTGTGTGTGCCTGCTTCATTTGTAGCCATCAAGGTAAATTTTCCTTCATCAAACAAGTCAAGAATTATCACTGAGACTCTCCTCTTATCTTTTGAGAAGTTGAGTCTGGGATAGATAAAGGTTTGGTTGATGAGTACGTCAGTGTAGTAGTCGTCATCAATAAAGGTTTGGAAAGGAGTATACATCCACACTATGTTCGTTAACGAGACATCTGGGTCAGCTCTAGTGATCGTGAAACCCAGGACTGTAGATGAAGAAGTGTCATCTCGACTCACTACACCTATGACTTCTCTCGCAATGGCTGAGACAGTCGGAGGAACTGATAAAGTAAAATATGATACTATCAAACCTTATAATCTTACAATCGCTGAACTGACCTATGACCTTCACTGTTTCAGTGACTTGATGAGAACCATAGCTGTTAGTTCCCTTACAAGAGTAGTTGCCCGAGTCATCTGAGATCACATGACGCACTGTCAGGATATGTCTGACATGCCCACTTGGAGATGTGTCACTGGTAAATACATATCTTGGGCCAGTCAGTTCCATCTGATTATGAATCCACATGATGGTGAACTCGTGGTCACCTTGGACGGAACAACTCAAGACAAGAGAAGAACCTTCAACTATGACATGAGCACTTCTTGATGCATCATATTGCAAACCTCCACTGGGAACTAATGTAAAGTTCACAGATGGACCTGTAAATGAATGTAACTATTACTAGTGATGTACTACAGCACAAATGGTGAGCGAACTGGTCTGACTAAAATTCAAATTTTTTTGAATGCTGGAGGTTACAATACTTCTTTGATAGTTAAATGTTCTTGTTTATTTTACTCTTTAGCAACACACAACACTTGTACACACATATATACACTTGATCACTGGATATACCAGCACATGACTTACATCACATTCACTTCACGACTTGACTATTGGGCAATTGATTTCTACGGGTAAGTAATCAATCTTTCCGAGATGTAAACCAAAGGATTCTGTTTATCAAGCCGCCCTTCCAAAGTATGCTCTGTTGACAATGCTCTATTGTACCAGAGCTCTAGTAGATAAAGCATCCTATTGTAATCTCTTGATGACTTGACTATTGGAAAACAGATTTTCAAGTAAGAACAAATCTGTTATGGAAGGTGTATAGCTAGGACAAACAGCACATTAACCAAGGTAACTTTCCACCGCTACTAATAGAATAGAAAATGAACTCCTCTGAGTTTGTAAGACCTAACTGTGAACATCTGTCCTCTTCTGTCTCTGTAGCTTTTGTCTTTATTTTTCTGACATTACTTCAAAGTCTTTTCACCCGGATTTCTTGCGCCCGCACTAATGTTTACATTTTGGAGTAGCCTCCGGGGGTGGACACGCATTGACCTCTTTGAACTTTGGCATATATATATATATACACCAAAATCGCAAATTGAGACCCGTTAGTGAGAGTCTCTCTTCGCTTGCACAATTAAAGTGATATATCTATTAGGTGTTTATTTACTGTCAGGGTTTTGTGCAATTTCCTCTTTTATTCAAAATCTGATCAAGTTTATTAAGAACAAGATTCTCATGTTGAAAAATGTCCATTGTGAATAAGTGAGAAGTAGCTATGAAGAGTGTCTAGTTCCCCCAAGCTGCTGCCACATTTACCATTTGTGTCATGCAAACACTCATTGCTTGACAAGAACTACTACACTGCCATTGGCTGTATAAACCTTACACTACAGCCTTGCAAAATGAATTGACACTTAATAGTGTTTCTCTTTACCAAATTGTTATGCAAGATGGTAGGTTTTGGCAAACTTCAATCAATAAATAGATACACTGTCTAGTCTTGGGGGTGTGGTTTGATAATCACACAAACTTTACATGCCTTATTGCTCCTTACATTACAAGTCAGCTGTTTACATTACAAGTCAGCTGCTTAACCGATTAACCCCGATTGACGCGTACACGCGTCTAAATTGGAAAATTCGATAACCGTGGAGGACGCGTCAAAGCGTCAAAAATGCGTCTCCGCGTCCACTTCGCCCTACAGCTTTGTGGAGTCAAGGAAGCCACCAATCACAATTGCAGACGATTCTATATTGTTGTAAGTATCTTTTAGGCTTATAAAATACATAGACTTCCATAAGAAAATGTTGAGTAAATTTTGTCACAACAATAAGACTTCCTTCTTATAAAGTATAAATTGAAAATATATTTCATAATAATAATAAAGGTACACAGAATAATTTTTACAAACCAATATTACTTTAGCTATAACTGCTCATTATATGACAAGTAGAAAGCTATCTTGGCAAGTGGAACACTGGCACTTCAGCATCCTAGTGATGAAGACAATATTCTTGACCTGGCACAGCATGGCAGTGACAAGGATGGCAGTGACCAGGATGGCAGTAACTCTGGTGGTAGTGATGAGGAGTTTGATGACAGGAAGAATGACTTCAGTGCTGATGGGTGTAGTGACTGTAGTAGTTACTAGATGGTCAAGGACTCTGCCGAGAGAACGGAATTGATGATTCTGAAAGGTAGCGATTCTACAGGAATTTCAACCACATTCTTTATAGCAAAAAGTAAAAATAAATATTGTTATACAACAGGTGAGACTGCAGGGAGCCCTCTGACATATACTTCTATTATGTTATGACCAGTTGCACTTGATAGTAAGATCACAAGCTATTCTGTCAACAATGCAGCCTACCAGCACATCAAAAGTAAAGACACCTTGGAGTACCAAACTAAATACACTCAAATACTCTATCATTCATTTGTGATGTACTCTTTTTCATACACAAAAGCCAATAAAAAAGCTTCTCTGTTCACAAAATTTATAACAGATGCTCAGTTCAAAATAATACACACCCTAAATAAATATCAACAAATTCTTCCTGATTGTAAGACAAATGTGTACAAAAACACTTTCTCTTACCTCTATGATCCAGTAGCAAACTGCTTCAGCCATGAAACCATACTTCCAACCTTACTAGAGTGCTTACTAAGAGCCGCGGTGTGATGCCATAAAAGTTTTTGCCAAACGGTGAGAGTACTTTGTTATTTTTAAGTCGGGAACAGCTCCTTAGCGTCGAATTTACGCTTTCCCGATAGCCTAGAGCGTACTCTATCGTTCGATAATACTGTCCCCGAGGCAATCTTCAACCGTTCATCTTCTCTCTCTCGTTTAGTGTCACCCTCCCACCAAGCAATCAATCCTCTGTGTCTCGCGTGCGCCCGTGACCGCATTACGTAAGGCGCAATTAAAATTATTATTCGCGTGTAATCGGTTAATTACAAGTCAGCTGCTTACATTACAAGTCAGCTGCTTATAAACCTTACAATACAGCTGCAAAATAACTTCAATCAATAAATAGATACACTGCCTCTTCTTGGGGGTGTGGTTTTGATAATCACACAAACTTTACATGCATTATTGCTCCTTACATTACAAGTCAGCTGCTTACTTGCTGACTGATAATCAGATATTTATCAGGGAATAATAAGGTGAAATAATTTATATATTGTTTAAAAAAAGCCACAAAACACAAATTACTTGGTGGCAGGAAAACAAAAGGATGCCTTTAAGAAAATTAATGGTAGAAAGAAGAAACTTTCAATAATTCTACTAATACGGGCGTGGGTTCATACAAGTGCAGCATTGCCTTTTTCTATATCAGATCTTCAAAAAAATAGAAACCAAATGCTTCTAAAAGCAGTATTCTAGCTATACAGCCACTAACCACACCCTCTGAAATGTCAAATTGTTCAGAAACTCAAATTTGAATACCATGCAAAGACTCTGGGTTCAGTCAAATTATACACAATAAAAGCAAATATACAATATTTCAATCTGTGGAATATATTTTGGTGCTGATAAGAAATTAGTTTGAGATTTTTTGTTACTTTGCCATGCCAAGAATTTTCATCTTTTCCAGTTAAAGGGCTAATGCCAAGATTATTCAGAAAGCACAACAGTATTATACACAATTATAACCTGTCCTTCACAAGTATAAAAAACAAACAACAACACTAAAATGGAATCAAGGTATTGTTATAATTGAAGTTATGAAAACTGTTTTAGCTAGCTGACTTACCGACAGAGAAGCAGTTGATTCTGACAATGTTGTAGGGACTGAAACAGTCTGGAGTGATGTCAGTAGATACATTGCATTGATTGGCGCTAGTTTCCTGGCCAGTGCAGCTCACATCTTGAATGGATATAAACCCTCCGTAACTGTTACTCTGATTACTGGATACTTCTCCTCCGTAATCTAATTCATTAGAATAAGTAGAGCATCATAACATCAAATATATATATACTTAAAACAGAGCGTGACTAAATACGACAATTTGATTGGTCCATTGCTTGAATCTAATTCACTTAGAATCACGCCTGGCAGCACTTAGAAAACACTTACCGGTGTCTGCTGTTGTGACTTATTGCCAAGAAATATAGTTTTTTGAAAATTCTTTAGTTTTTTTTACCGCCTTTGTGAAGCTGTGACAAATTCTGATGCTACAGCAGGGAGCCTTCGAGTTTCTAAATCCCACAAATGTCCTTGGTACCCCGCACTCTAACTAATTGTGACTGCTCATCTTGCCTGGGTGAACCTTGGTGTCATGAACCAATGACAGTGCAGAAACAATATAGTGTTTAGTTGCATTCATGAGTGTGTTCTAAATCAACCCTCCCTGGTTGTTGTTGCTTTATATCTTTCGTGTACCTTTGAGTGCACTGACCAGGCTTTTCAACTAGCGGTATTTGTGATGAGGATTAACAAGTCATAGTGCTCTGTGTTTTCGTAAGGAAATAAAGGTGCCACACATATAGAACATATAAGTGTCAACTAACGATTGTGCACAGTGTTCTCCACCTGTCTCCCACAATGATTCTTCCTCATCCTCAGCTGAACTGCAAGGTTCACCCTCCCCAGGCAGAATGAGTGGCAATATTCTGTATATACTCGTTAGTTTCTTGTGTTCCATCACTTGTAGTTCAGCTTTAGCATAATACTTCTGTTCTAAAAAAGTTAAAGTGCAGTACCATGGAAACTCTCAGGCTCTTAGTAGCGTCCTCGCTATGCTCTGATGCTACAGCCCCAAGCCTTCGAGTTTCTAAATCCCGCAGATTTCAAGGTAGTGTGGCTAATCAAATGCAAGCAATCTGATTGGTCCATTAAATAGTAGATTCATGCTTTGTGGTGTATTTAGAAATATAGTAAATCAGATGCTTGTTGCTATGCTCTAGGCTTTATTGTCACCAATTATTATTTGTTTCTTATTTTCAGTCATTGCTAGACTCTAAAACATTCAATTCAGATTGGCATCATTTAGGAATCTAGCTCGAGCTTAAACGTAGCAGATTCAGAATATCCAAGTCTACCTATTATGTGTATAGTTGTCTTTACTTTGTGTTTTGTTGTTGTTTTTTTGTTTTCAAATTGCCAGGGGCTTGTGGGTAAAATATCACTGATGTGATGCAATATTTACTTACCATAATCTAAGAAACTACAGGCTAGTGCTGCATCTATGTTGTCAAAATTATGTCGACAAATTCCTCCGAAACTTCCGCCTGCACAAGCTGTCAGAAGTAGGGATGTGTTAGAGATGAAGTCTCCTTCACCATTGATGAACGTCTGACCCATAGTGTGTTGCTCTCCTCTGAGATCTCCATCAATACAGACTCCACTGCCATTGCCACTGCCACTGCCACTCCCACTTGTGAGGGTGCCTTGAAGATAAAAACTGGTAAATAAGAATGCATATTATAAATAGAATAAAAAATACCTGCAATATTGTCCAAGTTATAGAAATATAAACTCTTGAAAGTGAAAATTGGATTGTTGGTTCCTTGGGCTATTGTGCGACTATCAAACCTAGACGTCTCTTCCACAAAGTTTACTCCGTCTCCTACATTGACTCCTACCACTGCTCCACTTGGATAAACTTCATCACTGTAAAGAAAGTAGGCATAACTGCTGGTTCCGTTAGTACTCAGTATAACTTGGAATGTTTCTGCTATTTCTGATCGACGATAACGAATAACCTTGTCCCACGTAATCAGTAGAGCAGAAGTGGATCTGTACAGTGGAACACTGAAACTGTTAAATGCATCGATTCCATCATCGATGGATGAGGTGTTAAAGATGGATCTGTAGGAGATGGTCCCACTGACTGAAGGATCCAGATCTATCCAGAATGGAGCAATGAGAGGTGGAGATGTGATAGGGAAGCTTTGGATGATGTGGGTTCTATAAGGAGAGCCTAGAGATATGACTCCATTGCTGTTGATATAAAGTGTGTTGAAAAGAACTCCATTAAAGGGGATGGTGAAAGGTATACCAAAGCTAGAATCATCAGGTAGTGAAATAGCCACATCTCCAAATCCTGGTCCAGTATGATAGAGTGGCACTGTAATGGACAAAATACATGCATTCAAAATAGACAACTGTTAGAACTCTGTCACATACCTGGAGGGAGGAAACCTCCTGGTGGCTGTAGTGTGCCATTGACTGAAATCCTTTCAGCTGAAATATATATATATATATTTATTCCACACTAGATATCTTCATAATGATATTTTTAGGTAGGTGACCCTTCATATCACATAGTGTTATCCCACGGCTGTATTGCAAGGCAAGCTCATTACCAGAGTATAGTAGTTATAGCAACAGGGCAGGGCCTGGGTACAAGTTTTCTGGGTTTTTACAGCTACCTTTACTCTAGTGGAGCCTACCCAGCCAGGTTAGAGCAGCTGCTATAATATTAGCTGGGGTTGTGGGGAGCCCCTAGTGAGTTTTCAACTTTACACCATGAGACCAAAAAACTACTTCAGTGAAGATATCTAGTGTGGAATAAACTCTTATTACACTGATATGGCTAGATATTTCACTCTCAGGCTTTATTTTCACTCAGGCCTTTGGCTCATGAAAATAAATTAGCCTGCTCCTTGAAATCACACTCTGACTCATGCAATAAGTACTATAGTTATTCCAAGCTAGATATCTTCACAATGTTTTGTCTTTAGGAACTGCCAGGTTCACAGTTATCACATAGTGTTATCCCATAGTGTTATCTCATGGCTGTAAGTGGAGCCTACCCGCCAACCAAGGTTAGAGCAGCTGCTAAAATATCAGCAGCTTTGGTTTGTGGGAAGACCCTGCAGAGTTTTTACAGCCAACTCAACTTCACCCCTTGACTTGGATTCACATGACTAAATTGCTTCCTGTTAACCCCCCCCCCTTACCAACTCAACTTGGACATACTAACAAACTACTTCTGTGCCAATATCTAACTGCTTATTATACTCAAGCCTGAGAGAGTGGAATATCTAGCCATATCACTCTGAAGAGTATTCCATGCTAGACATCTTCTCTGAAGTAGTTTGTTGGTAACTCAAGGTGTAAAGTTCTCCTCTGAAGTAGTAAAGTTGTCCATAAAACTCTCTAGGGGCTGCCATCCCACCTCCCTCCCCCCCCCCCCCCCCCCCCCCCCCCCCCCCCCCCACCTTATATTTTAGCAGCTGCTCTAACCAGGGTATGCCCCACTAGAGTAAGGTAGCTGTAAAAACCCTGAAAACTGGTAAGCCAAGCCAGGTTGCTATAGCTAACTACTGGGGTAATGAGCTTAGTCATATAAATATTGGAACAATTATAACCCATTGCTCATCACATATGTTAGCACTTACATGTGTAGCAGAGTAAATGCACTGCAGACATCACTTCACAATGCTCTGGTTCACTAATTCTAGAACAGTTTGAAAGAGAAGCTTCTGTTCCATCACAATTAAAGCCATCTGGCACAACTGATCCACTGTATGGAAGATTGCCAAGCAGAACTGCTCCTTTGAGTCAGAGTACAGCCACTGTGTGTTAGCTTTACTTTAAGATCATATTTTACCTTACCTTGAAAGTGAATTGACCTACAATATACGTCACCATCATTGTTGGAGAAACTGGTGGGACATATTCCATGATAAGAACCAGAACAGTAGAGTTCCAGCACTCCTCTTAGATGATATGCATTTCCTATTTCACCATGGCTTTCATACAGCATTCGCACATGATCTTCCATTCCACAAGGAGCTCTGAGTACGGCTTCAGCTGAAGCTGCTACAGTAGCAATAACCAACCAGCACCAAATTGAATTCTCCATCATAAACCTGAACAAAACACAACTTGTGGTTAGATTTGTCATTTGCAGCAACATTATTTGTAGCTACTTCTTTTACACAAACTTCATAACTTGAACAATTAATTTAGGGCTATGCTTACTTCAGCTTTTAAGCCATGGTGTATATACAGAGTTTATATACTCTTCCCTACTGTGCCATTTACAATGAACCCATATATACCTCCTGCTCTGTTATGAGCAAGTACCTTGTATTTCTGATAGTCTAAACTTATGATTTTACTTCTCTGGTGTTCTCTTACGATTCGTGACTCCTTAATTAGTTTCTCCTGCTCTATTAGCTAGTGAGGCAAATGGCGTCTTCTCAAGACAGATGGAATGTGGTGGAGTCATAACACTAAGTGGGTGGAGTCCATTAATTATCATACCAGTGTCTGCGCTAGCTAAGTTTTTCTTTCAGACTCCCCAAATGCATGAAACATATAAATTTTAAATCCTGTGAACATTCTGTTTGAGCTGTTTGATTAAAAATTCCATTTGAATTTTGTAAGCTCGACTTTACTCAACACTGTATAAAGAAGCCTTTAACTGCAGCTCAATTATTTTTTACACATCCAATGATGTGTATCTTCTACATCTTAGCTGTTTCCTTCTTCAAGGCTGTCATCCATGTTTAAAACAGTAGTTGAGGTTAACACAGTTGACCACCAAATGTGTGTGTGTATGAAAGTGCCACGAAGCTATAGGATAATAACAACAACAAAACAACAACAAAACAACAACAAAACAACAAAACATTGCCTGAAGGATTGGTGCAAGTTTTGGTTCTCAGCGAAATGATGACAACATTGTTTTGTCGCATCTCTTTCAAAGATGTCGTGTCTACTTAAACATATCCGTGTAGGATAAAGACAGGGATGACTCCTGATGGAGAGAATACTCAAGTACAGGAGAAAATGATAATGAGATGGCCCCAGAAATGGCTATTGTGACTCAACAGCATTCCAAAGAGTGGGAAGAAGCCAAAGTATAACTAATGGAACCATTACACATGGGAAATAAAGTTCCTGGGCTCAGCACATTTGAACTACACGTAAATTTAAACTGTGACGTATTGCCTCAGGCTTACTACTTTTCAATGGATTGTTGAATGAATAGCTAGTGAATTATATGCTTATGTTTGTACCTGTAACAATTATCCAGTAAAGACTCTTGGGCTGTACATTTCATATTTATTTTAGTGCAATGCTGCGCATGTAATATTTTAAATCCCATATTGTTTTAATAATTGATTCTACTTGATTATATTATCTGGTAAACAAGAAAAGATCTTTGCATAAAACTTGAGGTATAATATGGATATAAATCTCATTACCAGTTATGCAAGAAATAATAATAACAGTTTTACCATTTACACATTCAATTAATTTTGTATCCATAACTTAACTCAGCATTTCAACTTCCTGCTGAATTCTCAGGAGGTGGGCAACTTTCTTGCAGTTTAACTGTGCAGCTTGTGTGTGAGCTATAAACTCCTCAGTTCACTGGTAGTGGATCAGTTCAGCTAACCTTGCTACAGTCCACTTAGAATTACTTATTTATCATCCTTCCGCTCTCGCTTCATCTTATAACCAGCTCCAATAGCTGAGTTGTCTACATGCAGGTTCCAGAAACCCTATCCCTGATCAGCTCAGGCTAACTGATGGAGTGGGGCAAGCTTCTTCAATTTTGTCACACCCATGTGTTCACAGTAAGCAGGCTAGCTGTTTACCAGAGGTTAAAATTACGGATGATAATCCTCCCTCCTCCCTCACTTCCCACCTTTATTCATCAAGTAAGGTGTGGATAGATGGAAGCATTCTTTGTTCTATCCTGTACCCGAATGTTTGTGTCATCATTCATTATTAATTTTATACCACCACACACATGGAGCTCTTGCCTTCGTAACCTCACAAACCCTTACATATCAATTCTCTTCACCCAATAAACCACAGCTGGTATTTTGCCTAGTATTAACCCACCTAGCCCACTGCTACACTGTCAGTAGACAGTCAGCATCCACAAAGCTCCAGACTGATATCTCTAGACTTACAGTCTTCTTTAATCTCAAACTCACGGTTCTTAGTGGCTCTGTGTTCAAGTGACTCAAAAAAGCTATGGAGCTTCCTGAATGCTGGCTATTTGTGCTGTGTGCTAGTTGCCCTGCAGGATTGGTAAGTAATGCTCTACACTAATTTTATGCTGATCAAGCAGTGGTTACCTCACATGCAGAACAGCTATTTAACACATGTCAATCCCACACAAATTTACAGACAGGTATTTTCGCATAGGAACACATGGCAAATATGATATATTTCATTTAAATCGCTTGGAAGGCTCTGTAAAGTCGAATTATTTATTACATCATTACTACAAAAAGTTACAATATTACAGTTATCTACTTTAAATTTCAAAAGTTATAATTCTTTCTACTTTAAATAATTCTGTCTAATTACTATATTTCTACTTCAAAGAATTATTCTAACTTCAGTTACTTTATAGTAGCACGTGCAGACACAAATACTTCCCTCACATTTAGTACTTAATATTTCTATTTCAACACCCTTCTATTTAAATGAATTCATTACGGTTACTCTTTTTTATGCAATAACAATCATTGTTTGAGTCAGAGTGCTATTTACAAGGATCCTTCTTGAGTAGGTCCATTGATTTTTAAGAGGAAAAGGTTTCTAAGGTGTGACCAGTGAAATATGACTGGAGCTGCTGATTACAATTAAGCCTGAGGGGTCTGGTCACAGAACTACTGCTGTATTGAACAGTTTAACTAAAATATAATGCTGGATATAACTATAAGAATGTCCACTACTGTATTCCACTACTCTGTACCGCTCCTAAAATAAATTTAATGAATTTATTTATAATCACTCACCGAGTACCCGCCGTTACATGCGGATTGATTCGAGGAATATTTCGTATATGGTGGACAGGTCACCAAATCGCCTCACCAGTTGTATTTCTGCGCAATTAGTCGGGCTTGCCTGCGCGAGATACTGCAGTTCGCTTTTACCCTAAACGTCCACAATATTCGCCCGCGCTATTAGAAATGAACTTCAACTTTTTCATAGCAAAAACAAAAATTATAATTGATTTGATAGTGTGACTCTTGAGTCTGTTCTGAAGTGGGAGAGATACTTCAAGATGAGTGGAGTTACCTTCTTCAAACGTCTGGCCCCTAGGGTGTGGAACACCAGTCGGAGGTACCTAGAGACCGTTGAGTTGTACTTCCCTTCAGTGTGTGTGTGTGTGTGTGTGTGTGTGTGTGTGTGTGTTTTGCGTAGACGTGCGCCGCCATCTATGCATCGTCTACAAGTGGAGGCTCTTCCCAGAGTTCCCGCAGTTTCTTCCCTAGGCTATGGAGCTCGCCATTACAGTAGTGAAAACACATCCTTTGTAATGAATGCTTTTGTGGGGAAGGTAGAAACAGCTGAACTATTTCCATTTCCTGACGGTAAGAGTAGGTAGAACAAACAGGGCTGAGAAGGTGTGACAAAGTTCTGGATAACTGCCTCTCATCTGTATTGGCAGAGACTGGTATAATTCATAGTCTGAATAGGAGCTTGTAAATATTGTGAATCAGGAACTTGGTGGGGAGTAGGTGCTGCTGTGTTGTTGTTGTTGTTGTCTTCGAGAATAGTTTAATAGTTGAGTTAGTATCAGTGAGTGTCTGTGTTCTGTGTACTTCTTATCACACCATTGTTGGACATGAGACCCTTTACCTGATGAGTTATAGTTGCTTGAAAGCATACCATTCCCGACCCGTCTACCCATTGTTAAAAATAGACATTTGTTCTAGATGTAAAATGTTACATAGGCTGACTGGGTCTTGGTAGGAAACATCATGCGACTAATTAGCTATGTATGATTGTGTGTGTGTGTGTGTGTTCAATATTGAAATAGTAAGTGCCAGTCTAGAGTTTCTTCAATGAGAATTAAAGCCTCAAGTAGAATAGAGTAGAGTGAATCGATTTCTACTCTACTCAAAGCTTCAATATCTGCTGGAAAACTCTGGACTCTCACAGCCTTGACTGTCTCCCAATTTTAGCTACATTGTCCTCGTAATTACTGTGAGAGGTCAGAGAGACTGGGTTCATGTCCTTCTAATTGGCTATGGTTGTCAGTTCATTCTTGGGTGTGTGCAAATGGTACGCATAAGTGGTGAATATTCTATTTTGTATCTCAATAGATTGACTATGATTAAAAGTAGCAAATTTTGCAGAGCAGGCTTGAACAATATGTAACCTATTTATTGTTGCTCTGTAGCTATTTTCTGTTGTCAACTAGTACTTACTTTCACTATTGTACTAATCCACAATGGCCTGCTTTTTATATATGACCTCGTGAATGTGATAGAACTGTCTTACTAACTGAGCTGTGTGTCATCACAGTGAGCTGTTATAGTCATATTGAATTGATGTTTCTAGGGTGGAAATTGACGACACCTTACCTAATCATGTTGTTGTATTTGTTTGTTGATGTTGTTGTAGTTCTGACTCCAGATGAGCGTGAGAATGTAGCTATGTTTGTGGATCCTACAAACAAGTTTTTTGAAGTGAGTTACCTGTCAGTGTGTATAATATCATGTTACTGTATTATCGTATTGCTGATGCATTGCTAACAATCACAAAATAATGACAAAAACCCTTCTAATTTCCGTTATGTGCAGTACGGGTGTATTGTAAATGTATTGGAAAGATTGCTTTGTCAATTCAGAGTGCTCTCTGTAATTTCGAGAGTTGTACAACTAAATAGGTGCTAAAACTGTTTGAAATAATAATGAAGGGTTAATTCTGTATTTTATGTATGCACTATAGCAACTACATAACTGTTATTGTAACTGTTGCTATAGTGTTCCAAATGTCTCACTTGCAGGAAGTTAATGACCCGGCACGCAATGACCGAGAGGAAGGCGTGTCCCCTGAGGTAGTAGCCCAGCTGCGCGAGATGGGTGCATTTGGACTGCAGGTTCCAGCTGAGTACAATGGCGTCGGTCTCACTAACACCCAGTACGCCAGGATGGTGGAGATCGTGGGCAGCCATGACTTGGGCATTGGGATCTTCCTGGGGGCACATCAAGTACGTAGATCTGGGGGACTTCTTAGTCTTAATTAAATATGGTTTCATTTATCCTGTGATACTTCAAAAGTAGTTTATCACTAGCTGTGTACTAAGAAATTGAAGCATTATGTATAATTGTCAGAGTTGTCTGTAAACTAAGAATTAATCTTATGCCTGAAATGATAGATTCCCTAATAATTGATTTTCTGACTTGGCAATTTCTCATATTTCAGAGCATTGGGTTTAAGGGGATCATGCTGTTTGGCACAGAGGAGCAGAAGAAGAAGTACTTGCCCAAGTTGGCCTCAGGGGAACATGTTGCAGCCTTCTGTCTGACCGAACCTACCAGTGGCTCTGATGCCAGTGTGAGTTTCTTAATAGAGCCCACCACATGTAGTTGTTAGTAGTGGGCTGTAATCGTTTGATGGTAAAATACAGAATACATTATGTTTTATATTTGAATGAATGAATGTGTGTAGTCTATTCGTTCACGTGCTGAGTTAAGTGAAGACGGGAAACACTATATACTGAATGGAAGCAAATTATGGTAAGGGATTGCAGGAGCAACATAGATTGACTTCTTTTTTCTTTGTTCTTTAATTTTTTTTCTAACAATAGCACGCACTGGTGCAAGGCTAAGGCTAAAATTGAGTGACAAAAATGAACTATGAATGAATAAAAAATGACAACCATTACCAGTTTCTCCTCACATGAGCTTAGGGGCCAGTTTGTGATTAACTGAACAGATGTTGCCATAACAGAGGTGCGGTAGTGTTTATTGTAGGATCAGTATGGGGGTGTGGCAGTACTTATGAACTATATTAAATATTTAGGATCAGCATGGGGGTGTGGCAGTACTTATGAACTATATTAAATATTTAGGATCAGTGTGGGGGTGTGGCAGTACTTATGAACTATATTAAATATTTAGGATCAGTAATGGAGGTATAGCAGAGATATTCACTGTATTTGCCCAAACTCCCGTCAAAGACCCCAAGACAGGTGAGGTGAAGGATAAGATATCTGCCTTCATTGTGGAGCGATCGTTTGGGGGAGTAACTAGCGGACCTCCGGAGAAGAAGATGGGAATCAAAGCGTCCAATACAGCAGAAGTGTACTTTGATAACGTCAAAATACCAGTGGAGAACTTGCTTGGAGGTGAGAGACTATTGTATGTATCATTGGAGTAGTTATATAAGACAGGTTCTGGGTATTGTATGCTCATTTTTGCCAGAAGCCATAAAAAAGGTTTATACTTTAGACTGGGCATTCTTGGTTTAGTTTGTTGTTAGTAATGGAGTAATTTGAAGTTCTGATTCAATTTGGGAATTAGTGTTTGGAATATATACAATTTGTTGTTTTTTAATTGTCCCCTTCTCGTGATAGGCTTATATATATTCCTTTTGTGAAATGTTTTCTTGCAGCTGAAGGTCAAGGGTTCAAGGTATCCATGAACATTCTCAACAATGGGAGATTTGGCATGGCAGGAGCTCTCTCTGGCACCATGAAGAAAACCATCGTCAGAGCGGTAAGGCGTAGTCAATATAGTGTGAACTATTCTTTACCTTACAACACTGCACAGCTCCTATACCAAGACTATGGATGCATTTTATTTGAAGTGTGTGTGTGTGTGTGTGTGTGTGTGTGTGTGACAGGTGGATCATGCCACTCAGAGAGTTCAGTTCGGCAGTAAGTTGGAGACTTATGGAGTAGTGAGAGAGAAGATAGCTAGGATGGCCATGCTCCAGTATGTGACTGAGGTATGTCTACATGCACGGGCCATTCAAACTCAACAGTCAGATTTCTGACTTGAAGATTACTTACTTGCACGTCTTTCAGACATAATATTTGGCTGTGGTTGGTGTAGTAGTAATAGCTCCTTCTTTCCTGGCCTGCTAGCTCACCTGGCTATGTTTCCTGGCCTGCTAGCTCACCTGGCTATGTTTCCTGGCCTGCTAGCTCACCTGGCTATGTTTCCTGGCCTGCTAGCTCCCCTGGCTATGTTTCCTGGCCTGCTTGCTCCCCTGGCTATGTTTCCTGGCCTGCTAGCTCCCCTGGCTATGTTTCCTGGCCTGCTAGCTCACCTGGCTATGTTTCCTGGCCTGCTA
>WLWD01001342.1_pt1 | contig 18027 bp, 9 predicted proteins | sample 6712731 | NCBI WGS metagenome assembly WLWD01 (sample SAMN12718690, study PRJNA576275) | sponge metagenome | isolation source: marine sponge | host: Mycale hentscheli | place: New Zealand: South Island, Marlborough, Capsize Point | collected 2014-11-01
TCATATCTGAGATGTCCCTATAACCAAAACTTATTCTTACATCATATCCTAGCACTACACAAAGTTTCATGCTTTTATCATCAATAGCACAATTGTTGCACACATTTATTGAACGTTTAAACTATAGAAGAAGTTTTCAATGAAAATTGTATTGATTATTCCACTCCCTCTCAAATGCATGCATCAACAAAAAACAGAGCAAAAACAACTCAACTCACAAACCAAAAAATATAGTACATTCAATCTTAAAGATTTCAGAGTGATATCTTGCATTTTGTAGAAGGAGCCGTTAAACTATGTATCAAAGTCATTTAAGTCTTTATCACTTTCATTCAAACAAGAAACACTTTCACACAGTTCGGTATCACATTAGTATAGCTGGAACAGAATCATTCACACTTAGCTAGAGACTATTTTTAGAACATGAGTATCTAAGCAAAGCTGTTCATGGTTCCACTCACTCTGTGTATGTCTATGATGTCATTGTGTATTGTCTTGTTACTGTACATGTTTTTTTAAACACCTGCCTATTCAACTTGTGGGTAGCTAGTTTGACAATTCAGTATCACTTGCCACAGAAGTCTGGTGGCAGCAACTACTAAACTGTACACCAATAGTGAGAGTTACAGAAGCTTGCCAACCCCATACAAGAATACTGGAAATTCCCACAAAATTTGTTTCCAAATATTAATTACCTCTGATTCATTGCTTAAGATGTTTCCTTCACACTAATTTTAGTATCCTGGCCCCAAGCTATAGCTACTGGTTAATGTAGTTTATTAATATTTCAACCTTACAGATCATAGAACATAATATAGCTAAAGAATGAACTTCAAAGTTGATACTGAAGTGGAGCAACAGGACTGGACAAACATCTGTCAATATCAAAACATTCCATGAACTGAAATATTCATGTCAACTAGTGCACAGTATTGTACAATAATTATGAGCTACAACTTACATATGTATCATAGAGTATTTTGTATGAAACAATTCAACTTCAAGTCAAGCTTGCACATTGTGTACGAGATAATTAAACCTCACATTACTAAAGTATGTATTATTTTTCATTTTATATCAATGTTTTATTCATAGGATTGCATTAGTAGATTTCTTTTTTTTCTTTTTTTTCTTTTTTTTAAATTTTATTGGGCAATTACTGCAGTTAAAGTGTTGCTAGCAGGGAGCAGTGCTGAAGTTATCAAGACACTAAACTATGCATTTTGATTGAATGGCTGTCTTGGAAACATGGGATTTGGCAATTTAAGTATTTTTATTGGTATACATATTACATATGGATAACATATTTTCTATTATAATAAGAGGTCTGTCTATTATATTTGGACATACACAGACAAACATTGCTCCCTTCAAGTAATACAAGTATTTTTCAATATTTTATGCATTATAGTATTCATTTTCTTGATGAAATAGTGTCCAGAATAAGAAAATATTACTGGAGATTTAATTTTTGACAGTGTTTTTTATAATCTCCTTAAGTTATTAAGCATAACTACTTCCACACTAAGTGGGTATCAAATGTTTATTTTAACTACATAAAACATCTTCCAATGTCATTGTTTTGCACAAACAAAGCAAAGTCAATATTATGCACACCAAGAAAAAATGTAAGCCATAGCTACATTCCTCGGTAAAGACAGGCAGACTAGAGAGTTGAAGAATAGATTTGAACTACTTTACTTTTAGAGAGGCTCTACAATGTTAACAATTCTTACTGTAATAGCAATAATAATGAGTAAGTATAAATGTTCTTATGGCTAATGTTAATTACTCTTGTGCATTGATTTAGGTTTATGTGTTGGTTTCAGAATAGGCCACAACCAGACCAAAGTGTCAATGAAACAGAGGAGGGGCATGATATTTGAGGCCTCTCAGCATGGTGACACTCTTGATGACTACCAAAAGGTCCTTACCGTGTAGGACAAACCGTACAATTTTCTTGTGAAGTGGACATAAAACAAAATTTTAGTGTAACATGGGATGTGCTTGCACAGGTCTTCGGTTACACTACAAGATATGGCAGACGTTTCAATTGGACATTTTGGAATGACAACGCCTTACATTATAGCTTATTCTCCTGTACAGTAGTAGCTAATGGAACTGCCATTGATAGAGCTAAAAAGGTGATAGAAGTTCAAGGTAAGGCAATGAGTTTTTATGCATGTGTGGATTCCAGTTTATGACATTTCAGGGGAAGTAACACTTAGCATTAAAAACAACAACAACAACAACACTGTGCCTTCCTAATACATTATATTAGTCATGTGCACAGTTCAAGTAGCTAGAATCCAATTTTACTTTTCATCAACACTTGTGTTGTGTGATTACATAGTTGCTAAATTTGCAAAACAAATATAGTACACATAATTTATATAATATCACTATTATAATAATATCCAAATTATCAACAACCTCCTGCAAGTGTTCATAGAATAGAAACTGTATGCATAACTGAAGCAACAAGATTGAATACCAAATTCTTGCAATAATTAGCAAGTGTATAATTATATTGAATTAAATCTAGGCAGCTACTGCTAATGGGGAAACAATTTCAAACTGGGAGAATTGTATAAATTAGGCGAGATCCAAGAGTTGCCACAAAAAACTCAAACTTTTTATATTTTGGTAAATATTATAATGTTTTTATGGCAAGTCAACAAAACAGAAGTAATCAATAAACTAGGCAGGACATGGAACAGGCACATAAAATCCAAAATTATTGGCAGCTCTGTGTTTGCAAAATAATTACTGCCAATCTTTGGCCCTCGCTTCAATTATTTTGAGCATTTATAAATAAGTAAAATCATTGCCATTGAAATCAATCACCAAATTTATATATGCTATATTATTAATTTAGATTAATTACTCAAATTTTTAATGAATTATTATTATATTATTATTATTGAAATTATTGCTATTGTCATTATTATTATTATTAATCATATTTTATTATTATTATTTATATTTTATTGTTGTTATCATCATTTTAGGTATAATTCAGCATAATTCACCATTGACTCAAATACTAAACCTCAATGGAAGAGTGGATTTTAATGTCAACATATCTACTTCTGATATTTGGTTTAGTGGAATATATTCTAGTTTTAGTTTGGCTTGGTATCATAATAATACTAGGATTACTACCAATGAGAGAATTAACATTACAGATGGTGGAACTACACTAACTATTGCGGACACTGTAGAGACAGATGCTGGCAAGTATCAAGTCAGAATAGACTCCATGAACTTCTCCTCAGGTGTAGACCCACCTGAATGTCATGAAAATATACTTCCACTATTGGAGAACCTAGTCCTTCATGCTCCTGTCACATTTCTACTTCAACAGTCTGTCACTCCTGCCTATAATCCTGAAGATATCATTATTAATTACACTATTCCTGATTATCTTGGAGAAGATCAACATTCTTTATTAATTGACACTACATCAAGAATTAATACATCATATATTTCAGCAAATTCATTATACATACAATTATACAAAAATGCTGTATATATTAATTCAGGAAATTACAATTACACAAAAATATTTGACGAAAACAGAATAGGAGCAATTATGGACTTCAAGTATAACAACAGTGGAAATATTATTGGACTCTATGTTCTTAGAGAGAACTGGCATCTTGATACTTTCAATTGCCCATTTTATCAAAATTATTATTATAATTACCTGTCACATTATTATGGTTAATTTAAATTAGTGTCCACATACAAACTGTTCCATATAGTGTAAAAAATACTACTGTACTGGATCTATTAAATGTGCCTGATATTACAACTCAAAGGATAAATATTTATAGTGCTGATCATTATGTAATGTAATCTAAGAAATATATATATTTTTTAAACTTTGACAGTCAAATAACACTAAATAGCTTATAAATTTCTTCAGATTCTCGAAGTCATAATTCAAATATCAATACTATTATGTACACATGAACTAAGTGAGTGTATTAAATATCTTCCTCGTAATTAATATTGATTAGATTAGTAGCATTAAATTAGATATAAAATTGCACAAACGTTTTGGCTCGAAAGCCTTCTTCAGTTGTGAGGTACGACTGTTTAAAACAATTAAATTGCCAACAAGAAAATGCATGTAGCCGGTGGGTCAACATTGATGCAAAGTTGTGATAGGAACGAAGTCAAGATGTAGTTGAGCTCGAGGTTTCTGTCTAGAAATGTATTGTGAATTTTAAATCTAATTTAATGCTTCTAAGCTAATAATATTAATTATGAGGAAGTTATTATAGGTAGAAATGAAAGTCTACGAATTTGTAATAAATATAATGAATCAGCATTATATATTGTATAATGTGGGTGTAGAAATAGAGTTGGTAAATCAATCAATACTGCTAATTTAAAGTGAGCAACTGAATCACAGCTAACAGTGATTTATTATTGTACTAATAGCACATGCTGTCATCAACTCCTCTAAGTCCATGCCAGTGTTACTAGGAGACTATCTCACTCTAACTTGCTCTGTCTACAACTCTAATGAAACCCTATTTCATTGGTTACTCAATGACACTATTCTGTCTGGACAGTCCACAAACACCTATGTCATCTCTGGAGGTCAACTCAGTGATCTGGGATACTATAAGTGTGGAAATAATCCTAACTACACACAGTCAGAGCCATTTCACGTTTATTACAAAACTAGTAAGTATTGTAATATTAATTTAAGTAGGATTTTATTGCCATAGAAGAATTCTTTGCTTCAGAAGCAATTTGTGCCAAAGCATCTATAAGATGTCATTAAGCCTGATAAGGAATACATTTTTAATACCTTCAGATTAATTAATTTTACTCGTAATTCTTATTTTTTACCATTTATTTCAATAGCTATGATTTATGCAGGTTCAATTAAAGAAATGGATACATCAGTAATTTATCCAAGTTGTAACAATGAGGAACATAGAGATGATATTCTTCGTGGAGTGCTTCAGTTGTTAGTGAGAGATTATGGTGCTAGGCCATTTGGAAGAGTTAGAGTATATCCTGCTACTTCATGTCAGCAAGTCCATGATGCCCACCCAACACTAGGGTCAGGATATTACTGGATCTCAACTCATGGGGAGGAGCCTGTTGAAACATACTGTGACTTTTGAAACTATTATTTTGTTAAACATTTATTAGTCATCACACTATCTTAGATAGAGACATAAGCAGTAGAATATAACATTTTAATATTGTGTGATTATTTTGCGAATATTTACATAATACAATTAAATAGTAATAGAAGTAGAAATATATTTTTGAATTTAGTACAATAGAACAGTGTTAATAGTAATAATAACTAAAAGTACACTACATAACTAATAAAAAAATATCATTTGTAGTCAAACACCTGAGGCTATAAGAAGGCTAATGTAAATTGATTAAAATCACCCAAATAATTATTGTGAAAAGGAATTCATACCAGCATTACATTTCAACATGGATGTTTTCTTCAGGGATTATAATATGTAGACACATTTAGGTGAATATTTTGAGATAAAACTAACATCGAGCAAGCAAAAAACCAAATGTCACAAAATTATAATATAGTACAAGCAAAAATCATTGCATACCTTATAACTATATTTGTATGAAAATATCTATCCAGATACAATAAATGTAAACATTCTATATATTAATTACTTAATTACCAGCAGCATTTTCTCCATGAAGATTAAGTGATAGCTATTATTATTTATGCATGTTCACCAAATAGAGTTCTTCAAGACATAGCTAATCTAAAGGATTTTGCAGACAAAACTTTATATTCTGAAAGAATTTTCTGAGCTGGTCAATCAATACTGGCATGTAAAATTTTCAGGTATGTAATATTAATTAAATCTGAAATATCATAACCATAACAAATTTCATTCTCAATATAAGCCACTAATTTTGGTAAACGTGGCCCCAAACGATACCTCCTGATTAACGTACAGTTAATTGATATTTCAACTTAACATTATTATGGAGCTTAGAACATCTGCCATGAATATGAGCAACTCACACATATAACAAGAATAATTAACGCATTTACATGTCATTTGACAATATTATAAAACATAAGGTAAATCTTTAGTCTAAGCTGATGAATATAAAGTTCCATGGAATGTTTAGGCCATGTAACATTAGAAGCTATTAAAAAAAGTCATTAGCAAAGCTGTAATAGAGGTAGAGATTAGCTATAGGTAACACAAATAAGTAATTACTATAATATGGAATTTTATAATATTAGACACTAGTTGAAATTTTTTTTTCTTCAGTCCATGGAATGTTTTAATATTATAGTAACAGGTGTTTCTTAAGTCTCGTTGCTCCACATCAAGTTCAGTTCTTAACCTCTGTATGATAAACATATGTTCTTTATCAATACAATGTCACTAGTATTTAAAACAATTCTATAATATGTATTTTAACTACACAAAATATCTTTCAATGTTATTGTTTTGTACAAACAAAACGAAGTCTGTTGAAGTTTATTTATGTCTTATGCATATCAAGAACAACTGTAAACAAAATGTTCCTAAGTAAAAGACTGGCAGAATAGAGAGTTGAAGACTGATTGTATTTTCTACTTCATTTCCTGGCAGGCCCTGCAATGTTAACAATGGATCTTGCTATAGTAGCAATAACAATGAGTAAGTAAAAATGATTTTCGTGGCAAATGTCAATTGCTTTTGTGTATTGATTAGGTTTATGTGTTGAAACAAATTCTATAAGAATATCAACACTTCCACCAAAAGGTCGTTATCGTGTAGGACAAACCATACCATTATTTTGTGAAGTAGGCCAAAAAGCAAATGTTACTATTACATGGAATATATTCGCAAGTACCACTGGTGGTGTAGTTATGCAACGCTTGGCAACAGATTTAATTGGACATTTAATCAGTATCACTATATCCTACATTATTGCTTGTTCTATTGTAGAGTAGCAGTTAATGGTACATTCATTGGCAAAGCTAAAAGAGTGATAGAAGTTCAAGGTAAGAAATAAGAGTAATTATTTAAGCTTGTGTGAGTTCTTGCATTTCAAGGGAGAGGATGGCCTTGCAATTAAAGAAAAAATATTTTGCCACCCTAAATATTTTATGAGCCGTGTGTTAAATACAGACAGCAATCAAAGTTAAAGACTTATCTCATGTTATAGCTTCAGATTTGATAGGCTTGGAATACTTACTACTGCCAATCAAGCAATAAGTTTATTTTCCTTAAAATATAAACGTAATAATAATCAGAAAAATCATTACCTTGTAATTAACCACATAATGTGAAGTTGTTCACATCAAATTATTGATATTATCACCTATTGCATTAATATTACTTGATATTACTCTGAATTGTTATTTATCTCATATCCTTACAATTTATTTTGTATTAGGCATAATTCAACATAATTCTCCATTGACTCAAGTACTAAACCTTAATGGGAAAGTGGAACTTAAAATCAATATATCTCATGATTTTTATATTAGTATATACTACACTAATCTTAGTCTGGCTTGGTATCATAATAATACTAGAATTACTCCCAATGGGAGAATTAACATTACAGATGGTGGAACTACACTAACTATAGCAGACACTGTAGAGACAGATGCTGGCAAGTATCAAGTCAGAATAGACTCCATGAACTTCTCCTCAGGTGAAGACCCACCTGAATGTCATGAAAATATACTTGCACTATTTGAAGACCTAGCCCTTCATGCTCCCGTCACATTTCTACTTCAACAGTCTGTCACTCCTGCCTATAATCCTGAAGATATCATTATTAATTACACTATCCCTGATTATCTTGGAGAAGATCAACATTCTTCATTAATTGATACTACATCAAGAATTAATACATCATATATTTCAGCAAATTCATTATACATACGATTATACAAAAATGCTGCATATATTAATTCAGGAAATTACAATTACACAAAAATATTTCATGAAAACAGAATAGGAGCGATTATGGAGTTCAAGTACAACAACAGTGGAAATATTATTGGGGATTATGTTCTTAGAGAGTACTGGTATCATGATACTTTCAATTGCCCATTTTATCGAAATTACTATTATTACCTGGGACATCGTTTTTATGATTATTTGAGAATTACATATTTCTCTATCATTTTGAGAGGTGAGTCTATTTGCCTTTAACATGTTATTCCTTTAAGCACTATACACACCAACATGGCTCACTTCAACTAATACAAGTGTTTTGCAATTGTATTTATGTACACAGTATTCACTTTATTGATCAAAACAGTGTCTAGTTAAAAACTGTTACATAACTAGGGTATAATGATACTGCTGCAATGGATCTATTAATTTAATGTTCCTGATATTACAACTCAAATGCTAAATATTTATAGTACTGATCTTTACATAATGTAATCTAAGAAAGACTATTTTTCAAAACTTCATCAGTCAAAAAGCACTAAATAACTACAAAATCTCTTCAGATTCTCGAAGTCATAATTCAAATATCAAAACTATTATGTGCACATGAACTAAGTGAGGGTATTAAATATCTTCCTCGTAATTAATATTGATTATATTTAGTAGCATTAAATGAGATATAAAATTTCACAATATGTTTTGGCTTGCAAGACTCTTCAGTTGTGAGGTATGACTGTTTAAAATAAAATAAACAATTAAATTGTCAATAAGACAATGCATGTAGCCGGTAGGTCAACATTGATGCAAAGTTCTGAAGGAATGGAGTCCAGGTGGAGTTGAGCTCGAGGTTTCTGTCTAGATTTGATGTGGTGTTGGTGCGGTGCTTTGTATTATTAACACTTCTGTTAGCCTCCTGTAAAAAATTTGGGACTATTTTCAGAACTCTTGATTCACTCCAGTTTACTCTATGTGACTTTTTCCATGCATGTATTGAGATGCCATTTTTATCATCCATTATTATACCTCAATGGGTTCTCCTTTGTCTCCAATTCTGGCCAATATATAATGGAGAATCTTGAAGATAGTGGAATTAGTACCTCCCCCTTTAAACCATCTCTCTGGTGCAGGTATGTTGATGATGTTTTTACATTATGGCCTCATACACAACAATACCTCCTACAATTCAAGACCCGCCTGAATAAACAAAACATATCAGTTCAATTTACTACAGAGGAAGAAAATAATAACAAGTTATCATTTCTAGTTGTTGAAATATAGAGGGAGAATGGTCACTTCATTATATCACTCTACAGAAAGAAAACACACACTGATCGCCATCTTAATTACAAATCTAATCATGACCCTAGAATTCTGTTAGGAGTAGTCAAATGTCTGAGTTCTAGAGCAACATCTTTTTGCAGCTCTGCATTACTGGACAAAGAACAAGTTCATTTTAAAAAAGTACCTTCTTGGCTAATGCCTATCCTTTATCAGTTATTAATAAAAACATCCATCAAAACAAAAAATCAAAAAGTATCTTCCATCACAGAGAATGAATCAATACTTTTGGTTTTACTCTACATCAAAAGAGACAATTGAGTGGATTTGCCGCCCACTATCATCAAAGTAAACTTCCTACTTCAACCACTCTAAGAAAATTACTTTTACAAGTAAATCAAATAACACCAATGGAAAAAAAGAACAAAGTTGTATACAGCATACCATGCATGGACTACAATTCAGTGTTGTGGGTGAAACTGGCAAGAATTTAGAAAAATTGAAGGAACATCAGTATGCAGCTAGAAAAATGGATGATAAAAATGGCATCTCAGCAGCTACATGCATGGAAAAAGTCACATAGTGTAAACTGGAGTGAAACGAGAGTTCTCATAATAGTCCCAAATTTTTTTTCACAGGAGGCTAACAGAAGCGTTAATAATAAAAACTAGACAAGGGCCTCGAGCTCAACTCTACCTGGACTCCGTTCCTATCAAAGCATTAGCATCAGGCTACATGGATTTTCTTGTTGACAATTTTATTGTGTATTTTATTTTAAACGGTCATACCTCACAACTGAAGAAGGCTTCCGAGCCAAAGGTTATTGTGAATTTTAAATCTAATTTAATGCTTTTAAGCTAATAAATAATAATTACCAGGAGTTATTATAAGTATCAATGAAAATCTACAACATAGTAATAATTAACTATATAATTGTATAATGTAACTGTAGAATTAGCGTTGCTGAATCCATAAATGTACTGTTAGTTTGTTAATCAATCAAAGCTGCACATTTTGAAGGGTGTAACTAAATCACAATTATTAGATATTAACCTTTGTTCTAATAGCACATGCTGTTGTAACCTCCTCCAAGTCCATGCCAGTGTTACTAGGAGACTATCTCACTCTAACTTGCTCTGTCTACAACTCTAATGAAACCAGATTTCATTGGTTTCTCAATGACACTATTCTATCTGGACAGTCCACAAACACCAATGTCATCTCTGGAGTTCAACTCAGTGATCTGGGATACTATAAGTGTGGAAATAATCCTAACTACACACAGTCAGAAAGTTTTCACGTTTATTACAAAAATAGTAAGTATTGTATTATTAATTTGAGTAGGATTTTATTGCCATAGAAGAATTCTTTGCTTCAGAAGTAATTTGTGCCAAAGCATCTATATGCTTTTTTATGGCATTTTTTGCTTATATCACATGAAATACTTTATGTGATATAAGGGCATCATAGTTTGAGGTGCTCATAAAAATGAGATTAGTTTCAGTTACTATGCATTGAAATTCATGAATATCAATAATTTAAACTAGAGAACCCTCCCTGCTTGTGCCCTTGCATTGCTTTTAAGATTCATTAAATTGGCAAGTATACTTCATTGTATTCTAAAAGTTTTTTTCTGAGCCAATCAATGAATACTGGCATGTAAAATGTTCAGGCAATTTGTAATGTAAAATTCCATTTCTAATTACAAGCCACTAATTTTAGTATCCCACTCCCCAACTAGCTACAGCTACTGATTAAAATAGTTTATTAATATTTCAACTTAACAGCATTACTTTAGACTATACTGCCATGAACCAAGTTCAACCAGAATAATTAGGGTATTTACCTGTCATTTGACAATATTATAAAATGTAAGGTAATTTCAAGTCTGGACTGATGAATAGTAATGTAAAAGTACAATAAAAGCTATTAGTAATGTAATTGGCAAAGCTGAAATAGAGGTAGAAGTTATAGATAACACAAATACTTAAAGGCTCTAGTTGGAATACTGTTTTCAGTCCATGGAATATTTTGATATAGTAAAAGGTGTTTCTTACTTGTTGCTCCACATCAACTTCGGTTCTTAAGCTCTGTACGATAATAACATATATTATGTTCTTTACACTTAAAAACTATATGGTTTGAACAGTCTGAAGATGTCAATGCAATTGGAAGTTGTGGATTAGACCATTTTATTTCGCATTCCAACATGTCACTAAATCCTCTAAGCGCCATAGAAATTCTTTGGAATTATGTTCTTGATTTTATAGTTACCTTGACAACCAAATACTGTATAACAGGCCTTGGTTGTACGAATGATTTTATCAGCAAAACATTCCAATACTAAATCATCATGTATTGTACATATATAAATTGTATTGTTGATTATTTGAAGATGATTTCACTGCACATGTTCAACTGTTGCTGCTGATATATTTTCTGTCTTAGTGGGAGGTGATTGTTTAACTAACTATAGCAATAGTTAAAGAATTGTTGTTTGGAATAGCTAACAAAATGATTGCTATGGCCTTCAGACTATGTAGCAAACTCAAAAGTTGATGAGTTATAACTTTATTGTCATTTAATTCATATTTCACATTATGTTGGTAAGAGTAAAGTATTTACGGTACGTCTTTTATACACAACTATCTTGACTAAATTAGCAAACTATGTACACCTGATACACTTATGTTTGTGGATTCAGTTGGGTGGAGGAGTAATTATTCAAAAATTAAAAAAAAATTCGCTTGTGCACTAGTGAAATTTTAGTATGCATTTTTTTTCTTTTATTGAATAATGTACTGTTGTCACTAAGCACTTTTTTTCAAAATAATTGTCAATAAAGTGTAATCACTAGCCTAGCCCATGCTTACAATACTGGCAGTATGTCTTAGTATACACAGTACGAGACAGTTGAAGCTTGCAGAATCAATGAGAACCGATAATTTGCTTTGCAAGGATGTTATTCAGCCACGAAGCAAGATATGGACCCCCTCCCCTCCCCCTTCTCTGTTCGTCATCAGTTTTTATACGCTTTGTCTAATCCAAGATAACAATAAAAATGTTCTATTATACTCAGACAGTAAGTTAAATAATGGTTCAATATTTTACATAATTGATACCATCCTTCAATAGCATGTCTTAATTAACCCTCAGCGCGCATGCGTCCAGAGGGTTACAGTAGTCCTAGTGTCATTCTGTCACTCTGTCTGCCAACAGGCACTTCTGGAAGGTAGGAACCAGCCAGGCTCTGAAAGCGGCATCAAACAGCAGTATTTCACGAAGTAAGTTCCTTTAATGTGCCAGAATTTTGATTTTGGACTTCATTTTCCAGAAAAAAGCGAGTCTTTCCAGAGCCGTGCGATCGTAGGCTTACAGCGGGAACCGCCCCTTAAAAAACTTGCTTGTCACGTGAGCCAGCTTGCAGGTTGCAAATCACTTTTAAATAGCTAACAATTACATGCCATCAGCGTGAGGTGTTGCGTTGCGTAGTCGTTGAGTGAGCAAGTACCTAACCTAATAGTCTCTGTTTCGAATCCTCTTCGACGCTATTTTTTTTTTTTCATCTTTTTTTTCATCCTGTTTTTTTTCTTTTTCCTTTTGTCTTCTTGCCTTATTTTTCTTTATTTTCCTCCTTCTTCCTACTGTTTTTATTTCTTTCCTACCTTTTCCTTCTTTTCCTCTTTCTTTTGTCCCTCTTCATTGTCTTTTTCTCTTTCCTGCCTCTCTTCATGCCACTTCTCTTTCTTTTTTTTTTTGTTTCTACACTTTGTTATTATTTTCTTTATTATACTAGCTAACTAGCGCTGAGGGTTTGCACTTCAGTGCTCTAGTTTGAGCATTAATAATGTAGAAAAAATAATAGTTGAATACATTAATTTTATTAAAAAATTATTAAAAGAGCAACATGAAAACGCGGACACACAACAAGACATTGATTGAGCTAGCTTGAGATATGGATACTTTGTGTGAAGGTAGATAACCAATTTTATAGCTAGCGATAAGCTCGAGAGCACTGGTGTGATATTGGTTGATAATCAGAACTTCAATAACATTTTTATCTGATGATAACTGCAGTGTTCCTTTTATATGTGATCTCTTCAACTTTAGCCCCATCAGGGATTGATACAGGATTTTTATTTGAGGGTTAAAGCTTTAAGTATGGAAATGAGACATTTAGTACAGTTAAACTGACCTACCAATTGGATAAACGTTGATCTTTTTTCTTTTCTTTTTTCATATTCAAGTAGTCATTTTTTTCGGGCTTTGATCTAAAGGAGGTGAATATTAGTGAAAAGGAATTGTATGAAACAGCAAGGAGGTCCAGGCCAGAGTGGAGAGCATTATGCAGACTTGGGATAGAGGAGATGATGGATACCCAGCAGGAGAAGAGGAAATCTGCGCAGTTGAGGGAAGTGATGTGTGAAGTATGTAGAAGGAGTTTTAGTAGAGAGAGTGACAAGATGAGGCATAAGTGTAGTGAAGAAAGAAGGAAGCCTGTGAGGGAACAGAAGGGAGCGGTGCAGTGTATGACCTGCAAGAAATGGTTTCTTAGTAGAGGAGAACTGGCAGTTCATTCGTGTAAACCTCCAGGAGGGTAGATCAGACTTGGACATTTTTTGACTTGTTGCCCATTAGGGCTTGCGTGACCGTGAAACGGCAGCAATATGACAGGACAGGACAAGTGTGTGTGTGTGTGTGTGTGTATGGTGTAGCTCTGGGCCTGAGATCCTAGTTCAAGCCCCACACTCTGGCAATTTTCCATTTGGTTTTTTCTTGCTCTGCCTCCCACCAGCCCCACCAGTCAACCCAGCTGTGATTAGATACCTGGCATTTGCTGGGGTGCAAATTCAAGGTAATGAAACAGTGTTGGTGCCCACATCACTAGTTTATTTGTTACAATAAAATGAACTACTACCAGACTCCCCCAAATTTATACCTGAATTTCCCTATAAATACATAAAAAATGTTTACTTGGAAACTCTGGTGTGTACAGGTGCTTATGTGTGTGTGAGTGTGTGTTTGTGTGTGTAGTCTGGACACATGTACATACATGAGTGTATGTGTGGTCCCTCATCTGAAATTACATGGATGAGATCAACCAAGATGTAGTTGTGGTTATGTGACTTATGTCATAATGTTTGTTGTGTGTTCATGACTGCCTTGGTTGGCAGTCATCAGCTATTCTTGGTGAGGGACTATTGCCTCAAAGCAGTCTCTCTTGTGTTTTTATTTTGTTGTTCATTGGTGGGTTTTTTTGTGGGGTCATTCTAAACTTGTAGATTTACTTGATTCAAATTCTGAAAAAATATTCAGTAAATTTGTATTGGTATTTTTGCACTTGAAAGGGAAAAAAAAAAAAGAAGTACAGGAAACGTTTTATAGTAGTGAGAACAATTTGAAAACCAACTATTCAAAGTTGGAAATGGGGCTCAAATAGTTTGTCCATCTGCAGTAGAGAAGTAGCTGTTGAAGTTGCTGCATGAACTAACTTATGATCATTAATACTAATTTATATTTGAACTAGTTCACGCCTTCATTCACTCACTAGTATTCCAATTTTGGTCTCTCGCACTAATTACTGTTAGAATTACTCTCTTATACCAATTGCTTTCTCTTCCTTGTTCAGTTGTTGGTTCTCTCTTCTAAACTTTGTGATTTGGACTTTTCTCTCTCTATTATTTTTGGTATCATCTCTCATTTTGGAAGATTACTACCTCTACTAGTTCGTTTTGCGCTCACCAACTAACTGCCTTTGATGTTGTTCTTGTAATTTACTATTAATAATATTTATTCGTAAATTGTATACAATTGAACTAATTCTGAAGGCGAGTCAAACGGCTGGAATTTACAACCCAGTCAAAAGTAGCTATCATCAGTTTATATAGTTATCGGTTGGGTCAAGTCGGTGGTCTAATTCAGTAGCAGTGATGCACCATAACAACCAAAGCAGTGTGTAATGCTGCCATTGTGTGTGTGTGTGTGTGCATGTGTGTGTGTGTGTATGTGGCACGAGGCAGGCAAGATGTGCTGCGTTTGTGTGTATGCTAGAAACAGTATGGTTAATACAAACTGGAAATTGTGTTGGTATTATTCATTTCAAGAACTCATTGTGGAGACACGTGAATGTGTGTAAACATTGCATTATGACAGTTATTGTTGTTGTTGGCTATGATCTGTTGGTGCACTTCTCATCTTCATGTCATCAGTGTACACATCTTAGACTGAGGTGGGTACACGGATACATGGATGATTTCATCTTAGAAATGTTAACTGAAAGAGGCTACACTTTGTGTAAATTTCACTACAGTATCCTAACACCACATGCAATTACTCATTTGTTTTAACAAGGACACTACTACAAAGTTACTACCAGTGCTAATTTTACGAAAATTTCGAAATTTATGACTACTCCTGTAAGTAATTTGTGAGTAAGCAAAAAATACTCTCAATTGACACATGTAAAAAGGACTTGATTACTTTTTGTTGGAATGTAGCTATAGGTATTTGTATGATACCACTTGTGGGTAGTGATGGTGGATAGAAAGAGATAAGTGGGGAGAATAGTAAATAGTAATTTATTGTTGATTAATATTGGTGGTCTCTCTCTTTTTTTTTTTTTGTGTGTGTGTGTGTGTGTGTGTGTGTGTGTGTTTGTGTTTGAACTAAATGCAGCATCACTACATGCACGACACAAAAAGTTTTTTAAAAAATGCAGCTGTTAGTTGTAGTAGTATAAGAGAACTGTCATCAGCTGTATTACTCACATGTACATGATTAATCACTTCCATAATTCTATATCTTATATACATTGTTTTGGTGACTTTGCAAATGAATGGGCAGCATAGCAGTGAACATCATTTCCTGATATCATTAATCCACCATGGAGTCAGAGAGTGTGTAGAGCACTTGGGCATGTCCTATACTTTTAGGATAACAAGGCATCATTATGTGTCCACCTTCACCATGAAATATCTTACTATAAGTAATACTATATCTTGTGTCTAATGAATATAACATCATGGATCAATGAAATGGAAACAATAGCACTGTCTAAATTCCTGGTATATTTACATGAGCATGATAACCAATTAAAATTTAAATAAATTGGTCTATCCAATTGTCTTCAAATTGCACTAAAAGAGTACGTAATCATATTTTTCAACTCTCTGGACACCGGGATGCAAAGTGTGTGGGTTACCTTCGTTAAGTTAGGGGAGAGAAATAGAGAGTGGGAGCACGACCTTAGCAAAGTTAGTGAGCCTGCCCTAGTTCTTCTCAGAAATTGTAGCGGATTGGCAGCGCTTCTGCTAGTTCATCTCGGAACTCATCCTCATCGACAGGCAGTCCCGTAACTTGATGAGGCGTAGTGGCTATGTAAGGAACTAAGGTAGGGCTTGTAGTGCTGGTAGCACCAACTTCGATGAATCATTCCAGTACCTGTAATTCAAAAACGACAAAAACAGTTCAAAGCATGAAAAACCATGCTCCTGGAGCTATTTTCATCCATTTGGATGTGTGAACGCCATATTTCGAAGTCTACTTGATATTTTTAGCAATCGTCATTTTTTTATTTTTTATTATTTTTATTATCCAGCACATGCACACCAAATCTTTGCCTTCATTGTCACATACAAATTTAGTCCAGCCCATGTGAGCTATGGTGTCATGGGGATTTCCAACAAACCACTGAAACGAATGATAAATTTTTTCTGCTAACTTGGTAAACTCACTAAAAGTATTGCTGCACGTAGTACACTTGATCACACAAGTCTCATGCACCATACCACATCACATCACATCACAACATGACACTGCTGCTCAGCTCGCTGGCTGGGCGTGTTCCTTACCTTTTTGGGAATGAAGAAGCCCAGCGGGAATCTCTCGGTGTCGCGTCGGTCGATGTGAGTGTGGTGTGTGTCAGAGAGGGCGAGAGGGCGAAGATAGATGATGGGAATCCTTAAAACTAAGCTATTCTACGAAGTAAGGTATGGCGTTAGACTTATCGTGTTCAACCATTCATGCATAAAATATCTTCTCAGCCTTACCAAAAAATTTTTTTTTTAATGATAAGGTTAGGTGGCCAATGCTCAAATGACTTTCAATTGTCTAGAAATGATTCCATCAGTGCTTCAACAACTGCCTCAGTATCAACTCTTTTCAAGGTGATAGCTTCAGGGTATTTCGTATGGAGACACATAGCAGTCAATAAGTACTTATGTCCTCGAGGGGTAGTAGGAAGTGGACAAACTATGTCCATAGCCATTATATTAAAAGGTTCATTAACTACAGGAAGAGGAACTAGCCAATTTTTTTTTAATGATAAGGTAAGGTGACCAATGCTCAAATGACTTTCAATTTTGAAAAGGACATTAATTCCTTGTGTAGATACTATTTCCCTTTGTGAGTAAGGTAATGCGTTTGTCTGAGTTGGGATTAAGATATACAATTAGACACAATTCAGTGTACATGTTGTGGACACGTTTGACTACCAGGTAGTTTGCAGTAGTTCATAGAGTATTCAACAGATTTAGCTGATTTATTAATTGTTAAATGTCTGCTTGAAATTTGTCTGTCTAGCTTCCATCACAAGCTTACTAGTGGATGCTTTTTTATTACAATGGTTAGATGTGCCACCCACACAACAAATGTTTAGTAATTAGTTATGTCAGTATATTTCTTTTTGTACATTCTTTTTTAAAACCTATAAGCCACTTAATTGCTTGGAGACTGCCGCTGCTCTCTACTGTGATGATCCTTATAAATGTTGACTCTCCCTAGTTGTATTCATTCTTACCGTGAAGAGGTCTCAGAGAGGTGT
>WLWD01001462.1_pt1 | contig 18016 bp, 10 predicted proteins | sample 6712731 | NCBI WGS metagenome assembly WLWD01 (sample SAMN12718690, study PRJNA576275) | sponge metagenome | isolation source: marine sponge | host: Mycale hentscheli | place: New Zealand: South Island, Marlborough, Capsize Point | collected 2014-11-01
AAGGTGATATCCCATCTACCTCTCCTCGCACCTGCCATCATACTCTGCCCGTCCCACTTTGGCAGGAAGTAGAACCACCACTGCAAGTCAGACCTAAAGCCTTTGTTAAGCCTGATGCGGTGGTGTGGCTCTTTAGCAACCGCTAACAGCTCGATCATCCGGCGCAGGAAGCTCCTGCCTGGTCTCACAGCACAGCATGCATGTTGGAGCAGGCCAATCAACGATTGCAGCTCTCGCTTGGTGCTGCATCTCCTACCCTTCCACGACCTGATCTCTCTCTGGAGTCTCTCCAGCTTATCGCTTGGGAGCCGCACTGTGAGGTTCTCCGTATCTAACTCCATGCCGAGGAAAGTTAAAGTGGTGGCTGGGCCTTCAGTCTTGTGCTCTGCAATAGGTACGCCCAACCTCTGGCACAAACCTAATGCTATCTCGAGCTCTCTCTCTCCTCCATGTGGGTCGGGTGAGCCTATTATCAGAAAATCGTCCAGGTAGTGGATAGCGTCCACTCCTGCCTCACTCACGATCCATAGCAGCGCATCTGCTATGGCGTTATAGATTTTCGGAGCCGATCTCAGCCCGAATGGCAGCACTGTGTCGATATGCAAGACACCTCTCCACCTCATCCCTAACAGGTGTCTGTCCTCTGGGTGCACGGGCACGGTTCGGTAGGCACCCTCGACATCAAATTTTGCGAGCCTGGCCCCTGCGCCCCGTCTCAATATTCTCTGCACCGCTCTGTCTACAGACGTGTAGGATAGGGAGCACAACTCCGGCTCTACACCGTCATTGACACTGTGCCCTTTTGGGAATGACAGGTCCACTATCAATCGCCACTTTCCCGGCTGGTGTCTCTTCGGGATTACTCCGAATCTGTTAATTTGAACCGGCTGGGACCCCGGTGTCTCCGCTACCACAATCACTCTACCTGTGGCCCTCTCTTTGGCCAGGTACTCGTCAACCACTGCTGGGTTGACCTCCGCCGATTTCATGTTCTTTGAGGCTGGTTTGCACATTTTTTGCCCCGTACTCAAATCCGATGTGAAATCCCTGGCTCAACCCCCGCATCAAGTAGCTCACATATGTCCTGTCTGGGTGAGTTCTCAGTGCCTCTTCCCACTCCTCTACCCGCATTGGTGTGGTCACTCTGCTCCACTCTACTGGTGTCACCTGACCTCCAACCGGCCTCCTCTCCTCGAACGCAAGCAGGTGCCTTGTGTAAGTGTACCTCCCACCACCTACATCACATCATGGGTGGTGTGTCATTTAACCCCCTCTTGCCATCGATTCCTCGCACTGCCCACTATTATTATTATTGTTATTATTCATATTATCCTTATTTATTTATTTATTCATTTTATTATTATTAATATTACTATTATTATTAGCTATTACTATTATTATTATTATTATTATTTTTTTTTTTTTATTTTTTTATTTTTTTATTTTTTTTAATTTTATTTATTTTTTTTTTTGCACTTGTTATTACCGATACCAGTACTGCTATTGACATTAATAGGAATCTCATAATTCACAATCACATGGCAAAGCAACACATCACTATGGATTATGACCCCTCCCCCTCGTGATAATTAGATGTTCCGTTCATGTTTCAGAATGATCTCTGGTGGCCACGAGCTCCTACAGCTTTTTCACCTTCCCATGGGCGATTCTGGCATGCCGACCTCCTGTGGCTGCCAGAACACTTCGAGCACACATGCTCGAAACGGCAGTAAGGCAATGCACAGTTGCCGTCGTTCCATGCGAAACATGCTCCTCGCCTCCGCTGTCGGCCTCTCTCCTCTCTCTCTTTACCAGGCTCTCGTCTCTCCTCTCTCCTGGAGCTCTCCCGGTTTGTATGCTGGGGGCGTAATGCACACTCCTCCTGTGAGTGGTCTGCCAACATGCAGTACCCGCAACTCCGACCCTTGCCTCCATGAGCTGCAAAAGTGGTCAGGTAGAGCGACTGGTTCAATTTAGAGAAGTCGGTCTCCTCGAAGTCGGTAATCTGCTGGCGAAAGGCTGCATCATAGAGTAGCCAGCCCTTCCCCCCGCACCTTCTGTATTCGGAGACAATCAACGCCTGATAGGCGAGGAGCTCCTTCCATTTCCCCGGGTACTGAGTGCCAACAATTGCCGCGTACGCTGAGAAACACTGTACCCAGCTTAGAATGTCAGGTATCTCCCGTCTCCGGGGCTGGGACGACTCCCCTTCTCCCGTTCCCTTCCTCCTCTCGGCCTCCACATTATCCCGCAGCAGTTCGGCCATGTCCACATACTCGCCTCTTAAAATCTTTTTGACTAGTCTGGCCGGAACTGCTGGGAGAGCTTCGCTCAGCAGGAATGGTCTCCCCTCTACCTTCTTGGTGGATCCACTCCTCTCTTTCCTCTCGGTGACCTCCTCCCCCGCAGTTGACACTCGTGAGGGTATCGTACTGGGAAAGGTTCTCAAGTCGAGGCGTCTCACCTCCTCTGGCTCCAGCGCCTCACCGAGCCTGCCACCTGCAGGAAACATTGAGCCCGATCATGCTACTATGTCACCCACTAAACTCCCGCCCTTACACTCGGGCTCTCTGGGTCGCTTACCCTTACGCTCTGTTCCCAGGGTCGCTTACCCTTACACTCCATTCCAGGGTCGCCTACCCTTACACTCCATTCCCGGGGTCGCTTACTCTTACACACTAATCGACGGGTCGCTTACCCTTACACTCTATTCGGAGGGTCGCTTACCCTTACACTCTATTCGACGGGTCGCTTACCCTTACACTCTATTCGAAGGGTCGCTTACCCTTACACTCTATTCCAAGGGTCGCTTGCCCTTACACTCGATTCGAAGGGTCGCTTACCCTTACACTCTATTCCAAGGGTCGCTTACCCTTACACTCTATTCCAAGGGTCGCTTACCCTTACACTCTATTCCAAGGGTCGCTTACCCTTATACTCTATTCCCCAGGTCGCGTATCCTTACACTCTATTCCAAGGGTCGCTCACCCTTACACTCATCTGCTTGCCCTCACACTTTGCTCCGGGGTCGCTTACCCCTGCTCGTCTACAGGGCCACATTCTATGCCCTTTCCCTTTGCTTTGTTCTCCCTACTGGGGTTGCTTACCCCACCAGGGGACACTTGCCCCTGTACTTTAGGGGACGACCCTCCTCATGGTCAGCTCTACCCATGCTATAGACCTTAGTTAGTTACTACTATTTATTATTATTATTTATTTTATTATTGTTACACATCTATATATATACACACATGGTGGCCCTTATTTCTATGCATTCCTCCCCTCAACTCACAAAACCAAGATTTTTTTTTTGATTTTTTTATTTTATTTTTTTTTATTTTTACTCTTGCCTCCTGTAATGCCTTCCACGACCTTCTTGCTTCCCCCTCTGTCTTCCCTAGTACCTCACCTACATACCTCTTGACCCTGCTGGGATGCCTTCTGTCCCTCTCTCAGATGAACCACTGGGGCCTTCCTCCTCCCGCTCTCTCGGCCCTGGTCCATCTCTCGCCTCCGCTGGTCTTGTCTCCGTGGGCGCCTCTCCTCCTGCCGTTGTTGACTCTCCCGTCGCGGATCCTCCCCTCAGACGCTCGGTCACTCCAGCTATGATGGCGTCGATCACCCGGGAGTCTAGTGGAACCGCGGTCACCTGTGGTGGTCTGGTAGCGCCTGATGAAGATTCTCCTACCATCCTTGTTGGGTCCGCCATCGCGACTCTCACTATTATCTCTCGATACACGGCGACACAAGATCTAGTTGTTCCTTGATGTCGTTCTTGGTGCTCGCTCACAGGGACTGTTCACCATGAGGCGGGTTGCTCTACTGCGCATGTTCCTGGCGGGGAGGGGCTGCCTGTCTCGTCGCCCCTCCCCAAACCTAATTACCCTCCGCTCCATTAACTGGGTCTAACCTCCGTTTAAACCTCATCTAACGTTCACGCGCAGGCGCGCAGGCGACCTTTTGAACAGTAGCAATAGCTACCGGCTATCATAAAAGTAACAACAATTGTGTAGGTTAGTGCAACTCAACAATACATATTCTGAGTGATTCAAAGCAACAAAAACTAGTTACTCATTTTATTAGGGTCCCGTATTTTCCTGTACTTATTAAATTCTGACCGTGTTTATCCCATCCAAGTGATCAGCAAAAACTTCACAAACGGTGCAGCAATAAATCAACCTAAAAGTTACGCTGTGTATGATAGCAGGACATAACTTGTCAAACTTGCATATTAGCTATTGTCCAGGCTTCCTGGCCTGACCATGACACCCACGTGGAGAGAGCAAGCAAATATTCATATTACCACAAACCCACTGTGATTGTAATCACTGTATCAGTGTGCTCTGGCTTCAAGTTTCAATAAATCATTAATTAACTTAGCTTAGCTACAGCTGAGTTAGATTATTATGTACTGCAATATAGTAAATTGCTCTGGTTTCACCTAATTTATTAATTCGTAGGCATAGGTAGAAAATGAGTGTAACTCCTTATGATATGTACTAGCTCTTGTATAATATAATCTTGTTTACTGCTTAAAATGGGGGTAATAATTAAAACAATAGAGGGATTTATTTGACCTTTTTGGGCCATATGTATACCTCAAGGCGTAACGATTAATTATTGTTGACAATATTAGGAATCAGAAAGCACAGTCTATATTCCTCCTTCTTCTTGTGTGTGATTCATTCAGTTTTCATGCTCAATTTTGCAGAGTGTCCTTCTTACTCACACAGCATTATATATTGTGGGTTGTACAATCACTTGAGCAGCATATTTGGACCTTCTGGTATGTTGCTTGAAGTGTTCAACAACTACACTTTTATATCTCTCATTCAGTCACCGGGGATAGTAGTCAATGCAATAATTGATTATGTTGTTTCTTGTCCATTTGACATAAGGCCACAGCAGGAAAATTTCCTGTTTCTCATCCACCTCCCTCATACAATTTCACCCCAACATCAACCCAAAAACACAATACAAATTATATGGCATTTTTCGCATTGATTTGTTATTTTTTGACTTAGAAAAACACAAAACCTCACTGATGTAGACAAGAAAAGTGTGAAAAATAATGTTCATGAAATGGTATTTGTAGCATTGGTTTAGACAATAGTTACAGGTTAAATGCTTCTGTAGCAGTTGCTTCTTCCCACCAAAACGAGGGCCTCTGGTTCCTTCCTTCATAACATCCGAAATACTTCGTAAATCACCATATGAACCATAGTGATAGCAGCAAGGAGTATTCTTCAATCTAGGACCTGAGCGCTGAGTGCTGAGTGAGAAATCTACCGTGTGAAGTTCAGACTTAAGTTTATACAGCTGTGTTTTGTAATTTTAGCGCCCGCCCGCATAAAATTTTTATCCTGGATGAGAAACAGGAAATTTCCCTGCTGTGGCCTTACAGATGCACTGTTGGGGGTTTTTCTGATGAGTTTATGCATTTTACCTTCTCTTCCAACTGGCAGTGTTCTTTGATGTTATAGGATGTGGTTGCATTCATGTGGGTCCAGACTGGCAGGAGTTAACATTGGGAAGAGGATGGTTCAAAGTCCATCATTTCAAACGTGGTAGCTTTACAACACTGAGGTAATTTATTTAAGTGTATTGTTTGCGTTTGCAGTTATAAAGGTGAAGTTTATCTTTGACCATTTGAAAGGAACGAAGCAAAGAGATATGCCACACACTCATTCTATTTTGTCTCCAAATGTTGAAACAACAACAACAAATATCACAGTCATTAGCCAGATCTGTCAGTGCTAAGTCTGATAGTTCACTTCCTGACATGCAACTCAAAGACACATTCACATAAAAGACACTTTTTGGTATAGCTTTATATTGTTTTATTTTCTATACATCATATGACAGGTGTTTGAAGAGTTGTCACACAGTCTGATTATTTTCATAATGCTTAGGTTTTAATCATGCACACTGGTTTAATCCACTTCTTATTGAATAGGTCTCAATCTACCTATTATTGCAACCTATCAATACTATAGCTAACCCTTTTCTTTTTTTAAAAATTAACTAGGAGAAGATAAAGAAGAAGAGAGAAGAGAGCAAACAGTGAACATTTGTGTGTGTGTCATATTGAACGTTATTATTATTTATTAGCATAGTTTATTCATCAGTGCATGAGTGTATTCAAAACATGCAATTTACGAATACACTCATGCACTGATGAATAAACTATGCTAATAAATAATAATAACGTTCAATATGACACACACACAAATGTTCACTGTTTGCTCTCTTCTCTCTTCTTCTTTATCTTCTCCTCTCTCTCTCTCTGTCGTCTTCTCTCTTCCGCCCACAGTGTCTTTTGTTGTAGCTTGGACTCCATATCTTTTGTTATGGATCTGAATTAGGGTCTTGTGGGTAAGTAAGGACTACTTAATTAAAATGACCATCTACACATTTAGTGTCCACCTTACTGTATTAACCAATAAGCCTTGTAATGATCAAATTGTTACATAATAATAGCCCAGTTTGACTAATTTATTTTGTCTTGTGTATTGTAGTCTCTATGGCTAGATATAACTTTGGTCTATGGCAGCTGATGGGTTGTATGACCTTCCCTCTGTGTCAGCCCCCCACTGTTCTACTCAAACTGGTCCACTGCAGTCAATACATTGCTATCTTTGACCATATAAGGAGAGCCAAGGCAAAGGAATAAGAAGATCTCAAACATGAATATTGCTAATCATGAATAGCTTCTAACTCAAACAAAGCTATCATTTTCATTTATTTATTTTTGGGGGCCCAGAAATACAATCCAAGTTTTTCCTGTATCACCAAATATCTGGAGGGGAAAATCAACAGCAAAAAAAAAGTGCTGCTGTAGTTATTTTCTAAAAGCTTCTCTAATACACATATTATTGGAAACGCAAGGCAGTAATTTTTGCTGACCAGACGACAGATAAATAATTGTGATTCTCCAGTTATCAGTTGCAGAGACCTCTCACATACCGCTGAAACCTGGCCTTTTCTTTAATATTTATAGATAGTACTATCTCCTGGTTGAAACTGCTGCAAATTAAATCCTACTAAAGTTACGCAATCAAAAGTCGTGGAGCTAAACGCGGTAGCTCGCGTGTGAATGAAAATTATAAACTTCCGGTTGAGCGTTTATGATTTGGGTGTCTCTCTACTCGCGTGTCTGAATCTGAACGTTTAGACTTCAAGTTAGGTGAGTACAGATCTCACTTTGGCTGTGTCGTAAAGTCAGCAGTAAATATGTAGAGGATAATGCTTCTATATATTACAAGTGAAGAGACTCACTGAAGCCGCATCTGGCGGTCGCCGGTATTGACTTGCTAGTTTCAAATGGGATTTGGTCTGATATACATGGTCAACACATGGGCGTGATGGCAGGTTGATGCACTTTGGTTGAAGAATGTGAGCAACGAAGCAATTAGCTTCTTCTAGAACTTGGGGTATTCTAAAATCTTCAACCACCTACTTGTTTAGTCCCTAATTAATGCCTCATATCTCCAATAATACCATCCTCACAGCACTGACTTACCTGTAGCAATCTCTAGCCAGTAAGGAGATGAATTATATTCACCTTACTATACACTTTGCAGCCTTTTGCGGTATTTTGGAACTAGCCCCAAGCCTGTGCCAATGGAAATATCTTTTTCCTACCATGTCTGATATAATCTTTGCCTCACTTTATCTGCTTGAAATACATATTCTTGATTCTTGAGGCTAAAGTAGATCTTATCTACTAGAGACCACTGTCCCTTTTGACCAATTTGGCAAACCAATGGCAATCAAGATCAGCAATCAGACACATGATACTCGATCTTTAGAATTGTGAAAATTAATAATGTTGTTATTATGTAGTAGCTGTGAATATTATAATTAAATGAAAGTGAGTAAATCCTATAACAAGAATTTAGTGAAAGCAGAAAAATATAAGCAACATATAATTAGGTAATTATTTGGGGAACCTTCTTAAAAATAGACCAGTTTGCATGTGATTTGTTAAAACATATTAAACAAACACTATAGCTACTATTTTACACATTTTAATCCCTTGCATGAGTATTTCACTTGAAACAGCTATGCAACACACTATAGCTACAAGAATTTTGACTAAGTCGTTGCTATTTTTAATTCAAGCAGAAGCAGCACAATCTAAATTTTGAATGAATTCTACTATTGTAATACATTTCCTTCATAAATCTTTTTTAAGTATCTGCTTAGAAATTTGTATTGTACCTGGCCTCAATTTGCATCAGAAATAATTTTTTACATACCTAAGAGAATTTTATATTAGATACTACCTGAAAATATTTTGTTGGATCTGATCATTTCCATGGTGACCATTTGTTTCACAATTTCCCCCCCCCCCCCCCCCCCGAGTTTCCCAAAGTTGTCAAAAGGGCAATCAAATTGAGTTTGTTCTAGAAACACTTGGGAACATAATTATAGCTATGTGTACAAATACTTCATAGTACTCCTGATTAGCTACTTGGCGTGTTATGCTAATATCCAGCTGCATGAAATGGGCAGGAATAGCTTGGCTTGCTCTGAAAGTTTGGCAGGGTTTGTCTTGTCTTGCCAATCAGTGCGTCATTACTGAATGATTGATGTTTTAAGATTTAAAGCTGTGATTGGAGCCTTACTCTTGTTGCAGTGCTTCATAAAGTTATTTCTTTTCTACATAGTTGACACCAACACCACATAAACCAAATTTTAAAGTAAACACTCCGTGATGGCACAGTAACTGTGAAATAGGTAGGTGATATGACAATTTTTTTCAGATGACCTTCAGACACTTCAAACTCACACTATTTGCTAATAGTCATGCAACCTTCCCCCCCTCCCCCCCAACCTCCTCTGTGGTTAGTTGACTTAGATAACACAAGAATTTAGTGGATGACCACTCATTATACGTACTGGCTCCAGATAAATGATTGGCTAGCTCTGCACCTAGAAGTAGAACCTGCCAATGATCTAACATAAATAGAGTAAAACCAATTACTTGATCTTCTCAATACTATACTACTACTGGCTATTATGTGATAGGCTCTAAAGTAGCCTACAAAAATACCACAAGACATATTATTGTTATTGACCAGGTCTATATACCCTGGTATGGACAGAACTGAACATACGCTATCATCACACACACACTCAATATTATTCACTTTTATCTGAGTGTCATTATTGTAAAATATAAGGACACAAGTCCTTCGAATAACGAAACTACAGATAACTAAGACCACTCCCAGTGTTGCGTTAGCCGACTGTGGAGAGGGAGCTTGTGAAAGTCATCCTTGCCCCCTTCAATTATTATTATTATTATTATTATTACTGTTATCTTGTTATTTTAAATCTTCATAATAAATAAATTAATAAATAAATAATAAATAAATAAAACATGTCTTATTCATCTTCTATGATTTTTTGTTGGTTGATAGATTTTGGTAGACAAGACACAATTAACAGACTAACCAAGTAAGTCACTGAGAACATAACAAATACAAAGTTGTAGTCCAGAGGAAAGCCAATCTTCAGAGTCGTCTCACTCAGAGTAAGGGAGAAGATAACACCAGACAAGACTGGTGAGACACACCTACAAATTGGCAGTCAGTAAAGAAAGAAAACAATAATAATAATAATATTCGTCATAAACTGCTAAAATGTGTTTCACTGATTGATTTACAGAATTTTCAATGACAAAATTAATACATGCTGTGAACAAAAAATCTTTCCCCTGCTCTTCAATGAAACATTTAGTACAAAATAGTGTGGAAATTATTTCGTAACAAAAATGTTCAGAAGTCATTTAGTACAATAGCAACACTACTACTTTGTACAGAAAAAATGTGGATTTCCGAGCAAGCGAGATAATGTTAGTAATACAAAAAAGAGTGATTTATCGGGTTGATACGTTAACGGCTCAAACTTGTAAAATCCTGAGAGTACTACACTTTGCTGCACTTGCTCGTCTACAGCGATCAACTTACCTAGTCAGAGAGGTAAGGGTCATCGCAAGTCCATTGAAGGCGCCCAGCTTGTCAAATGTGACAGAATTGTTAATAAACATGAAAATGGCTGAAAATCCCAGAGCAGCAGATGAACTGAGTAAGAAAGCCACAGACACCAGGAGGATCCAGAGCAACACAGAACTACATGGAATATCAGACAATCAGACGAATGATATTCTCGGGTATCCAATGGATAATAAATTTATTAGGTACTGCTCATGGCGAATACCTTGGTAACAATTCTATAACCTAGGGGGACGTAATAACCCAACGTAATAACTATGAACACAGGTGATATGGAAAAATATTGCCCTAAGCCACATCCTGTTTACTTTAATGCATTTTCTATGTGGCAACTGTTATCAGGCTCTGTTCAGTACCTAATAAATATATATATATTATTCATTTGATACTGGAGAATATCACGAGTCTGTTGGCTTAGTATTTACGCGAGTGCCGCAGGCACGAGCCTAAATACCGCCAATCAGACGAGTGATATTCTCGGGTATCCAATGGATAATAAATTTATTAGGTACTGCTCGTGGCAATACCTTGGTAACAAGAAATTTACCTAGGGGGACGTAATAACCCAACGTAATAACTATGAACACAGGTGATATGGAAAAATATTGCCCTAAGCCACATCCTGTTTACTTTAATGCATTTTCTATGTGGCAACAGTTATCAGGCTCTGTTCAGTACCTAATAAACCATAATATTCAATAAGTGTTGCAGTGGGGGGAATAAATAAACGAATAAATACATTTACTATTTAAAAATTTACTACTAGGTATGTAGATACTTAAACTTATGTAAAATGATAGTGCACACCCACACCGACCTTCATCCTCCCTCCCTCCCAACACACAAACATATATACTTTCACTCACGGCTGAACTGTGATGAGATAGTGGAGCTGAGGTAACAAAGGAATGCCGAAAATCAGAATAGTGGCACCAATGTAGAACACGTTGATGGACTTGAAATACTTCTCCAACTATTAGCAGAAATTACATGCAAATTACATGTACACATGACACTGGATGTAGTAATGACACTGGATGTAGTAATGACACATATAATGACATGCATGTACAGATGACATACATGAGTGGTGTGCTTAAGCACAAATGGCGAGCAAGCAATTGTGCACAAGTAATTCTAACGACAAGGCAAACAACTGATTGGATGACTTAGTTTACCTGAAGTGTGTCCTAGTTCTATTCATCTATTTTTAAAAAGAACAAGTATGTAGATGTTGACCATTACTTTTAGCTGACAAGCATATACAGTATTACATTCTTATTGTGTTCCCAAATAGTAGTAGCTTTTGCAGTATCCGTTTAGACCATCCTGACAATTTAAATGACCAGTAGTTCTTGACATAAAGCACTCGGCTAGTTTAAAAAAAATAAAAAGGCCGAGGTTAGAAATTAGGTCTGGTAAAGGGTATTCAATATCACTTTCCATACCTTTTTGTGACTTGATAAAAACAACAACAACAGAATTTCCAAGGAATTATGACTCAGTTTTGAACCTAACCCTAAGATTTACTTAATATTGAAGAAGCTGATGGCTAGCCTAAAAAGATGTATTTTTGAGAGATACAAGGCACCCATGCACACGCGTTTGGGGGAAAATTACGATCAATACATACAAAAATAACATATACCGTTTTCGATTATTAACCCTCAGTGTGCATGCGTGAGAGGGTTATAGTAGTCTGTTTGTCATTCATTCATTCACTCTGTCACTCTGTCAACAGCGGATCTCGAAGATGGCGGACTTTTATGCCTTGAGAGAAGAGGAACTCCGACTAGATGACGATTTAACTTGCCACTTTTTTTTAATTATTTCGGCTTAGTTTTTGAGAAAACGAGAGATAAGGCAGACTACAGTGAGTGCTGCTATACAGCCACGCCAATTCAATCGTTTAGCTGCTATTTAGAATCATGCACGCTCACGTGAGCATACAAATTTTAGCGCGTCCAGTTCAGATTTGTTACTTGTGTTCAGTAGTTCCAGTGCTTAACTTCTTTTGTCCGGTGTTGGGAAGTCTCTGCTGCTGGAGGTGTGCTTCTTTCATCAACTGTAAGTATGCTTGCTCTCCAAAAAAAAAAAAGTGCCCTAAGTGTTTGTGTAGCATGCATGTCATAAAGTCCAAATGTTCTTGTGGCTATTTTCTTCTACCAAGACAATTTTAAGAGAATGCCATGAAATCCTCAGAAAGTCATAAAAACCATATTGCTGAGTATCAAAGCTCATAAAACAGCTTTAGAAGAAAGTAGCATGGATCAGTCCCAGGTGTGTATAAAGGCTGGTTCTAAACGTTTATGCCCATAAAAAGCCCTTGAAATACCTGAAGAATCCCAGAGATGCAAGCAGGCCAACTTAAAATGCCCTAGCTAGACAAGTTAAAATTTATATTCATAAAATAGAACAAAACTATTACAGTTATAAGCTGTGTCTCGCTCACCAATACATTAAAAATTTCACTGAAGATTATGATAGTATAAGAAGAGACGTGAAAGAGAAAAAGTTCTACTATGCATCATTATCACTGTCATCCTTATCACTGTCATCATTATCATCATCACCGTCATCACCATTATCGTCATCACCATCATCATCACAGTCACCATCATCATCACCGCCACTACCATCACCATCCTCCTCCTCCTAAGCTCTAGTTTTTTTACTATTATATTCAACAAAGCATGTGTTGACAAAGCATGTGTTGACTTACTATAGCAAATGCAAAGAGATTGCAAGGCAACTGGAACACGCCCGCCAGAGTCAGGACTATGCCAATCTCATGAAGGCTGAAGCCAAGACCACCTACCAATACACCACACACAACTGGAAAAATCCTTATTGAATAAAACAACAGTAAGAAAATGTGACTATTCTATCCACAACCCAGTGAACACACATACACATATCCCTACACTCGAGCAAACAAACACACAAACTTCCCCTGTTCACATTCACTCACCGTAATGAGGTTGTGTGTAGGCCCATAAAGAGAAGAGTTCGTTGTAGCCAATCACAGCATATGAGTAGACCATGTATAGGACCAGAGGCATGAGAGTGTCCTTGTGGCTTGAACAAACAAACAAAAAATATATAAGTACTACAAGCTTCAGTGTTGAACTATAAGATGATGGATCAAATTTAGCTTTAGTTTTAACTCCATATAATAACAGGCTAGCTATCAACAATCCACTAACTTACCGCATGAAAAAGACGACGTCAACCAAAAAATTACGGAGAGACTTCTTTACTTTAAACCGCAAAGATCGCCACTTGGACTGTCGTACAACTTCTACAGTCGACTGTGATCTTGTCCCTTCAACTGAGACACTATGAACTTCAACCTCTCCGCCCACATCCGTGGGTGTACCATTGACATCACTACTGCTTGTGTTCAGTGCATTAGTTCTAACATGGCCGTTCACGTGACTTTCATTGCTGTCTTCCATGGAGACAATGGGATTAGAAATGACCACGTTCTCAGTGGATAATGGAGAAGGTTCTTCAGCTTCGTCTTCCTCCAATAGTCTAGTCGTGTCATCTACTAGACTGGGATCCTGAGCTTCAGAGTTGACATCTCCTTCAGAACTAACTGCCTCGTTCTCTCCCAACTTCTTCTGTAGGAGCTTCAGTTCCATTTGATTAATTTCACTTCTCTTGCGATTTCTACAAAATGATTGTATAAACTTCACAAGTTAATAAAACATGCTCTTACTTTTTCTTTCCCAATGTTTCAGGAAGACAGAAGGCGGCCAGAAGAGTGCCAACAACAAATAACAAACAGCTGACGATACAAGGTGGGGAGTAGGGAAACCGAGTGAGGTAGCCTTGGAGAAATGAGTCTACAGAAGCAGAAATACATGCATGTAAAACGTCAAATTGTACAAGGATTATTCATGAAAAATAGACTAAATGGTAGTACATAGCAAGTTCGTAGCTAGCTGAAATACAACCACAATTGTTTTAAATATTAGATGATTGTTAGATGACAGGAAAGAGAGTTGTGTGGAGCTCTAATACACAAAATGGCTTATAGATCTTGTCTTTCCTTGCTTAATACTTAATTCTTACTTGATACTGTAAGATTGTATTGTCCCAGGGGGTCTGCAGTGGCTCCAGATACGGCAGGACCAATGATGAAGCCGAAAGACCAGGCTGAACCAATGACAGACATGCCCAGTGCCTGGAACTTGTCATCGCTGACATCCGAGATCATCGCCTTACAAGATGTGATTGTGCCTGATAAAAAAAAGTTTTATAACTAAGCATGAAGCAAGAGAGAGCCTAGCCCATTCTTGTGACATTATCTGTTATCATAACGGGGGGGGGAGGTTGTGTAAAGGAACTAATCAAACTAAGCATAAGAGAAGAGCTATTGCCAAAGTAGGCTATTTTTTTAATAGGGTATTCTACAAGAAATGGAAAATGGTTAAGGAGTCAAAGTCACTGGAGAAAGCACCAAGGGGCATAGAAGAACTGAAATGTTCTGCCACCTTTCACACCTTTAGTGGAATTTTTTTTAGACATTCTAACTAAGTGATATGATGCTTTCAATTTGGCATATCTACAGTTGAGAGATTTTTAAAATTTAGATTACAAAATTAGACATAGCAGAACTTCACATGACTAAAGAATTGCCATTGACTGTATCAAAAATACAAGTTAATGTTACTGCAATGTCACAATTTAGTTGTTTAATATTGTAGCTGATTTAAGCAATTAAATTGGCAATTCTTACGGGGACTTTCGCTTGGGGTGCATGTTTCCCCTCCTGTACGTGCATGTATGTGTATGTAGCTAAGAAGCTGGTGCCTTGCTCAGCTTTAACCACAACTTGTGGTATGTATGGCTGTCATTTATTCCTCCCTCAATAGATGAACAAACCACCACAAGGACAACAAACAGCCACAAAGACAACAAACTTGATTGTGTAAGAGAAACTGGAAATTAGTAACATCTTCCTCAGTATGAAAAATTAGGCTAGAAATAAAGCAGGGATATTTCTGTGCCAGTCAAAACGATATGGTAAAAAAAGACCTAATCAATTTCTATTAGCTTGAACAAATAAGGCAAAAAATATTCTTAAGGGTGCTGGGACAACGCCCACGCAAATGTTCACAATAATTGGATTTTGGTTGCTAGGGATTAATAACTTTTTTCTTGGTGTTTGTAGAGCTCCAACTAAGGGTGGATCCTAAAGAGTACTGCTAATGGACTAACTAAATAAAAAGAACGGGCCTTGGGAACCTGTTTCGTTCAAGTTACGAGCTCCTCAGCCTCAAGTATATAATACACAACTCCTCCGCGTGTGCCGTCGCTGACGAGCCCATTCTTCGTCTACTGCTACATTTGTTGATTGTCTTCAAGACCTTCGTTGTACTTTTTCTCAATTCTGCTTTGTTTTGTCTAGTTGATTGTGCTCATTTGATCCTCGCGGCAGTGCGCCCGAATTTTTTTCTTTCAAAAAAAATCGCAACGAACATTTTGTAGCTAAGGTCATAGTCAGCCTGTGTACGAAATTTGGAGTCTTTTCTATGCCGTGTTTCTGAGAAGTAACACAAAATAGACTCCAGGACTAAAAATTAGTCCACGCGATCTTTTGGCAGAGACTTGATTGCATTCAAACCACACCCACAACAGATTCAATTGATTCCCGCGGGAAAGTGAGTTCCAGGTGCTCTCTAACTTTTGGGCGGCTACCGGTTAGCAAACCAGTTTTCTGGCCGCCTCTCCTTCTCGATGATAAGCCCTACTGAAACGAGTGTGAGGAGATTATTGTAGTCTTGTTAATAGTGTTTTTCTCGGCATGGTCAGGTAAGGGAAGCCTTTTATCAAGCTAGCTAGATGCATATTCAGTGTGTGTATGTACCTGTAATACATTAGTGAACCATTTTTGCTGCTGGGAAACTCTACAGTTTCAGTTTGTGTACAGTTTTCTGTACTTAGCTATTCACTTCATTTGTTTATTCATCCTTATACTTAGCTAGCTACATCACAAAATATTCATCTACATTTGTGACCGTCTACAGGAAAATCGGGCACAACGCGGCCCCGACAAAAAAATTTTTTTTTGCACTTACACACTCCTCGGCAAGCAGATATTAAGCTCTCCAAGTTTTATCGCCGTAGCTTTAGCCATTCCCGCTATATATCACCTAACCGTTCCCTTCGTTAGGCTTATTTAATACAATTTTAAGAACTAAATCGATCTTTTTGCGAAGTCTACGCATGCCGCGTTGTGCCCGATTTTCCCATAGACGGTCACATTTAGCTGGCTATTTTTAAATATTTTTTATATAAAATAAGTATCATTATATTATATACATTCATAAAAATTATCACTGGTCATCACAATACTGTAAAATAAAAAAATCATGAGTGATATATCAGGAAGAAGTTTTGCACAAGAATAAAAAATAAAAATAATGGAGTCATTAGTGATGTATTATTTATCTGTCAAAGCTTGGATACAATTTGGGAGCCAGTGTCTGCTCTAGGGAGAAACAATACTGATACAGTAAGCCAAGAAATACAATATCAAACAGCTGCGCTCTTTACAACTTATAGCGGGGGCGGGACCTCGGTTACTTTTATCAATTGGTGGGTGGGAAGCTTTGAATTACCCGCGCAAGCTAAGTTAGCGGTCGTTTTTACTATTGCGAGCACGGCAGATTTTTGTGGTTATTTGTGGTGCGTGCGGGTGCGCGCGCGTTGCTATGTCCCAGCACCCTTAAGAAGGTCAAAATCATCTTTAGGGCAGAGATAAAACAATTTTCAGAGGGAAACTCATATCCTTCAACAACAACAACAACAACAAACACTCCAAAGCCATACTTATAACAAGTATCCAAAAAATATCCTCACCTCCAAAGGCTCCAGTGAGAAGCCGAATGATAACAGCCATACCAACGTTGACACTGAAGCCGAATGCTAATGTACACACAGCCATCAACAGACCACTGTACACGATAACGGGCTTTCTACCCTTCTTGTCCGCCACCACACCCCAGAAATAGCTGCATAAAAACCATGCACAAACAAGGATAAAATACAGCAACTCTAAGTCCTCCTTTTAAACAAGGAACTAGGAATTGCAATATAGGATTGACACACAGAAATTACTCATTTAGCAGTATAATATATACATACACACACCAATAGATAGACAGACAGATAGTAATCACTTATTTTGATGTAGGTTTTGTGATAGAGGAACACTAAATAGCTTAAGTCCCTCAGAGAGAGACACTACTCACATAGTGTCCCGCCAATTTCGTTCCTTAAAAAGGTGTGTTCAAAATTCATCAGGCAATGTGCTTCACCATTGATTGCATGGTCAGGACCTGTCACTACACTTTAAATTAGGCACTGCGTAGCCGTCATGAACTATCGTTTTAGGGTCTCTCAGGCAATACATAGCACGCAGAGCCTTCAAGACCCAAGTAACAGAACCTAACTATTATTTAGTAGAACTTCTCATTCAGGCTCATCAGGTCAGATCGTTTTGCTCTTCTTAACTAGCTAAAACATCATGGACCTGATGGCCTCCTAAGTTCTCTCTACCACTCCACAAATTGACACATCTCTGCTATCCACGAATCAGAGCTACGGTATAGAGCCAGTGGATGCCAGGAATAGTGGCTTTCAGTAATCACTTATTATCAATACCATATATACCAGGTTTTTCCTTAAACTAATCAGACACACGGACGATTGTTTTTGATATGGTCCCCTACACTAGCTTCATTTGACTAAGAAAATTTTCAATGACTAGGACTACACCTAGAAGACCTCAACTTACCTACCGAAGACTCGACCTAGAAACAGAGCCCCGCCTATCACACCCACATAACGACCTAAATTTACATATAGATAAGAGTTATGTTTTTGACAGAGGGGAGAGTTAGGCTGGAGGGAGGGGGAGGCTGGAAGGAGGGGGAGGCTGGAAGGAGGGGGAGGCTGGAGGGAAGGGGAGGCTGGAAGGA
>WLWD01003929.1_pt1 | contig 18013 bp, 10 predicted proteins | sample 6712731 | NCBI WGS metagenome assembly WLWD01 (sample SAMN12718690, study PRJNA576275) | sponge metagenome | isolation source: marine sponge | host: Mycale hentscheli | place: New Zealand: South Island, Marlborough, Capsize Point | collected 2014-11-01
TCATAACAGTTCTAAACTCTTCATTGTATTCCCTCTCTTCTAGACAGAAGTGCCAGAGTGCATTATTATTATTCTCGTTTACTCTTTATTAATTAGTGATTTATGTAATAGTTAGAGCATAAGCGCTTGGGTACTGGTGCATTTAGTGCACTGAAGCCCAAGGGCCATAGGCCCGAGGGCTTTGTGCACTAAATCCACCAGTACCTAAGCGCATGCTCTAACTATTTTAGATCCCGTTTACCCAGAGGCCTGCCCAGTTTCCACTAGCAACTTTGTTTATCAGCATTTTCGGTGTCAAGCGAATTCTTCCGTGTTTCCGGCCCAAAATTAAAATTCAATTAAAATTCAATTGAAGCGCGCCAGAAAGTTTACTTTAGCAAGTTTACTTTAGCATTTGTAGCTGCCAGCTGTTATCTCCAGATCTAACTCTACCTGGGCTGCTCTGCAGTAAGCAGTAAAGCAGCTAGCTATGGTAAATTCCTGTGGTACCAGAGCCGCAGGAGAGTTATATGATAGGGCTGGTCCCGTATAGTTGGATATGAGAGAGTAGTAGACCCTCCCATATCCGGCCTCACATAACCTGCTCCCTGCTTTATCCAGCCTATTCTATTAAACTAAAACTCAAAAATAGCAATACCCCAAGGGTTGTTAGTATGCACAGTTCATATACCTAAAGGCAAAAAATAGTGCACACTTACCAAGTTAGTACACCTAGTAACAATATAGCAACGGGTTCTAATTCATTTTATTTCCTTGTTTAGTTCATTAGTTGTGATTGTAGCTATATTTTTGGTTTTGTGTGTTTAGTATTGTAATAATTTTATTTATATATGTATATAATATATATATATAAATCATTCATTCATTATTCCACTGCATTCTTTCATTCTTTTAGTTATATGGAATGTAAATTTTTTATGGAAATATTTCAAAAAATATTTCAAACATTAAGAGAATGTGCTAACTGGGAAACCTCCCAAAAACAACATTACATAATGTTGCTTCATTGTTGTTGTTTTTGCTGTTGTTGATGTTGTAGTTGTTGTTTTTGTTGTTGTTGTTCTTGATGTTTTGTGTCATTTCTTACTTTTTTGTTCTTCTTTTATTGCTGCCATAATTATTTCAATATTTGTATGAACAGTGAAAGAGAAAGCTATAAAGCCCAGAGTACAAGTAGTCTGGCCAGGAGATACTGCAGAGTTTATGTGTTCCTATTCTTCTAAAATACAATGGTATTTTGAAGAAGGACCTTTACCAAGTAATGCTAAAGTTGTTTCTCAGCAACCCATGAATAAATTGGTAATACAAAATGCGGTTCTGGAGAATGCAGGGATGTACTATTGTGAAGGAGAGAAAAGAGATCGCATTAAGTCTCAAAGTGAAGCAAAGCTGCTTGTGGTTGGTAAATACAGTAGTTAAGACTTCAAGCACATGTTTTGACTTAATTAAGCATTCATGTGATCACTAAGCATTCGTGTGATCACTAAGCATTCATGTGATCACTAAGCATTCATGTGATCACTAAGCATTCATGTGATCACTAAGCATTCATGTGATCATTAAGCATTCATGTGATCACTAAGCATTCATGATCACTATAAGCATTCATGTGATCACTAAGCATTCATGTGATCATTAAGCATCTATGTGATGATACTGTACTATTTGGGTAAATTTTAAAATATATAAGTCTTTCCATGTAATTCATTGTCAACAATGTTATGTGCACATCATCTTTGACAATTTAAAGTTCAAGGATTTTAAGTGTCTAGGAGATCACTACAGTAATAAACAAACTCCCGCACTTTTGATTTGACTGTGTTTAAATACAGTGTCATCTCTAATTGAAACAGAACAAATATATATTCTCACTTTATTGCATCTATTTTAAAGTTAAAAGCATAATGATAACCAATTCTGGTTCATTAATTTGTTTGAGGTATAGAATTCATACATGAACAAGAATTGCTGGAGGATAGAGTCATGGTAACAGGTACACAAAGTTATGATGAGGTAATACAGAACATCTAGTAAAAGGCTCAAATAAGAAAATAGCCAAACTACTGATTGCACAAATAGCATTTTATTTACTTAGCTAATAGTATTTTGTTACCTCTGATTTATTTAGGAGTATTAATTTTGTTACATCTAATTTATTTAGGTCGAAGGAAACTAAGCAGGTCTCCTCCAGAACACGGTCAAAATTCTGAATATGCAAGTGAGTTAGTTACATCAAATCTTCAGATGCACTTTCATAAAATAAAATATTTCAACACTAAATGAGTGCTCTGAATACTTGCATGGTTGTCAAACTAGCCCAAGTGAAACAAGATTTTACACTAGCAACACAAGTATTATGAAATTGGTTGTTATGTATAGGGTCAAGGAGGAGGGGAGCCAAGAAAACCACGCCCCCCCTCTCTACCAAGTTACTGTGGGGGGGGGGGGGGGGGGGTTCTTAATATGGGGGGGGGGGGGGGGGGTTCTAATATGCAAATGCATCAATACAGCTAATTTAGTTCACAGAAGAACTGTATGCTAATTGATGCTCCTCATTCATATCAAGACAAGGTATAATCAATCATTCCTATTTCATTATTTTGAGTTATATATAGGAGCCCTCCCTGTGGCTTTTAGCACAGAATGTGTCTCTGGGGCTGTACAGTAATTTTTAATATTCATAGCCAATGATGATGGGTTTAATTGGATTATACAATACTTATAATATTGGGTTAGCGACTCTTAATGTTTTTATTAATATTAATAATGTTTATATGTACATATTTGAATAATATTAAATATTTATATTTAGACACACGGTCCTATTCAGATATCCACAGCAGCTCTTGTTTGGGCATGTTGATTGGAATTTTAGTAGTTTAATATAACTACAGGAATATATGCACACATTTTCATTGTAAAGTTAACTGTTGCAGCTATAGTTATATAAATCTGCTCACTTTATGTAATCTATAATTATTATAAATCTATCTATTTTTGCAGGGATATTTATTTGATATGTATATTCTATAAAAAAAATGGATATGGATTTATGGATATAGTTTGTGTGGCTATGCTAATTGGGGGAGTGGTGATTAATGGGTGTACTTTGTCCACATAGCTAGATTTTAAGAAAACCTCCATCAAGTCAATTCTATATACTTTTTTAAGTTTCTAAGCTCCCATTAGGCTGATGATGGGACGGAAATTAGCTCTTCCTGCTGGCACTCATAGTGTACTTTTGTTTTCAATGCAAACATCAAGGACATTAGCTATGTGGACTTCAATGTTTATTTCCTCTCTATTAACAGTGTATATAATTCTTTACACAATCTATGTTTAATTGCTACAAACGCAAGCAGATTCAGTGCCTGCACCATTCTGGAGTACTGAATAAGTGGAACAGTGAACGGAAGGTCTGTTTATTAAAGAATGGGCACATTTGTAAAACAGTCTAAAGAGAATTTATACAATTACACCATCATGAAATATAAAACCAGTAAGAAATTGAAGTGATGTTGATCAAAATATCATAGAATATATAATGATATTAAATAGTAGGGGGGGGGGGGGCAGAATAGGCTGAAGTTATAAACCTGAGAGATAATTTACACTAACGAAACCTTAGGACTCCCAAGTTTATTACATTGCAGGATAAAGAGAACCAAAACAATAAACACAAACAGGAGCAGTTGTATTGAATACCATTTAGCATATGTACTGGTACACCGAATGCGTTGTTGAAGCATTTTTTTAGTTCTGTTTTTGCTATCAATTTTTTTTAAATTTTTTAGTTATAAATACTACAAACATTACAATTAATGAGCCAATGGGACATATATTATTACAAAGTAATAAGTTAAACTCCTGATACACATTAAAAGTAGACTATAATTAGAACATTTGTGTTTTCTAAACTGATAACCAGGATAAACATAATTAGCTATATTATCATCAAAGAAAAAAGACAAAACGAAATAACATTTGAAGACGAAGTTTTGAAAGTCCAGAATCAGTCATCCTTACTCATTAAGAGTAATCATTGTAATTGGAGCTGGAAACTGCGGCAGTTGAGGCTGCCGCCAACACAAAAATAATAATCATTGTGATCACAAAGATTGCAATGGAAACGCCAACTGAGACAACATGGGACACTATGGCCACAATGCTCCATGTCTTGGCTTTCTTGGCATTGTCAATGGCACCACTAATGTCTCCTGCAGCCCAGGCCGAGTTCACCTACAATACAATCAATGATGAAAAAAAGGCCAAAAGTGACCAATTCAGCTTAACAGTGGTATAGGAAGATGTTTCGGTAAAGGGGGGGCTCAGAGGGCTTTTTTTGTGGTTTAAAAGTGTTTATGTGAGAATCACCTCGTTAGATTGTACACCAAAATTATGGGGGAGCTCCAGCCCCAGAATCCCCCCCCCTCCCCCAGAGCCCCCCATCCTCCCTCCTTCTTATGCCATTGTGTGGTTTGGAGCCAGCTTACCATTTGAGAAGTATAGTATTAATTAAATGGCACTAGTCCAAATAACTCTCTCTTTATAGTCATTAAAATAGAGTACACCTAACCCAAAAACAACCTACGAAAATAACTGTAAATGTGCTATTATAAGAGTGTCTACTTGATTAAGATATTGCTTTGACATTCCACTTACTTGAGAGCTGTAAATGAGTGCAACAATTCCACATATCCAGTTACAAAATATACAGGAGAGCAGAGAAAGGAGGAAGTAATCGTCAGGCTTGCTGCTCACAACAATAGGGGCCATGGCAGCTGGTTGCTGGACCACCTGTCACAGGCATGCACACCATACATGTAAGTCATGTTTATTATAGTATTATATACATACATTTAAAGAAAACATATCAGCTCGTAAGTTGAATACCATACATACGTACACACCAACAAATCACAGAAGTCTACCTGATTATAAAGTCATACATATATAACTTCAACAAGAAATTTTTAGATCCTTTGTGTGGGCCTTTGCTACTCCTCCTCCATCCCCTCCCCCCCTCCCCCCTCTCCTCTCCTTCATGAATATATTAGCCCTCAAAATTGATTTAGTTAGATAATAAATTACAGAGCTTTTTATTGTCACAGCAAACTGCTTAAATAATCAAATATCTCACCACAACTGTATTCTTCTTTAGTTCCAGAGACAAAACAGGGAATGCAATTAATTCACACATGTTCAACCAGATATTATACTTTACCAACTCTTCTTCTACAGAAAGCGTATTTTTCTGGTCACACATTGAAATGCAGCCACTTACTATAGTGTTAGAACTGGTTTGCTGCTGGCTCATCGGCTGCATTGGCACAAACTGCTCCTGAGGGCGCAGTGTAGCTGGAGCAGGAGTGTAGCCAGTGTCTTCCATTATCTTAAGATTCTACAAACATAGTACATTACTAGTACATTTTGTATCTTATTACAGAGAATCACACAAAAATTCAGTCATTCTTGGCTGAAATAATTATAATAATAGCAAATTTTCTTGTTCTAACAGCCAGTATTGTTAAGTTTTAATAATATTATTTGTTAGAACGAGAAAATTTGCTATTATTATAATCACACAAAAGAGTTGAGGTCAATAATATCTAAGTCAATATTTAAGTGATTCGTTCAGTTCACAAGTTTCCAAAAGTGCATAGCCTGTCTAAATCAGAGCAACCTGCTGATCTCAATACCTAGATATTCCTATCTTAACGAGAATAAATATGAAGTTCATAATGTGAGTAACTAGCAAATAGACACAGTGAAAGATGAAAAGTTTTATGCTAATGAGTGTACGACTATGTTACAAGTCCTTATAATTCACCACACATAAATAATACATACAAGCAAAATACTGTAACTGCACTGAGTGCTAAAGTATTTTATGTATTGTTTTTTATCAAATGAAATCTAGTTTAATGATACTCATTAAACAGAGTTAATGGAGGGAGAGGACCCAGGTGTAAGGGAGCATTAGATAGAAGACAGGTGCACGGATACTACAGCCGCAAACACATTGCTTGGGGGCATTCCCACGTAAACCAAACTCCACGAGGAGCAGATAGACGACAAGCATCCGTGTAAAAGCAAAAAATAAAATAAAATAAAATAAGGGCATGGGTACAGAAACAGGGCAGATGGGGGCGGTATATAGCCAGTGTGTATAATGCCGTATGTCAATACTCGGATATTTCGCATGCATCACACCAAGAGACACTATGCATGCAGGGTCGCAGAGCTGAGTTGGAGGAGAGGAAGAATGGCTTTGGGGGTAAGGAAGAAAAAAATATCCATTTTATTCCTCCCTCCCCTATGGACGATCAGGAGGTGAAGACACCACCTTCAACCCCCAAAAGCTGGAGTCAGCAGACAACTCCCACAAACAGAAAAGTGATATTAGGGTGGTTGGTGCACACTAGATAATGAGGACATTAGCTGGTAAGCGGTGGGGTGGTTATGAACGATAATTGTTTACAGTATAATTAGATGCAATTAGCACCTGGGTCCCTACAGCCCTCCAAACATCATAGAAGGACATTAATTCAGTATGTGTGTGCTTTAATACTCAAAAATTAACATGAACAACTTCAAAGAAAGGTTCTATGGAAATGTTTAAGCAATCACATTAATTCCATTAACACTTGCTTTAGTCTCAATTACTCAAAGCTATTGGAGAAGTGTTTCTTCCCACCAACTCATTTGATACATGAGCTCAAAGAATCACTAATTACTTTATACTGCAGAATTGAATTAGAAGTTTTTTTTTTACTATAGCAACCAGTGAATGAGTGCTGGTCAGAATAAGGTAAATGGGAGAGAGAGAGAGAGAAAGAGGGAGAGAGAAAGGAGGCAAGTAACCTCAAGAAACCACAAGAAAGCTCTTCAAAGGGAATGTGTAAACTACTCATAATTAATCACTAACTGGGTACTAAGTTCAGCCATTAGAGTAGCAAGCTCAAGAGATAGGCATTTCCTGTATTACAGATTATTTCCCTCAGTGGTCTTGACCTCGTTAAACATGGCCTAAACCTGTCCAGCCAGACCAGCGTGGCTCAACAATTACTCAGTGCCCCCGACTGATAGTCTCGTGTAGCTGAACCCTTTACCAATTGCTATGCAGGAAAGTGTTAGTCTGGCAGAGTCAGACCCACATAGCACGCAAAGCGCACAGAAGGGTCTGGGGACATGGCCATACCAAATTTGTTCTGGAGGAGTGTGGAAATGATGAGTGCCCCACTTCCTTTATGCCTGAATTTCTACCGCAAATTAGCCATGATTGCTAAACCTAGCGTTGAAAGAGTGGCTGACACGTACAGGAATTTCTATTTGTGGTTGAGGATGGCTATTCCCAGAAATTTGCTAACAGTAATTGACCGCCACAATATAATGTATGGTAGAACAATTTGGTATGGCCATGTCCGCAGACCTATTCCCAGCGTAGCGGTTTGGTAAAGGGTCTGGCTATACCAGACTAGGAAACGGTCTGGTCAACTGGCATGAGCAAGTTGTGCAGCTTCCCCCAGCTAATTGGCATGGTAAAACAATAGAGAAGACAATAGAGAGGTGGTAATGCGTGGGTGGAGTGGTCTAATCCAGTATCTTCCCTTATGCGAACATATTAATTCCATTCACAAAGTAAGTACAACATAATAAGTCACTAAAGTATTAATTTGACCACATCAGCAGGAACTTATCACAATTTCCTAGTTTGCTGACGGTGCAAACACAACTTACTCTGTGTCAGTTGGCCAAATCCTTTCCCTCATTACAATTAAAGTAAAGGGTCTGACTACACAGGACTACCAGATAGACTTACTTGATGTAACTGCCCTAACAATCCAGCCACACATTAAATTGATATGTGTATCTATGAACCAATATTTCACTACACCTCACTTTAACTTTCTACTTCTTCTACTTCCTTTTTTGTAGACTATATATCTATATATAGAGCTTTATATTATATTCCATCATTGATTTATTCTTTAATATTAATTAAACAGAATTTTTCTCCAGTACAAATAACGACTAAGGATCACCATTCTACCGGGTAGCTACTCACCAAATAGGAGTGGCACGACTTCAAACTTTGAAGTAGACTGATCTCCAAGTAAACTTGAACGGGCTATAGCTCTCCGTTATGCGCAGTGATTACTCAACCGCTGGGCTTACCGAATAACTTTTATTAGACCACTATATCCGCTTTGTGTCTAATTATCCGACCGCACGGGCCTAGACCACGCCTAGCAAAGGAATGCGCATGTGTAGCTGACTTTAAAGCTGTATAAAGGTCAGTGTGTTTTTTGTCGCATATGATTGTATTCTGCTCCTTGCGCTGGCTTATTAAGCCAGCGCAAGGAGCAGAATACAATCATATTAGAACTTGGTACAAGTAGGAGGATGTCTTCACAGTTGCCAGGTAAACATTAACAGTTGTAATAAATAGAACTAAATTTTTACCATATTGCTGTTCTGTGTACATAGCCATAGTAACCACTCCCTGCAACTGTTTGAAGAGCAACAAAATCAAGTCACGTTATTGAAACTCTTATTCTTACTAATAGTTGTAACGCACAATACTTTCACACAATTGAACATACCTATGCAAGACTTACCTTCTGGTTAGTCTTTCAAATAAATGCTGTTGCGTAAGGCTTATAACTGTGACAAATAGCGTATTAACTTACTACTGCCACTAACTCACGCTTTGTTTAGTGATTTATTTCATAAATAAATTTCCATGTTTAGTTAATTAGTTGTGATTGTAGCTATATTATTGACTTTATATATTATTTTTTTAACTTTTTTTATATCTATTATTATATTATAACTATATCCATATTAAATAGAATTTTATAAAGTACATCCCCCACCCCCCCCCCCCCCCCACCCCACCTTAACCCCCACACACACAAGAGTATCTAGTTCATTGGGAATTTTATTGTGACTGAATTCTTCAAAGCCACTGAACTAGATGGTGTTGCACCCAACTTGGGTGCAAAACTTGCTGTGGTAACTATGCTCAGTTATTGAGCATATGCAATGTCCTTTGCTCTATGTACAGCAAGTTTTGATTACAAGCAATATATATTTTATATAGCTACTAAGGCAAGAAACCCGTGTTGGTTTGGTTTAGGGATTCCAGATTTTCTTAGTTTTAGTTATTCATACTGTATCTTGAATGCTTAGTTTTAGTTGTTGTTGTTTTTTGCAAAATCTCCCTGAAGGTTTATAGTTAGAGTTTTTCCTCGATATCATGTAGAAGATTTAATTATAATATCAATTGACTTAGTTTTGGTTAATCTACATTGTCTCTCAAATTCTTCAATAATGAGACTCCTTAAATATAATAGTTTACTTGATTAAAATTTATACCTTCATTTAAAATGATAACATAATTCACTCTCATTATTGAAGAATTTGAGAGACAATATAAATTAACAAATACTAAGTCAATTGATAGTATAACTCACTAAATCTTTCTACATGATATTGAGGAAAAACTAAAAACTAACTATAAATCTTCAGGGAGAATATGCGGGGGGAAAAAACTAAAACTAAGCATTCAAGATACATTTTTAGTATGAATAACTAAAACTAAGAAAATTTGGAATCTCTATGTGGTGGAACACCCACCACACTCGCAGACCACACTTACAGGACACACCTCTACTTCTGTGACAGACTCTTAATAATGTATTCTTAATGTTGTGTTTCCATAGCTTCTAATCAACACATCTATTCACTATACATTCACCAAACATTCCATTTTCATGTCACCACTGTGCTGTATCACATGACTATATTTGAGCATGCTCAGACTGGCTGCATGGCCATAGTCGATAGTACGACCAGTGCGACTTTGGTAGCACCATTTTTCGTCCAAGGTAAAGATTGTTACGTTGAGCAGAATATATTTATTGGTAGGGATCGTACAGTACTGATGGTTAGCAGTCCCGCGTGGTTCAGGAATGAGCAGTTGTAGGGCTTCAGGTCGTGAAGACACCCTTCTCAGTGGACTTCCAGACAGTCCTAACCAGCCTATGACATTTTCATTTCCAGTTAGAGATTATGGCAAAAAAACTGTAGTAAAACGCAGTTTCCAAGCTAGCTGGTTTAGTTCCTGGAAGTGGCTTGTGTTCATTGTCATCTTTGCCTCACTGGAGTAAAACAAAAGGTAGTTAATCTTACTCCAGGAGATGATTCTGCTTTTGTAAGTTGTTTTTTTTGGGGGGTTTTTCTGTTCCCATATCAGTTAAAACTTGCTTGTTTATAGCTCTTTAGAGGTTATAATAACTGGAAAGAAGCAACTAAAGTTTCCAAGCAAATGAATCAAGAAAAAAATCATATACTTGCGGTCGAGTCTCTCATTACTTTACCAAGAACAACCAGGAATTTGGGTGATTTGCTGTCAACTTCTATTGCCAGTACACGAGAAAATAACAGGCCATGTCTTATGTTGGTTTAAAAAGCTTCAGATATCTGGCTAGGCAAGGTTCTGCACTTCGTGGAGACTAGGACGAAGGGAATTTGATCCAGCTTGTTAAATTAATGGGGAATAATGATCCCAAGGTATGTTGTTGTTTTTCTTTTTAATCCTAGATACTTGATAATTTTATTATTTAGTGCAAAGAGTGGCTTATGAAAAAAAAATGAGAAGTATTTGTCACCTGACAGTCAAAATGAAATGCTGAAAATTATGGCGCAGGCTGCTTTGAGAATGATTGTCAACAATCTTCAATGAAGTGAATTTATTGCAGTCATGATAGATGAATGCACAGACTACCAATCGATAACAGGTCATAATGAGTAACTAGTAAATATGTTGTAATGAACTAAATCTTTTAAATTTGTATTTAGGTTGTATTGGCAATAGGATGGGTTGATGACTCTTTAACTACTCACGAAGATTATATGGGCCTTTGAAGTTCACAGCATTAAATCACTACATTCTGAAAGATACCCTAATGCCATTTAATCTGCCCATAAGTAAAGTTCGTGGCCAGTGTTTTGAAGGAGCATCTAATATGAGTGGTATTAGACATGGAGTAGCTTCAATCATTCAAAATAAGAAGCCCAATGCTTACTACACTCATTGCTATGGCCACTCATTAAATTTGGCAGCAGCTCACACAATTAAACAATGTCCAACTTTAAAAATAATGTTGGAAACTGTTCATGAAATAACCAAGTTAGTGAAATTCTCTCCTCATCGACAAGCTATATGGAAAAGTTAAAGGAAGAAATAGCACCAGGTTGTCCTAGAATACGTGCTCTCTGCCCAACCAGATGAACAGTTAGAGCTGATTCTATGAAGAGCATCATTGATAATTATTGTGTTTTGTAAGACTTATGGGAAGCTGCTCTTGATGATGTGCATGACACTGAGGTTATTGCCCGAGTCAGAGGTGTTGTTACCCAAATGGAAACATTTGACTTTTTCTGGGGTCTAATTTTGGGAGAACTTCTTTTTAGACATTTTGACAACTTAAGTAGAGCTTTGCAGAGAAAAGATATTTCTGCTAGTGAAGGACAATTAATTGCAAAAAAAACAGTTATTACTATTCAAAGTATCAGGACTGATGAATGTTTTCAGTTGTTTTGAGACAAAGTACTTAAAATGACTGAAGGAAAAGGTATAAATGATCCAGTTTAGCCAAGAAAAAGAAGACGCACAAAACGTTATGAAGATGGTGAAGCTACAAATGAATATGAAACCCCATTTCTGATGTATAGGCGAATATATTATGAGGCAATTGATTTGCTTATAACTAGCATTACTACTCGTTTTGATCAGCCCGGTTATCGCGCATATTGTTGTTTACAAAATTTGTTATTGGAAGCAGTGAACAAAAAGGATTATTCTGTTAGTATGAAAGAGGTTATAAAAAAATACAAAAATGATATAAATGAAGAAAATTTGAAGACCCATCTGCAAATTCTTGCCTCAACTGTACCTGCAACAATAAATTCCATTGTTGAAATTATAACGTATTTGAGAGAATTGGCAACAGCAGATAAGGAATTAATCAAAGAAGTAATAACAATAGCAAAAATAATGATGGTTATACCAGCTACCAACAGTACTAGAGAAAGGTCATTCAGTGCAATGCGTTGTATAAAGACCTACTTGAGATCTACTATGTCACAGATTAAACCATTTTATGGTTCTCCATGTTCATCGAGATCTTATAGACAATAATTTGGATATGATAGAAGTTGCAAAAGACTTTATCAAAGCAAATGAATGTCGTTCTCATATTTTTGGAACATTCACATAATTTCATTTAATTCTTTTTGTCACTTCAATTGCAATATACATTTTGATATTATACATTAAAGTAAAATCTTGCAGAATGTGAAACTACACCCACTTCCTGTTCCACTGATAAACCACATCCACTTCCTGGCCTCACCAATTCAAATTAGCTGACTATGGCCCTGGGTTGTCTATATGTATATGGCTGGTCTGTGGCATGTCATGCTGCAGTTGTACAATTGTGCCTTTGTCTCATAACCCTTAACAGACTTTAAACTTCCGTGTATTGGGTCGTGGGAAGCCTTTGCAAGCTTGGGTACTGTACAACTCTGGTAGCAGCCTATTGTATCTCCCCAGTTGTCACACCACACTCTACATAATATATAAACCAAGCCAACACTGTTTCTTGCCTTCAGAAGCTATATAAAATGTAGCTATAATTGCTTGTAATCAAAACTTGCTGTTGTAATTATGCTCAGTTGCACTGTAAAAAATGGGGTGTTCCACTACACCTTTAATGGGGTGTAGTGGAACACTTCTGTATTGTGGGGTGTTGTGCTACACTCTGAAGTGTTTGGTAACACTGTGGAGTGTAGCATGACACCCTTATAAGCTATAGTGACTTTACTACACTTCTGTGGAGTGTATCAGTACGCCCATGCAGACTTGCTACTTTAAGAGGTGTTCAACTACTGACACAGTGGTAGGAACTAGCTAGTGGGCTGACTACAACTTTGGCCAGTTTGTTGATGGAAATAATTATTGAATGTTTACAATTAATGTGCATATCATTATGCTGGTCTTATGTGGTTCACAATTTAGTGGGCAAGATTCTATAAAGCACACTTTATGCATCATTGTGCAAGCTATATTCATAGTGGCTAGCTTTACTAATTTCAATTTAATGTTTTTATTCACAGCACTAACAACGAGGAAGCTGGAGAGCTTAAAGTTCTAATGAAGAATTTCAAGGCATGCTTGGTAGCTAAGTTTGAGAACAACACAGCTAAATATGTATATGTGGTTATTTCTAATAGTTATTAAAATTATATTATTATGATGACATTAACCATTAAGTAATGAGTCTCATTGGTTTCATCTGCCAGGGATAGTCTAGGCTTTAAAAAAAAAAAAAAAGGAGACAATTAAATAAAACCTGAGATTGCATTTCTGCTATGCAGCTTACATCTTAATAATAATATGGTAAAAGTGTCAACGCAATTCAAGAAAGTAAAAACAGCATTTGTCTTTGCACAAATCAACTTACCATAGCAATTGAAAAGGTGACGCTTTACCGAACCACTTTGAGAAGCCGTTTAAGATGAAACAGTTGTAAATCCCTTTACCCAATTAATTGATTAGCACAGTTGCGTACAAGAACCCTTGAATATGAACTCGAAACAAACTATATATTAGTTGTAAGACACTAGGATCATCCGTGCATTGGGTAACAAGCTGTAAGCTTAGAATTTAAATCAACCGCTTTTGGTTTGTGTAGGCTTTACTCACTGTTCTGTCACTGGTGTTGCTACCAAAACTGAGTTCAGTAATCTAGCTTTTTTTTTTTCTTTTTTCTTTTTTTAATTAAATATATACAATACAATACAATACAAAATAATATAAACTGAGTTACAGTCAAAAAACAAATGAAATTAAATCAGTTTAGATGTGCTTCTGAGGTCACCAGTCTACTGCTGGTATTCTTACAGCATGTCCAATGGATGATCTGGCTCAAATGGCTTGGATAGAGGACCGTAGAAGAGAAAAGGATAGGCGGCATCGTAACCATTGAAGAGTACTGCTATAACTGTGTTCCCACTTATTGGCGAGCATGGACGCTAAATTTTTTATAGAATATATTGGCTTCCTTCGCTATGCCACCCGTAGTAGAGAGTACAACTGGTGTGAATGTGGCGTGTTCCACTTCTCTAATTCTCTCCTCATATGCCTGTTTCTTGGCTTGTTCGTGCTTCCTATACACCATTTGCATGTCTGAATGTTTGTTGGAAGGGGCATAGGGGTTGAATACCCTTACATCAAAATATGTTCTTTCGTGATTGCCGCCCCAAACACCGTTTGCTGCAATGTCGAGTCTTGCTCCTGGCTGTGAGTTAGCAGTCGCACCATTCAGTTCTTCAAACACGGGCTGAAGGCCAGGCTCAATACATACATCCTTGCACACCTCAGTTAAGAGTGTTGCTGTCAAATTCCGTATTTCGTTGTGTCTTATGGATGGAAACCCCCCTTTGGGGCATGAAAGGGCATGCTCAACTGAGAAGACGGCCCCACATGCACATTTAGCTGGTAGTCTCCCAGGGGTGTCCAGCCATGGCGCAGTGCGAGGGCGTCGTGAAATGCACCCCTGTGTAGAGCGGAGCCGTGTTCCATTAGTGGGAGCACTGTCAGCCAGGTTTAAGATCCTTTTTCCTTTGCTAGGTTCACTGCTCTCTTCTGGCTGGCAGATAGCAATTTCATGAGGTCTTCCGCATCCTTTGAGTTTTCTTCCACGATATGTGTCCTCACCCTATTCTTGGATTTGAGTTGCTGAGCGATAATATCAAGTCCATATTCATCGTCCTGTGATAGGATGTGAGTGCAAAGAGAGGAGATAATCATTAAGGAGTGGTGGTATTCCTTGCAGGCACGTTTGGAAGGGATGGTGATTTAGCTAGTAGCCCCGTAGCTCAACGCAAAAAAAGCTACATAATAAAGCGAGGGGACGGCGAGACCCTTTACCAACCTAGAACCTCTACACTCGATTAGCGGTTGGTAAAGGGATTGGGTACATGAGACTAACTTTTCATTATGGCGGTTCGGTTAAATGAAAGTATCTCTCTCAGCTTTCAAGAGTAAGTTAAAAGCTTTGCACCCCTTAAAAAAAGTAATGCCAATCTAGTAATACTCTCGTGATGTGGGAGAGGAGGACTGTCTAATAATTCTGTACATTAGTTTCGTAAGTAGTTTGAGACAAGTAGTGTGTACAAGGTGCCTGTTTGAGTTTGCTAGTATGTAAGTCTGACAAAAATGAAAACTGGTTGTTTGCTATGTAAACTTGACATGAGTCATCTTCAGTGGTTTCACAAGACAGCTGCATTAGGCTTGTATGTTTGTCCCCCCTCCATCTAATCCTATCATTAGTTAGCAAGTGTCTAAAGGGTACTACTTGTCACTTACTCGTAATAATATCAGTGAAATTAAAAATTCGCTCACCTAATAGCTAGACTAGCTAAATGGAATGGCGGTACAACTATAAAAATTAAATGGAATCATATAGCTATTATATCCATGTAATTTTTATACAGCAGGACCACAACTGTATTATCTTGTCCAGTAGTGATGGCATTTCCCATTGGCTTATTTTGCAGGTAGCAACATGCTGCTGATGTATCAATGCCAGTCAATACAAGATGTTGGCGAAACAAGTGTCATGAAGTAAGTTGATAACGGGTGTGAACATAACCAGGCCTCATCCCTAATAGTGATAATGTTGGTGGCCCTGCCTCTTTTATTGTCTAGGTACTAATCTTTCCAGGGTTTTTTTTTGTTGTTTGTTTTTGTTTTGGGGCACGACTTAGGTTCACCTGCATTGAGTCTACCACACTGGATTTATGTCCAAACCAAAAAGTTGAAGACTTACTGATATTCTCCTATTACTTGTTACAGGGTGGGCATTATTAGGGTAAACTTGTAGTTGTGCGTTCCCTGGCTGCTTTGGCTGTCTCTTTAGCCTATGGCTTTGACCCATTCTTGGTTGATGCTCACACTTTGCTGGCAAGTCTATACATGCTTTATTAGTGACAGTCTCATTGCACTGCTAATCTGCTGATGCTATCCCTTACCTTATGACCTTACCATGCACCCTTCACTTGGCTATTCTTTTGTACTAGACCTTCCCTAGCATCCTCAAGTTGTCCTCCAGCTCCCACTCTTTGGGCCCTAATAACACTAGAGTTGAAACAAGTAGGAAAGTGTTGGTTGGCCTGTGCTGTTGCATATAGAACAGAGATATTATAAAGTATCAATTATCATAGTTGCTGAGGCTAGTGGTTCTGTAGTATGCAATGATATTGGTGCCATTGGCGCTGAGGGTTCACACCTTTGGTGCTTCATTAGCTTGGCTTGATAACTAATTTTCTTTTCCATTAGAATTAATATTGTCATAACCTTTTTTCTTTTTTTTTCATTTCCTAGATTTCATGGTGCTTGGGCTGCTGCTATCTGTACTGAGGTTCTGGTGTTCTCGATTGAAGAAGAGAATAATGGTAAGTCTCTAGGCATGCACTACTGTTATCATTGTACATACACGTACTAATACTAACACTGCATTCACGAAGTAGTACTGCACACGAAGTGCTAACACTGTGCATGCACGTAGTACTATGCACGCACATAGTACTAACACTGTGCACACACATAGTGCTAGCACTGTGCATGCACGTAGTACTATTACTGTGCACGCACATAGTGCTAACACTGTGCACACACATAGTGCTAACACTTTGCACACACATAGTGCTAGCACTGTGCATGCACGTAGTACTATTACTGTGCACGCACATAGTGCTAACACTGTGCACACACATAGTACTATTACTGTGCACGCACATAGTGCTAGCACTGCATGCACGCACGTAGTACTAACACTGTGCACACGCATAGTGCTAGCACTGTGCATGCACGTAGTACTAACACTGTGCACGCACATAGTGCTAGCACTGTGCACGCACGTAGTACTATTACTGTGCATGCACATAGTGCTAGCACTGTGCATGCACGTAGTACTGTTACTGTGCACGCACAAAGTGCTAGCACTGTGCACGCACGTAGTACTAACACTGTGCACGCACATAGTGCTAACACTTTGCACGCACATAGTGCTAGCACTGTGCATGCACGTAGTACTATTACTGTGCACGCACATAGTGCTAACACTGTGCACGCATATAGTGCTAGCACTGTGCATGCACGTAGTACTATTACTGTGCACGCATATAGTGCTAACACTGTGCACGCACATAGTACTAACACTGTGCATGCATGTAGTACTATTACTGTGCACGCATATAGTGCTAGCACTGTGCACGCACGTAGTACTAACACTGTGCACGCACATAGTGCTAACACTCCACGCACGTAGTACTATTACTGTGCACGCACATAGTGCTAGCACTGTGCATGCACGTAGTACTATTACTGTGCACGCACATAGTGCTAGCACTTTGCATGCACGTAGTACTATCACTGTGCACGCACATAGTGCTAACACTTTGCATGCACGTAGTACTATTACTGTGCACGCACATAGTGCTAGCACTGTGCATGCACATAGTGCTAGCACTTTGCATGCACGTAGTACTATTACTGTGCACGCACATAGTGCTAACACTTTGCATGCACGTAGTACTATTACTGTGCACGCACATAGTGCTAGCACTATGCACGCATATAGTACTAACACTGTGCATGCACGTAGTACTATGCACGCACATAGTGCTAGCACTGTGCACGCACGTAGTACTATTACTGTGCACACACATAGTGCTAGCACTGTGCATGCACGTAGTACTATTACTGTGCATGCACATAGTGCTAACACTGTGCACGCACATAGTGCTAGCACTGTGCACGCACGTAGTACTATTACTGTGCACGCACATAGTGCTAGCACTATGCACGCACGTAGTACTATTACTGTGCATGCACATAGTGCTAACACTGCACGCACATAGTGCTAACACTGTGCACGCA
>WLWD01005260.1_pt1 | contig 17992 bp, 5 predicted proteins | sample 6712731 | NCBI WGS metagenome assembly WLWD01 (sample SAMN12718690, study PRJNA576275) | sponge metagenome | isolation source: marine sponge | host: Mycale hentscheli | place: New Zealand: South Island, Marlborough, Capsize Point | collected 2014-11-01
GGTTGAGTTTCCCCCCTCTCCCTCCCCCCTCCCCCTAGGTTGAGTTTCCCCCTCTCCCCTCCCCCCTCTGTGGTTTTGATTTATAATGGTATTCTGTGATTTTGTTGTTTATATATATATCTAATAATTGGTAAAAGTTTACTTCAGTTAATTCTAGACCTGAGACAATTTTTAATCAAATGGGTCTGGTTTCAGCAAAAGAGGGTGTGTTCAAATAAACGTGTGGCCCTCCTTTCTAAACTCTTCCCCTCCCCCCAGAAAAAAACCCTGTATGAAACCATATGCCCATGTTTACTAAGCTGGTCTAGCACTCAGCTCGTCCCATCTAGTTTTTAACCCTTGGCGCACATGCATGGTAGGGTTGCAGTACTTAATTTGTCTGTTTGTCTGTCTGTCTGTCAGTCTTTCTGTCACACAACAACAGATCTCAAAGACAGTGGCCTTCCAAAGATTGAAGAAGGTATCATGATGTTGTACTAGGCAGTTTAAGTCGCTTTATCAGATTACCAACTAAGGTACATTATGATTGGTTTTTGGGAAAACTGGGCAAAAAGTGTGCATTTCACAGGCCATTATACTTACTCAGTGTGGATTATTACAGTTGGCCATTGGATATTTGCTGCCCAAGAGTGCTTGATATCCAACCAAACAATAACTGGTCAGCTATTCAGCCGGCCAAAGAGATCAGATCTGGTTATAATCATGCATTTTGAGGGTGTGCTTTTCTGGCATATCAGTTAGCAGTTTTTACCTCCTTTGCCATTGCTTCAAAGTTCAATGCTAACAACTATGGTTCAATCCTGGCATGGACACTTTTTTTCCTCCATTTTTTATTTTTATTTATTTATTTATTTATTATTTTTTTTTTTTTATTATTATTATTATTTTTTTTTTATTTTTTTATTTTTTTTAACTGGGCATTCTTCTTTTCATTTGTCCCTTTTAATTTGCGCTCTGGCTTCTAGTATTAGTTTATGATTTTTTTTGCTTTATTCATTTTCCCCATTACATTGATGCACCTCACTCAAACTCAGTTCTAAATTATAGTTAGATCCAGTGTCCATGTTCAATAATTGAATATCCTACACTTGGTAACATAGCCCAACAGTACACTTCAGCATTAACTCTCAGTGACCTACTGCACTCACAACAAGCTAAGGCCATGAACGAGACAATATACTTTTTCACAGAACTATTGACACAATAATTAAATGGTGATCAATATTCTTTAAATATGATTGATCAATAATATGAATTAATTTTACTCATTTTGAAGCTTATAAAGCAATACCAATATGTACTACATGTTCTACCACAGTCTGTAAAGCAATGAAAATATAGTAACAGTTGTCATACCAGATTTTTTAATATCAGACCAAGATTAAATTGTTCTGACGTTTGTCTGAGCATTGATGTATAGTTATCATCCACACTGCATACATACATACATACATTCATATATACTTATTTTTACCGCACACTAGCGCAGCAGGGTAATTGATAGCATTCGTTTAATTGTCCATAATTATTATATTCCATGCTCGATATCTTCACAATAGTATTTTCAAGTTTATGACCCATGGCATTTCACAATATCACACGCTGAATTGCACAAGCTCATTACCTTCAAATACAATGGTAGTAGCAGTCGCCAATCTTACTAGTTCCCCAGCTATCTTTCTCTACAAGAACTATCTATCCAGGTCAAAGCAGCCACTAAACATTAGCTAAAAGTGTGGAAGAGCCCCTTTTGAACTAACACTACCAACTTTACAAGCTTGGTTTGCAGTGAAGATATACATTTATCTTGCATAGAATATACACAGGTGTAGCAAGATAATTCATTCTCAGGCTTTATTTTCGCTCATTTTTGGCTCACTGCAATAGTGCTGCGAGTAAACAGTAATTTGGAAAATCATAGTGGTTATTTTCAAGAATACATATTAGGGCAAAATTTTAAGAATTTGATTCATAAAATTCAAGTTTTGCAAAAAAAAATTGTCCACAAACTTACTGACATACAGTACACACATATAATAATTGTTACATGAGCAAGTGTGATGTGATGAGACATTTCATGAGCAGGCTGACTTGTTTTCATTTGAATTTTGTGTCTGTTGTTACTGCCTGGGCCAAATAGCTGAGAGTTAGGCAGCAGTAATTTTGGAATCAACATGCAGACAGTCTCACACTCAATTAAGACTGAGGTAACGAACACAGTTGTAGTCATGAAATGAGTCTGTACAATTACACCTTAACTAGCATATTATTTTCTAGGTTAATGTGACAATCTTTACAAATTTTTTTTGTAACCGTTCCTATCAGTCCACTTAATTGCATTTGCTGAGTTATTGTGTATCAACTGTAGCAGACGTTAAAAAAAAGCTGTAGCACTCGCAACCGGTGCTCACCTGTTAAATAACCAAAACCTCGCTTGGTTTCAATCGAACTGTTGATCTCATGTCATCACCAAGGTAGGTGGTCTCAATGATCAAAGGTCACCTTTATTCTAAATATTAATAGATGGATATTTTTAGTGTAACAGGTGTTCTAGTACATATCTGAGTATTTATAATTGTGATGTCAAATTTTTATGATCCACCAAATGGATATATACATAGTTTTTATTCTGTGTGTGTGTGTGTGTGTGTGTGTGTGTGTGTGTGTGTGTGTGTGTGCTGGTGCAAAGGCAAGCTCATGGTCCAAGATGATGGAGGGACAGGACGCGATTTGAATAGAGAGAGTAGATGTGGTATATGACCGCACAGGACAGGAGTAGCTAGAGGGGAAAGTGAACAGCAGGGCTGGAGAATGAGGCAAAGAGAGGGCTGGAGAAGGAAGAGCAGAGGAGGAAGACTGCTGCTCAACTATATAGATGTACATGTGCCCATAAAAAGCCACTCTTGCTAACGGATCTTCCAGACCAAGGATGAACTTCCCCCCCCCTCCCCTCAAGATGACTGGAAAAGACGCCATGAACATTCCAGTTTAACTTGTTAATTTACACCTGTTGTCATGCATTCTATCATATCCCACTTCATTTGTACACTTCTTTTTGAACTCACAATCATCAATTTGGTTTCATGTCATTAATTTGATTTCTACTATACTGAGACTTTGATATACGCTATGGCGGTTGCTATAACTTTATCAAGTGTAAAGAAGAGCACTGAAGTGCAGCCCCAGCGAAATTCTAGTACTAATAATATACCCTACACTGCGACCAGTGAAGGGACCATATAGGTTTAGAATAGTTCAACTCCTAGATTCCTCCACTTTATTGGAAACACTAACTCAACTCATTTAAAATTCAGTTGTAACATACGTGCAGGTGAGAGATTTATTAAGTTATAATACTGATCTCTTGGAATGAGATGTATGAATGATAGACAGTGCGGGTGACAGTGGGACTTCGTCTAGGGACCTCAATATGTGGACCACACCAATGCCAGCACTGCTCAGTAATAGTTAAAGTGAAGGAAGACATCAACGTCAACCGCACTGAATGACATCGTGAAGCGGGCTCTGTCATCAGCCAAGATCCCGTCTCGACTGGAGCCGCCTGGTCAGGTCAGATGGCAGGAGACCAGATGGTGTGACCCTGGCACCTTGGAAATCAGGTCGTTTGCTGGTATGGGACGCGACTTGCCCAGACACCTTCGCACCATCCTATAGAACTGATGCTATCCCAGCACCAGGGAGAGTGGCTGCCGCAGCAGAGGAGAGAAAATAAAATAAATATAGTAGCCTTCCACCCAGACATTTCTTTTCTCCACTTGCAATCGAGACCATGGGAGTGCTGGGCCCCAAGTCGATGGCCTTGGTAAGGGATCTGGGTAGACGGATCAGGCTGGAGACAGGGGAACCTCGTTCAACTGACTGTCTCCTGCAGCATCTCTCGATTGCGGTTCAGCGAGGGAACTCCGTATCAGTATATGGAGGCATCACAACCTGACTTCATTTTATTTCTTTATTATTATTTTATTTTATTTTTATTTTATTTAAAAGTTTTATTATAATAAGTTACAATTATTAATTATCATCATCGTCATTATAATTATGAGATATCATAATAATAATAATAATTTTTGCTTGTTATAGCTATTGCTGTTTGTCTCAGGACAACCTGTTGAAATATACTGTTGTATACTGCCTTATAATGGCTAAGAGTTTCATAACTGGGCATGTGATTCAAGAAGAAAAAAATGACCTGACTCTGAAAAACACCTAACACACATGAATGTATCCATTATTAATAACATATTATAGTATACAAAGACCAACCTACTTCTTTAGGAGTCATACTCGGGCATGTAGCCTTTAGTGTGGTGTAACTGTGGATACAGCACAATTTGCATCATAGCATAAGTTTAGTTTGGAGAAGTGACATGGTGTTCAAGGTGACTTTCATATCCATCATTTTTTGAAAGTAACATCTTAGGTAATGCAATTAAAAGTACTGCTTGTCATGTGAGTAGCAAATGTTTTAGTTGAACTCACGATCACTTGAGGCATGCAGAATAGCCAACTCAGAAGTCTGGTCAGTAGAGCTATAAAACTTTCAATATATCAATCACTAAAAACGATATCGAACAAACTTGTAACTTTATTTAAGAAGCTAACATGAGTAACAATTATCAATAATAAATAATAATAATAATAATAATAATAACCATTTTTTAATTATTAAAAAATCCAAGGATAGATAGGCACAAACCAATGCGGCTGTGGCATTCCCAGCTGAACTGCCACTGAGAGTTTCTGAAGGAAGTAGCTAGTACCACATAAGTTGCCAGAGACACATCTGCCTGATGCTCCCCCCACCCCCCTGGACTTCTTGTCTTATGCAAAAGCAGCCACACAACATGCATATCTGGTGACATGACTCCTGTAAGAGTGTCTGGACAGGTGGCATCATTCTATACAAAAGGTTTTCCAGCACTCCATGGCACTAAAGTCATGCAATCCGGTCATTTACCATCGGATCTGGAAAGCCAGGAGGTTTCAATCTGGAGGGGACTTTAGCTGCTGACAGAGCGAGGTGGATGATATCATTGTCTGCCTACACTGAACTTGCAGCTCAGCCCATGAGTCCCAAGAGGAAACATTTGCATGAATATTTATACAGATAATCAACTGAATGTTGACAGGTTTATCAGAACACTTTAAAGATGCTTAATCTTGAGAGAGGGCAATATATGTCTGCAGTCTCACAGTTTCCCCCCCGCCTAAAATAACTGACGAGCTTAATACTGTCCCACTTACGAAAATCAGTGAACTTTTCCGATTGTTTTTTAAGTAACTGTAACTATAGCAACAGTCCACGCCTTCTGAAATTGGCCATGCTACCGTGTGCGCTCTAGATGGAGTTAGCTAGTGTCCGGTGAATATGAAAGAGACTGCGATAGCAACGCTAGAAGAAGGTTAGAGGTTGTTGTTTTTTTTTGGGGGGGGGGGGAGTTTGAAACTGCGTACATACTAGCTCTTGTGAGACTAGTGACTGTACGAGCATTAGTGTTACTTTGGCTCTTGCTAATAATAGTAAAATTTGGTACCCTGAGCTTTCTTTATTATTTGATTAGGTGATGTAGCTAAGAGATTAGTAGTGTTTAGTTTTCTAGTTGCACTTACGTTTAATTATGTGTATCGTGTGTATGGTCTCATTTTATAGGACCACACACACACAACATGAAATGTTTCTTAAAAATAGTAATTTAGGACACTAAGTGGAACCTATCTAGTTTATCCCACTCAAGAGATATTGAAGTGTAGTAGAGCTTAAGGATGCTAAAGTAAACTTTAATATTTTGTTTTGCATTATTTCTAACAGAACCAGGTTTAAATGATCAGGTAGAATTTAGACTGTAATAGAAGCTTTGAAAAAATTAAGATCACAGAAATATCTGATGATTTACTCCATATAGCGACTGAATTATTGACTAGCCAGTTAAACATTAGTAATAAGAATAACTATTTTTATTTAGTTTTGCCAGATACCAAGATGGTCTTATTCTACCGTGTATCTGCTATAAGTATTAAGAAAAGAAGAAAAATGAAGGAAAAAACCACTTGCAAGCTGCTGTAAGTATGGAAGCCTGTATTGTAGTGTAGACTTCCGATTTTTTTTTAATTTTGTGATTGTGTATTACATAACTTTGAAATATTCTTTAGGAATAGTGTTTACAATTTTTGATATAGATCACTTTTATTCTTCACAAGTTGTAGCCACTCACCTTCCTTTAGATGCATGTCTTCATTTGTGCAATGGACCACGTTTTATAGCTGGCCTGGTAGTGTACTAAATTATAGTGTGAATTGAAACCACATTTCTTGTTTCTCATCAACTATATTGGAAATTGCGATAATGTAGTTGACCTGTAGGAAAAATATTGAAATGTTATATAACAAGTATGAGGTAGTAGGGGTGTGGTTAAAGCAGTGGGCTTGACCTGCATAATAAATTTTGAAGTGGCTGTATCACCCAGGAAGGTGCAGATGAGAAACAAGTTTGTTTGGCCTAAAAAATAAACCAAGACTTTATTCCATAGGTCTGTTGTCAAGTTCAAGGTTTATTATTATTTTTTTGGTACACTGATGTTTTTACACCTTCAATAGTTGTGCATTGTGCGTATGCATTGTGTTACAGAGTTCAGTCTGAGCTGTATATGATGTATGTGGTTGCATGTGGTTAGGTGTGGTGGCTTGTACCTGGAAAACCTGAGCAGCTGTAATTTATTTTGTGAAGTTGACACTGTAACTTCATTTTCTCCACTACACAATTCAATTCTTGAAGTGAGATGTGTCAGGAGGTGTACCTAGGTATGTATGTGATTTATTTGAGGCTATTTTTACTCACAAGTATGATCAATGATCATGACCCACAAAGGTTTAAATTTCAGTCTGCTTTCATAATGCATTTAATTACAATGAATTATGGTCTAAGGACATTGAGCTGTGTGTGTAATGTATATAATAGGGTATGTGGGTTGTGTTGGTCTGCAAATGATGGTGATTAACCCTCAGCGCTCATGCATGAGAGGGTTATATAGTAGTCATCCTGTCGGTCTGTCTGTCGGTCAGTCTGTCACGCTCAGATTACTGACAATTAACTGTTGATTTAGGTATGAACTTACTCACAATGACGATTTAAATTTAAGACCTTTTATTATGCTTTTTTTAAATTTCGGGCTGATTCTTGAGAAAATGCGAAGCTTCAACTCTGCATAGGTACCAGCTTTTGTGGCTAGCATCACATCATAATCACGTGAGCAAATAATTTCTTGCAGACATTGATGTAGTTTGCTTTATAGGGAAAGTTAACGGAGTTGAAAGAAGTGAAGTATCGCATTATAAATGTGTGAGTGTTTCTGGCCAGTTTAGCTTCTTTTCTTATGAAGACAGATGAATGAGCATATTGGAAATGTTACCATGCTTAGCAGCGATAGAACTGGCAAACAGTACCAATGTCCACAATTTCTTCAGCACTGCTGTGGCCGTCTTTTTCTGCATTTTTGTAAACTCTGTTATTGTTGCGCGCCATTTAGAACAAAAACACCTGCCCAAATCCGGAATTTAAAAGGCGCGCCACGCAGAAATCAAGCAGTTGGTAATTCGGTGGTTACATGCACTCGATATAGTACGGTGGTGTTGTACAAAATAGTCGGTATTAACTACATTCCAGTATACAGCCCAGCTTTACGTTATAGCCACGTTTACAGGCAACAAAGGCAGCTGTACCTCATAATTGTCCTGCCATGATGCTCCGGCATTAATTTTGTGACCTGTGCTAACGTTTGGTGAGAAACCGGTAATACCGTGTGACTACAATTGAAATATTGTCTCTACGATATAGGGCTTTTGTCAAAGAGCAATGATAATATCGGTATAGTTCCCAGCTGTACTACCATGTGCTATTGGGCAGATGGACCAAATTTTGGGAAATAGAGTTTATCATTATTTCTGAGGAGGTAGCATAGGGTATGTGTGTGCACACACTCATGCTAGAGACTACTTGTCAGCCCTATAAGTAAGACGTAAGCCTCAATTGGGAAGGTATGTGGTCCCTTTGTTTTAGTTTCGTGTAGTTATGTTTGAGGTGATTGGAAGATTTTATGATCATGACCAGTGCATAACTAATTACGTCACATCTGTGTGACCTTTGAGTGGCTATTATGTAGGGTGAGAGGAATAACAGGAGACACATTGTGTTTATATGGCCTTAAAATGAAAAAACAAAAAACAAAACAGGTTGCTTGTTTTATTATATACGTAAGTCATTATAGATATGGTACAGGTGAAGGCTTGACTTGGTTATTACATATGGCACCATATGTATCAGTTGCATGGTATTAGACTGTTCAGGATTGACTGTTGTCACATGGTAAAGGCACATGTATCAGTTCAGTGATGTTGTGAGTGTTCTATTGAAAATCTTGTGTTAAAGCCTTGTGCAGAGAGATTTGAGGCAGTGGTTTATGCTTTTATCACTTCCATTCATCTGTAATGTCCACCAGTGTTAATTTACTAATTTCTTGTCTGCTCACAAGCCTCAAGCATATGTGCCCATAACCATTAGGCTTACCTGAGGTTCTGGTTGGCTTTGTGTTCCTGCATATTTAGCTACTCCTTATGAAGATAACTTACATCTACCAGTTTCATTGCTGGAGCAGTATTGATACTTGACTAGGAATGGCCAAATGAATTATTATTCGTGTGGCCTGAGAAATGATTTTGTAGACTAGCTAGTGCATAGTAGTGCTGAGGGTTCATGAGTAGGTGCTTCAGTTATATATAGCTAGGTTGTTGTTTTTTTTTGTTTAGTTTTTTGTTGTTTTTTGTTTGTTTTTTATTTTTACCAAGCTCACCAATAGTTATTGAACATTTACTATTTGTGATGTAGGAGTTTAATTCAGTATGGATAATAAGCAACGAATTTCACGTCTCATTCTGTTGTCATGAGCTCTTCCTACTGGGTAAGAAACTACTTACTGGCTTAATGGATGTGTATTTGTTGGCCAGATCTCTACATGAGTCATCAGTATATTTACCAAATTCTAATGACCAGTTTAGTTAAGCTGCAAGATTTAACTTAATCTTGCTGGCAACCTACTAATTGTCATATCATAGTCCTGGTGATTGTCCTTTACCTGCTAATTTTATTATTATGGATTCAAGTGACCTGTTAAACTTAGAGGTCGGTTGTATAATTCAATGCTATTCTCCGTACGCGAAATCTGTGGCCTCGTATACCACATTCTGAACTCCTTTCGGAGGTCCGGGTATAAATGGAAGAATCCCCGGCATGCCCTTTGACCTCTAGCTCATATTCAAATTAAAATAAAGTAGTTGCGCAAAGAGAATCCTCCATTATACGTAGCTCACTATCCTTTCAAGTCGATGCACACCATGTTTACAACAAGTGCCCTAACTAAAAAACGGCTATATGTAATCATTTTTGTGAGTAATACTCAAGTCCATCTATCAATGCCTTGTGTATGTACCAAAGTATTTTTTGATTGAAGATGAACCCTCAGGATAGTATCTTGGAGAACTCTGACAGCACACTGTATTTCTTTTGCAGTTGAATTTAGCTGCGTCAATGGCAAACAGTACTTTTCATCTCTATTTAGAGCGTGCCATTTGTTGGTTTTTCCCTTGTTTTATTATTTTTATTTTGTCTTCTGTTAAGATGCTCATGACTTTGTTTCCAAGCTTTTGTGTGCGCTAAGTTGCTGTAATGCTACTAAAGGGGAGTCGGTGACAAAAACTGTCAGCGGCCATTTTCCACTTATCGCGAAATATGTCCCCGGCTACCCCCTTTTATACGACACCTTCGTGTTTAAGAAACTAGTTAATAGTTGAAATTTAGCTTGAGCTAGTATATTGTGGATCGTTTATTTACCTTATTTAGGCCAAATCTTTTGTTATTCCTGCAGTTATTTTCATTTTGTTCTGAGTTTTTCTAGGCGTCTGAGTTTGATGGCCATTTTACCAACTATTATGAAGGTAATAAATTTAAATTTAAATTACAAAACAACTTATAAAGCTTCTAGGGATGTCTCATCAGCAGAGTCAGGCTCTGCTACTCCACTGTTTGAAGACGAAGATGACCTCTATGATCCTCTGGATTCTTTGGACTGCTCTGTACCAGACATCGAGCCTTCATCATTTCATCCTGACCACTCATCTGTTTTCTTGTCACCACCTTATTCCGACACCACTTTTCTTTCCCCTTCCGATACTGTGTCCGTTGCCTGCCGACGGAGCAGCATCATCTGTGTAAGGAAAGGAAGAGGTCAAGAAAGCCATCACCAGCAAGGACGAAACGACTTACCTCAACTGAGCAGTTGGACCAGTTTTTAGCCCGGGGCTGTGGTTGTGCCACCAAGTGCTCTGCTCAGTTTGACAGAGACTTCTATTTGTCTAAGCGGGATGAGGCCAGTGCGCTGACGAGGGAGCAGCTGGACCTGGTAGTCCTTGGCCAAATTCAAGCGTTTCTGTCTGTGGATGAAGTAATCGGTCCCAGCCACAAACACACACCTACACAGCGTAGAACAACTAGAGTCAACACCTTCTATCATCTGGGGAAGAAGATCTGCAGGGGGTCTTTTCTTACTCTGCATGGAATAGGTAAAATAATAATACTAAATAACTAAATAAAACGAAAATGAATAAATTAATTTAATAAAAATTTAAAAATGAGAGAAAATACCAACAACAGCACCAATAAACTTTTAAATATAAATAAGATGGAATTATATACAACTTCATTTTTAACAATAATTAACCTTTGTATGTCACCTCATTCAGACACTGACACCACACATTCAGTCACCAACTCCTTCACCATCACCAGTTTCGTCACGCCCTTCTAAAAGAATTAGAAGTACAGACATCAATTATTAATTTTTATTTTTTTATTTTTAGTCATCTCTTTTAAATTATGTATCATCTATACAAGTAATAAACATCTTTACTTTGTTCTTATGTCCAGTGTTATCAAAATCTATCTATTTACATTGAATACGCAATATAATTATCCCAACTCAGCTAAAACCACTAAAAAAATACTCTTGTGGACAATAGTAAAAACAGACATTACCAAGATAAATAAAACTATTACGTGCGAACACTAATAAAAATGACTCTAGTACGTGCTGACACGAATAAGAATGACTCTAGTACATGTGGGTACTAAGTAATAGTTAGAGCATACCCGCTTAGGTACTGGTGGATTTAGTGCACTGAAGCCCAAGGGCCGTAGGCCCGAGGGGCTTTGTGCACTAAATCCACCAGTACCTGAGGCATGCTCTAACTATTTTAGAACCCGTTTACCCAAAGCCGGCCCAGTTTCCACTAGCAACTTGGTTTATCAGCATTTTCGCACATTTCCGGCCCAAAATTAAAAATCAATTAAAATTCAATTGAAGCACACCTGGCAGGTTTACTTTAGCATTGTAGCTGCCAGCTGTTATCTCCAGATCTAACTCTACCCTGGGCTGCTCTGCACTGTGGTAAACAGTTAAGCAGCTAGCTACGGTAAATTCCTGCGGGTATGAGGTATGAGCGTCAGCAGGAGAGTTGTCCAACTAGGGCTGATGAGAGGGTAGTAGACCCTCACATATCATATCCAGGCCTCACACAGCTTTATCCGGCCTATTCTATTAAACTAAAACTCAAAAATAGCAATACCCCAAGGGTGGTTAGTATGCACAGTTTATATACCTAAAGGCAAAAAATAGTGCACACTTACCAAGTTAGTACACCTAGTAACAATATAGCAACGGGTTCTAAGTAATAGTTAGCGCATACGCGCTTAGGTACTGGTGGATTTAGTGCACTGAAGCCCAAGGGCCGTAGGCCCGAGGGCTTTGTGCACTAAATCCACCAGTACCTAAGCGCATGCTCTAACTATTTTAGAACCCGTTTACCCAAAGCCGGCCCAGTTTCCACTAGCAACTTGGTTTATCAGCATTTTCAGCACAAATATGGCGGTGTCAAGCGAATTTCCGGCCCAAAATTAAAATTCAATTAAAATTCAATTGAAGCACACCCGGCAGGTTTACTTTAGCATATTGTAGCTGCCAGCTGTTATCTCCAGATCTAACTCTACCCTGGCTGTGCTGCTCTGCTCTGTGGTAAACAGTTAAGCAGCTAGCTATGGTAAATTCCTGGGTATGAGCGGCAGCAGGAGAGTTGTCTGAACTAGGGCTGGTCCCGTATAGGGCGGATATGAGAGGGTAGTAGACCCTCACATATCATATCCAGGCCTCACACAGTTTTATCCTGCCTATTCTATTAAACTAAAACTCAAAAATAGCAATACCCCAAGGGTGGTTAGTATGCACAGTTTATATACCTAAAGGCAAAAAATAGTGCACACTTACCAAGTTAGTACACCTAGTAACAATATAGCAACGGGTTCTAATAAGAATGACTCTAGTACATGTGGGCACTAATAAGAATGACTCTAGTACATGCGGGCATTAAAAAGAATAACTTTAGTACATGCGGGCACTAAGAGGAATGACTCTAGTACGTGTACACACTAATAAAAACCCACAAGCCCACCTCAGAACCACTCAGATAGCCTCGAAAGACAAATTTTTGCGACAGGAATTGAAACTGGAAGTGACATTATGTGACACGCCCACCAGTGAAGAAATAATTTGGCCTCGAGGACTTGGCCCATACCTCCAAAGATCACCTGATTAGTAAATTATTTCATCGGGTATCGTATTTTCCTTACAACAACAGCTACTACAATCAAACTGACACTAGCAAACACTAACTTAATCGAACATACTACAACTGACAGACACTAGTATGTGCTGACACTAATATGAATAAATCTAGTACTTGATAACACTAATAAGGATGACTCTAGTACGGTGTAATCACTATGTGCATGCATGGTGTTAGTACTATGTGCGTGCACAGTGTTTGGTGTTAGCACTATGTGCGTGCACTGTGTTAATACTATGTGTGTGCACAGTAATAACACTATGTGCGTGCAGTGTTAGTACTATGTGCGTGCACAGTAATAGTACTAGTGCGTGCACAGTAATAGTACTAGTGTGTGCACAGTGTTTAGTGTTAGCACTATGTGCGTCACAGTCATAGTACTAGTGCGTGCACAGTAATAGTACTAGTGTGTGCACAGTGTTTAGTGTTAGCACTATGTGCATGCACAGTAATAGTACTAGTGCGTGCCCAGTGTTTGGTGTTAGCACTATGTGCGTGCAGTGTTAGCACTATGTGCGTGTGTGTGTGCACAGTAATAGTACTATGTGCGTGCATAGTATTACGTGTGTGCAGAGTGTTAGCACTGTGCGTGCACAGTAATAGTACTACGTGCATGCACAGTGTTAGTACTATGTGTGTGCACAGTAATAGTACTACGTGCATGCACAGTGCTCGTACTATGTGCGTGCACAATGTTAGCACTATGTGCGTGCACAGTGTTAGCGCTATGTGCGTGCACAGTCAAGCTCTCCAAGGACACCCAAGCAGATTCTCCTGCAGCTGTGAGCCATGATATATCTATTCTAGACTAGTGACTCCAGGCTTCATTAATACACCACCGCTTCTTCATCGTCTAGGACCCTCCAGTACATTCCAGAAGTATTCTACTCTTCCGCGCCGCCGGGCTCACTCGCACAGTAACTTTCCTTCAGTGTTTGCTATCACCATCCAGAATTTTGTCCACAATAAATTGCGCGCTCAGAGTGGGGGCGGGGTTGAAGAATCAAATGAATACGAATCAATAATTAGCTTCGGTATCTAAAAATTGAAATTCAGACGTATTGGATGGCCAGAATGAACTCATATTTGTACACAGGTACACACCACATTGAAGTTACAGAGGCTTAACTAGGTTGTTAAAAGGGACATGAGATGTTAAAGGGGACATTACTTGTTATAGTTAAATAGTTGACGAGGAGGTAAGGTGGTTTTTCTAAATGTAGGGAGCTAGATGTTCAGCTCCCCAATAACATACAGGAGTTTTTCTGGAGGTGGGGGGAGGGTTTAGAAGGCGTTTGATTGACCACACCCAATTTTGCTGAAATCACACCCATTTAATTAAAAATCGTCTCAGGTCTAGAATTAGTGACACCAATCTTGGAAGACTAATGTGTATTGCAATTGAAGGACCTCAATTAACTAAAGTGAACTTTCACCAACTACTAGATATATACAAACAACAAACTCACAGAATACCATTATTAATCATAACTACAGAATATCATTAAGTAGTAAATATTATTAATTTATTTTATGAAATTCTGGGGGGGGGGGGAATCCCAGGGCGCCCCTACCTTTGTATGAAACCCTGCTATGTCATTGTAATTATGGATGTATACAGATAGTGATTGGGGGGAAGGGGAGAGATGGCATTGGGATCCCCCCCCACCCCCCACCCCCCCAATAGCTTAAGTTCAACCCTTTCTATTAAATAGCAGAATTATGCTAGATTTTATTCATCCTGACATGATGAATTTGACTATAATATACGTATAATGTGACAAAGTAAGTAAAAAATTTAGTCACACATGCAAAAATTACGTCAAAAGTCCCGCCCCCCTCAGAAATTTTTTGTATACATACCTTAGTAAATACTCAATTCTTGTTTTACTTTTTTTTTTAATTTTAATTTTATTTTTTTTAGGTTAAGTTTCCAGATTTTTCATTGTGAATACTGGGGACATTGAAGTTTCTAATACAGACAAGATAAATGGATCTGATGTTCTCTCGAGGTAAATAAATGTAATTGTGCCATTAAAAATAAGTATTAGTGATGTTCACTTATTCTATGGTGTATTTAAAACTAGGACAATATCCTTACATGATTATGTCTTTAGTTGGTTTGTGCCCTAGAGATAAATTCTGATTTATTTCCATGTTGGGAAAACATACTATTGTACATTTTCTCCCCTCTAATATATTGTGGACCTTTTCTGTATTGAACTGACATTGTGGACATTTTTCTGAACTAATATATTGTGGACATTTTTCCATACTGAACTATGGACACTTTCCCTATTGACTAAAGTAGCTGCTCTAACCTGGGCTGGATAGGCTCCACTAGAGTAAAGGTAGCTGTAAAAACCCAGAGTGTACTATTGTGGACCACAATCCATATTGAACTGATATATTGTGGACCATTTCCAACTAATATATAAATAGAAAAGAGAAAAATAGGAGAAAGTCAAAGTATACAAAATGACATACGTACGTCCAAACATATATATAAATAAACAAACATCCCCGATTTCAATTGTGTTACCTCTGTAAGTGTCTCGCTCGCTCGCCGACTAAATATTTGTGTAGTATAATTATTTGTCTTAATTTGAAGTTAGGTTTTATCTGTGTAGTCTAATGCAATTTCATTTTGTGTGTGTTTATGTGTTCAGAATTTTGAAGGGGACATTGTGGATGTTGTGAATACTATCTGAAAGATTTATATCGGGAATAGGATGCAAACGTCAAGTATGAAGTTCGGTTTTCACCGGAAAACTCTCCATGCAGTGATAACAATGATCAAGCAATATTCACACAGAATCTTTATTTTATTGGACGAAGTGATTTCTTTTTTCATTGTTTCAAAATTTTTATGGTGCAAGATCACTTTTTTTTTTGTGGTCATTATACTTTTGTTTTACGTATGATAAATTTGAATTACATAGGCAATATGAAAGATATACGCAGGCTGTCTACTATTGTTATAACCAGTGTAGTATACTTTTGATATACTTAAGTTATACATATGCGTAGTATACTTTTGATATACTTAAGTTATACATATGCGTAGTATACTTTTGATATACTTAAGTTATACATATGGTATACATATGGTTTACATATGGTTAACGCATGTAGTATACTTTTGATATACTTAAGTTATACATATGTGTAGTAGTATACTTTTGATATACTTAAGTTATACATATTATGTTATACTTATGGTTTACATATGGTTTACGCCAGTAGTATACTTTTGTTATATCAATGTTATACACACCTGTGTAAACCGGTACCTATACATAGGAGAAACACTGGTGTATTGATGAGTGACCCTGGTGTTTCTCATATGTATAACAAAGTTTTGTAGCCTCTGTAGCCCTTGTAGCCTCTGTAGCCTCTGTAGCCCTTGTAGCCTCTGTAGCCCATGTAGCCTCTGTAGCCCATGTAGCCTCTGTAGCCCATGCAGCCTCTGTAGCTCTTGTAGCCTGTCTAGCCCTTGTAGCCCTTGTAGCCTCTGTAGCCCTTGTAGCCTCTGTAGCCCATGTAGCCTCTGTAGCCCTTGTAGCCTCTGTAGCCCATGTAGCCCTTGTAGCCTCTATAGCCCTTGTAGCCTCTGTAGCCCATGTAGCCCTTGTAGCCCTTGTAGCCTCTGTAGCCCTTGTAGCCCTTGTAGCCTCTGTAGCCCATGTAGCCTCTGTAGCCCATGCAGCCTCTGTAGCCCTTGTAGCCTCTGTAGCCCTTGTAGCCTCTGTAGCCCTTGTAGCCTCTGTAGCCCTTGTAGCCTCTGTAGCCCTTGTAGCTCATGTAGCCCTTGTAGCCTCTGTAGCCCATGTAGCCCTTGTAGCCTCTGTAGCCCTTGTAGCCTCTGTAGCCCATGTAGCCTCTGTAGCCCTTGTAGCCTCTGTAGCCCATGTAGCCCTTGTAGCCTCTATAGCCCTTGTAGCCTCTGTAGCTCATGTAGCCTCTGTAGCCCTTGTAGCCCTTGTAGCCTCTGTAGCCCTTGTAGCCCTTGTAGCCTCTGTAGCCCTTGTAGCCTCTGTAGCCCATGTAGCCTCTGTAGCCCTTGTAGCCTCTGTAGCCCATGTAGCCCTTGTAGCCTCTATAGCCCTTGTAGCCTCTGTAGCCCATGTAGCCCTTGTAGCCCTTGTAGCCTCTGTAGCCCTTGTAGCCCTTGTAGCCTCTGTAGCCCATGTAGCCTCTGTAGCCCATGCAGCCTCTGTAGCCCTTGTAGCCTCTGTAGCCCTTGTAGCCTCTGTAGCCCTTGTAGCCCTTGTAGCCCTTGTAGCCCTTGTAGCCTCTGTAGTCCATGTAGCCTCTGTAGCCCATGTAGCCTCTGTAGCCCATGTAGCCTCTGTAGCCCATGTAGCCCTTGTAGACTCTGTAGCCCTTGTAGCCTCTGTAGCCCATGTAGCCTCGGTAGCCCTTGTAGCCCTTGTAGCCTCTGTAGCCCTTGTAGCCCTTGTAGCCTCTGTAGCCCATGTAGCCTCTGTAGCCCATGCAGCCTCTGTAGCCCTTGTAGCCTCTGTAGCCCTTGTAGCCTCTGTAGCCCTTGTAGCCTCTGTAGCCCTTGTAGCCTCTGTAGCCCATGTAGCCCTTGCCTCTGTAGCCCTTGTAGCCTCTGTAGCCCATGTAGCCTCTGTAGCCTCTGTAGCCTCTGTAGCCCTTGTAGCCTCTGTAGCCCTTGTAGCCTCTGTAGCCCTTGTAGCCTCTGTAACCCATGTAGCCTCTGTAGCCCTTGTAGCCTCTGTAGCCCTTGTAGCCTCTGTAGCCCTTGTAGCCTCTGTAGCCCTTGTAGCCTCTGTAGCCCATGTAGCCCTTGTAGCCTCTATAGCCCTTGTAGCCTCTGTAGCCCTTGTAGCCCTTGTAGCCTTTGTAGCCCATGTAGCCTCTGTAGCCCATGTAGCCTCTGTAGCCCATGTAGCCTCTGTAGCCCATGTAGCCTGTATAGCCCATGTAGCCCTTGTAGACTCTGTAGCCCTTGTAGCCTCTGTAGCCCATGTTGCCTCTGTAGTTCTTGTAGCCCTTGTAGCCTCTGTAGCCCTTGTAGCCCTTGTAGCCTCTGTAGCCCATGTAGCCTCTGTAGCCCATGCAGCCTCTGTAGCCCTTGTAGCCTCTGAACCCCTTGTAGCCTCTGTAGCCCTTGTAGCCTCTGTAGCCCTTGTAGCCTCTGTAGCCCTTGTAGCCTCTGTAGCCCTTGTAGCCTTTGTAGCCCTTGTAGCCTCTGTAGCCCATGTTGCCCTTGTAGCGC
>WLWD01005966.1_pt1 | contig 17990 bp, 13 predicted proteins | sample 6712731 | NCBI WGS metagenome assembly WLWD01 (sample SAMN12718690, study PRJNA576275) | sponge metagenome | isolation source: marine sponge | host: Mycale hentscheli | place: New Zealand: South Island, Marlborough, Capsize Point | collected 2014-11-01
CTGCCATCGGGGCTAGCAGCCAGCCAAGGATTTTCCAAACTAACAACTAGTCCAGATGGCTCAGTCTTTAGACCAGGATGGGTTTGTTGCTGTTTCTCCACATATTTCTGCTGTGCTACATCTTCCATGAGCATACCATACATGGTAGCTTTGTTGCCTTTGAAGGTGGTGTACAACATCTCTTTCACTTTCTTGCTTCTTTTAGTTGCCGCTCGCATCTTCACAATTCCTCCAACATGTGATGCTGTGATTCTTTTCATTCGCTCTTCCCTCCACACTTTACATCTGCTCTGTTGTCTTGTTTCCTGTTCAATGATGTCCAGTTTTTCAGCAGTAACAACAACTTGCAATGAGTAGTGGTTTTCTTTCAGTTCCTTTAGGTAATCTGATGAAATATCAGCCACATGATCTTCTACTTCTATTTCTCCGTCATACCGAGAATATGCTTTGCGAGCTGCCAAAGAATTGTCAGTTTTTGAAAATTTTCCCTTTAGTCTGCTATTCTTATATTAGCTTCTTGGGTAGATTTTCTTTTCTTGTCTCTTTCTGCTTTCTTAGCAGAAGCGTCCACAGCAGTGCCAAAAATACAATGTGCGGGATTGCCTGTCATCTTCTCCCACATGATTGGTCCCCAGGTTTTACCAACATTCTTTTGTATACCGGCACCATAACAGCGATTTTCCCAAGACCCACTCTGTGATCTATTCACCACTTTGCCACCATCAAACTTGCACCTTATGTGCATCCAGTTCTCAGCAAGGTTAGTAGTACAATTTGTAATTAATCTCTCAGACTTACAAACTAATCTACTCACTAATAACTGGATATCATGCATAAGCTGAGGATTCACTTCAGTTACACTTTCATCAGTTTCTGCCGGCAAAGTATCTTTCATCGTTTCTTCCTATAGTAATCTCTGTTCCTCGATAGCATTGGCAGACTCTATAATTAAATTTTAAAATAATACATTTTATGATTATATCAGGTACTAACCATACATTTAAGAAATGCAGTGTAATTTATTATATATTTTTTGCTTTATAAATAATGACTTCATTACATTCAATTATTAAAATATTTTTATTAATTAGTTACAGGTACCTTCAATGAGGTCAGAGAATTCTTCACAGACATCTTCATTATCAATAAACTCCTGGTGTTCTTCAGATAACTTCTCTTTTGCTTTCTGGCAGAAGTCTGGGCTACATTTTGTGTGCACTCCGAAGCAATGAAAAGGGCCATTTTGAAGATCTTGCTTTAGCTTTTTTACAGCATTTTTGACATCAGTTTCTTGGCTTCGCATTCGAATAGCACAGCGTGCTGCACTTGTTAGTCACTGTCGCATTGCACCTGTCAAACCACCCTTTCCTTTGTAGTGAGGCTTCTCCTGCGCCAACTTTTCTAGAGCAGATCTGTAGCATTTACAGCTATGATTTGCACACTCAAGCTTCTCGATGTACCCCCATCCAGGTACTTGCTGCAATAGCATAGGATAAACTGAGCTGTCCCCATCCTCAATAAATTGTACATACCGAACACAATGGACCTCTTCAGCCTGACGGAAACCTTCCAAAATAATGTCTGATTCCATTTGGGATGAAGAATTGTTCCAATTTTTGAAGCAATGATGCTTGTCTTTTGATATTCCTCGACTGCAAGCAGTACAATACTTGTTCCGCACCCCAATGAAAAGAATTTTTTCTGTTTCTTTGCCAATAATCACACCAACCCCCGATTTGGCATTACATGTATGTTTATGTGACCGTTTGCTCCAACCGGCATCCACAATAACAGTAATTGCCGAAACTCCTTCGTGGTAGTCTCCTCTTTGAATAGGCAACCTCTTTTCTTCCTGACCAGCTTCTTTCATTTCAGCTTGCAGCTGATTTGCCACCACTGCCCAATACTTCGTTCAGTATTGATGAAATTCTTTGGAGACATAACAGGTGCACCCAATATACTCATATTGTCTTTAAGTTTAGGGCCGCCTCCTGTACACATTTGTCCCCACACAGCAGCCAGATTTAATTCCCAGCATGAGATTCCTTTAGGGCCAGATACTTTATTTGATGTTGTCAATGGAATAATAAAAGAGCACTTTGAACAATGACTAGAAATGATTGAAGCAAGGCCAGATTTTTGCTCTCCACTCAGTATTATTTGACTGCCACACTTTGCGGCATGTGTTGTTAATTCATTAACATACTGCTGCAACTTGTCCAGATTAATAATTCTTGAGCCTTCTAATTTGTCACAATTTTCTGTGGATAAATGAGCTTCACTCTTAACTTTCTTTTCTCTGTACTTTGCAGCACTCCATCTTCTCTGCATTGATCGATGGTGGTTATTGCGGTGATTTCGTTGGTTTTTCTTGTTTGCCATCATGCACCTACATTTGATTTTGTTTTTTGTAATGTTGATGATAAGGTAAGACAAAGTAATTAGAATTGTTATATCAATCATTTAGATTTTGTGAGAAGTTCTATTTTTCCCCCTATAATTTATCCACTCCCTAAATTATAGCATTTTATGGAAATAGCTAGATAGGTAATTATCAACAATGAATATACTGGTGGTTGCATTCTACAATTATATTAAGATTTGTACTTTACTTATTGGACATGAACATATTGTATTAAAAATTACATTACGTTATTATTAAAAATTGCAACGTAATTTCTTCACAACTTCGCTTCAAAGTTAAATAGGCTTGGATAATTTCTTGCCTCTCTTCCACCTTTGTGCCCATAGTTTGCACACCCATACTGCAGCCTCAACTGTAATTTAGAAGGATCCAGTGCCTCTGCTGTCAAAATGTTCTCTTCTGGACATTCCTGAGTGGCATTGTATTCTGTTACTAGACACTGAACTCCGCGAGTCTCCTTGGTGATCTGTGTGCACAGTCGCTTTGCTATTTTTTGACCATCTGCACCACGCAAACACACACGCACACACAAACATATGGACACACATACATACAAATGAATTCAATTGGAAATATTATGTGGCATGAATTGTCAATACATCCACTATGCAATGATACTTTACCAATTTTAAGCACACCCAGTTGCTTAATTCCTTTCTATCATAGTATATATATATATATTCCACCCATCTTTAGATACATGATATGACTGTGAAATAATTCACTATATTTCACTGTTTACAGGGTGGAATATATATATCCATGTAGATGTCCAGAAATGCTCCATCCCATCATACAGTCCCACTACAGATGCATGTGTGTCCTACTGTCCATCTCATCCCACTGTCCCCATGGGACATTGGGACATTCCATGGGATGTCCACCTGTCCAGTACTCCCACTGTTCATTCCATTCCACGATCCCATGAAAGTATCGTCACAATGAACACTAAGAGTTAAGCTAGAGTGTACGCACGAAGCGCATGGCGCGATTAGCGGAGTGGCGACAACTTTGAAAAGCTGACTGAGCTGAGAGAAGGAGGTGTCATGCTAGGCTTGATATGCATGAAAAGGGTAATTGCTGACGACGTTACAAATATGTTAATGATACAAATATTAATAAAAAAAACTACTCACTATCAACAAGTTACAGCAATCCATTTTACAGACCCATGGGACCGTGGGATGGGATGTCAGAGAGGAATGGTAGAATGGAATATCCCACGGGATGGGATGGACAGTAGGACACACATGCATCTGTAGAGGGACAGGTAGACATTCCATGGGACCATGGGATGGGATGGACAGACAGCCCTCATATATATATTCAAAGGCGGCTCCACCAATTTTGAAGTGATCAGGCCAGGAAGTAGGAGTGGCCAATATAAACCAAGACAGTCAGTGGCCACATATAGTGTATGCACTAGCTTAAAAAATCTAATGGTATCTAGCTTTAAAAACTTTAAAAATTATGTTATATATTATAAATTTGTAGAGATGATGTGATAAACATAATTAATGTCATGGTCTACAGTAAAATAACAAAAACTTGAAATACTAGATACCTGTTTTTGCCAGCGGTTGAAAAGCACTAGTTGCCATCACGTGTTCGATCTGACGAAGGCAGTGAGAATATATTAGTTGCTCAGCATATGATTGAAAAGTCGAGGTGCTGACCGGCGCAGCATGATAACTGGCAGCAGTGTGCACAACCAGCGAATAGAGCGGCTCTGGAGGGACATGCATAAAAGTGTTACAGTTTTATTCTTATAAGCTATTTTATTACTTGGAGCATCATGACCTTCTTGACCCACTAAATGAATTGTGGGCATTACACTACGTTTTTGTGCCAAGAATTAACCATAGTCTTGAAGAATTTGTCAGGAGTTGGAATAATCATCCTATTCGCACAGCAGGACACAAATCACCTCAGCAACTATTCACAGCTGGATGTCTTCTCTTACAAAACTCTCATATACCAGCATTGGATTTTTTCAACACAGTTGATGAAAGATATGGGATTGATCTAGATGGTCCTGTTGTCCTATCTGATGGAATATCTATTCCTAGATCCAATTTGAATTTTTCAGCAGCAGACATGGCACTGTTGGAACAGCACATTGACCCACAAGGTGTTACAGATAATTATGGAATAGATCTCTATGAACAAACACTTCAATATATTTCACACCTTACCCCTATTTGATTTAACTACAATGTATGTAGCTGGCTATGAGCACTTTTTTCTATTAAAAATTAAATCTTGAACTGTTATATAACTTATTGATCTTATAGCTATCTAATTTTGTTAGGTTTTGTGTAAAATCGTGTATATTTTAAACCACAACATCTCACTAAATATTAACTACAGCTAAATTTAGCTATAAAAACTGAAAGCTGTATTTAAGAAAAAATGTTTACATGTGATTCTTGGATTTCATACATTTGAAAACAACAACAACAACAACAAAAAGTTGTGCTATTACCAGAAGTGGAAGGGGAAAAAAACAGTCAAAAAAAATGAAGTGTCAAAGAGCATCCATTCGCCACGAATAAGTTTCTTTGGTGACGTCGAATATTGCCTTGAAATCGTCATAAAAGTCTTCATAATTTTTATAAGCAGTAGGTAATTCTAAAGTGCTACTGCATGTATGAGCCATTGGACGACGACCAAGTCCACTCAATGCATTAAATTCAACCTTAATTTTAGGGACAATACACGCACTAGCTCCAGTCACAAATCTCAAGAACAAAATTAATTCACGAACTCCAAGATTTCCAATCATTGTGGTCAAGTAGCTGCACACACGCAATTCTAGTTCGTTTGTGTCATCCTCAAACTCTACATAAATTACATACATGCAGTCACATACATGGACCCTTTCTACACTCTTTTTCCTATACCCCCAAGCCTCCTATCCAATCAAAATTCCTGTAATTTTAACCAAATTAACAAAATAGCTAGCGAAATCAACTGCCTAAAAAATATTTAAATATCACCTACCTTTTTATCTGGATTCGAGCAACATAAAAACAATTTGTCATCCTCAAAAACACGCACATTATACAGATCAATTAGTCCATGCTTCTTGTTCTCAACCTGCAAATAATATACATTATATGAATAATATTATATATAAGCACTCCTTCATTGATAGTCTTCACCTGCAAATAATAATTACTACCAGAGTCCTTAGACAGAAGATCTGAAAAGGCTGTCTTAGCAGCCTTTTTCTTTTTGTACATCATCGTTACCAATAAATGACACCACTCTCCTCCGTCCCTCAAATGCACACAAAATCTCTCTTTTCTCAGACGCCATTTTAAGCTCACCACACATGAGGTCGCTTAAAGGTCGAGGGTCAAATAAATTTAATCGTTATAACTACCGTAATGTGATTAGGAATAATAAAGAACAGTTAAGCTCTCAAATGCTGAGCATATCAAGGGTTTTCCTCATTTAACGCTCTAAAACCGTCAAGCATTGTTTTCACCTATCACTCTATATCTATTCTTATGCAATGCTAGTGAAGTCTTAACATGATTTAGCTGACACCATCAATCTTATATTTTGACTTACATTAATCATTAGCTAAATTGTGTTTGGACAAATGAGACCCAATGTGAAATTAGATTGTTTTAAACATTATGATTCAGCAATTGCCTTACCATCTTGATCCCTACAATTCACACAAGACTACGAAAATATAACTGCGCAGCTGCGCAAATTTACTATAGCTTGACCAGCAGTACATATCTATACCTGGATATTTAAGGCCCGTCCACAACCTTACAACTTTCTGGTTTAGGAATTAATAGCTCAATTTTAAGCCTCACGTGAGCATTGCTATAAGTAGTTAAATATTTATAACAAAACAATTGGAACTTGGCCAGGGTTTACTTTAGTACCTACACCGCGACGTGTTAACCTTATTTTGTACGCAGGGATAGGTGGCTATCTAGACTTATTTTTACCATAAAAAATATATTTAGCTATCAGCTATACTTGAATCGTGTAAGCTAACACTTGCTAGATTAATTTAAAGATATAGTTTTGGGGGGCATTACGGTTACATTTCTGTTTTGTTGAAACAGCACTTTTAACCCTTTCGTTCCCAATCCCGCTTTGAAGCGGGTGAAGACTGGTTTGCTTCTCCGAATTTAAAAAAATAGTTACTTTATAGCTAGAACCTTCAGATTGCATACACAGGTGCCCAATGCGTTGGAGAAGCATCTAAAATAGCTTTCAGCCAGGGCTGCTTCGACAGTACCTCACAGCAGTTGCGTTTATTTCTTCCTCGGCAAAAAACAACAACATCGGTTCTCCGTCGAATTTTAAAAAAGTTACCTTCTTCACGGCAGCTTCATTTATGGATCCAGTCATCTCCAGAGCTCTGTAGAAGCAACGAAAAATTGCTTGAGCCCAGTAGCCTTCCGTAACACATTGAAACAACCGCTTCTTTGCCGACCAAGACTTTGCGGTTTGACTTACTGTCTTCTTTTTTTTTTATAAAATCGCCAGTTCAACTGGGGGCCTCCCCATGTAGAAGTTTTAGACTTGCTTGATACTAACTCTAGAGACTCAGGATCAAGCGGAGAAGAGGGAGACGACATCTAGGGCTATAGGAGGCCCTGTATCAGGGTTGGGGACCAGACCCCGTCAACTCTGACACTGACAATGGAAGTCAAGAAGATGATCGAGGTAAGCTTGTCTTTCTCTTGTCTTTCTCTTGAAAACTAGCAAGCTTCTGTTGTGGAAAGGACTTATTTATAGCTATATTGAGATAGAGAAAGCTGTTTAGCTATAATATATATATTTCATTGAGTTTTGAGATTTGAAAGTGGGTTGTGGTTTGTTGAACAATTTCAAATTTTCAAAAAAATTTATTTTTTTTTTACCAGAATGTAGCTACTACTAGGACCAGATGTGTATGCAGTCACCGACTCGATTGTGAAGAGGGATTGTGAAGAGGACGCAGATGAGGCAACAGGAGCAGAGTCTTCCATTGATGAAGGAGATGACGGACCTGGCGAAGTACACTCGGAGCCCCACCCCCCCTCCGTCCCAAACAAAAATCCTGTATGAAACAGCATACAATACATCATAAAGTTGCAATTATATAGGATCATGAATAATTTGTTGTTTGTATTACAAATATCTTTGTTGTTTGTGTTTTTGTGTATATGAAATTGTTTTGTAGTGGAGCTCCAATGTCCATGGCATATGTTCCTTGTGGACACTCATAGATGTCTCCTACATGATCACAATCAGCACCAAACACAGCAAACAACATATTTTATTGTTGAACTAATATAATATTGGTATAAAGTACATCAAACAATATTATTTCTATTTTTTTTTTTTTTTTTATTGATGGGAAAAGTGGAATTTTTTGGGGAAAAAAATTTTTTTTTTTTAAAGTAATAGTAGAGGGCCTAAATATTATTCAATTTTCTCAATCAAAAAATGCGGGGAATCCCAAACTCTTGGTCTATTTAGTGATATATGGTTGCTATGGGGTTTTCCCAGCCAGCATCGAGTTAAAAAAATAAAACGGTAATGCACTATTCCGCGGTAGAAGATTAGATTTTTCCGCGCGAGTCCAAACAATTCGGGAACGAGAGGGTTTTAATGAATAAAAGACAAACTCTTTCCCTGCCATTCCAGCAGCCGTACTACTGCAAATAGAAATTTCAAGCAGTAACTATGCCCGCGGGCTATAAATTAGTTATAAACCAATATATTTTTTATAACTAATATCCTGGCTCTATTTTACACCTTGTCTTGGATATGTGGCTTCCCCTCCTACTACATACATAGAACCCTGAAGATGTAGGCAGTTGTGAGGGTTTTTAAGAGAATTGCTGGATTTTATTTCTCTAACTGAGCTGGTCATCCGGTAGGAAAAAAATTGGCACAATATCTGTGGACAGTACCATTTGATTAGTGAATTCTGCTTGTCTTGGCTAATACCTCATCACGATGATAGCCCAGTTGCCTAACTGTGTTTGTTGATTAGGTTTGTGGTACTTTAGATAGGTGTTGCACAATTACCACTGAGTGTTCACACGTATGGTGGTCTCGCTGAAACAATAGAATATCCAGTGTATGAGCGTTGCCAGCATTGTGCTTATTATTTTGTATCGCAGGGCTTATTCCATTTAATGCACGTCCAAAGTGTGGATAGAACCTAAGTTAATATTATTACGGTTTGTTAATCAGTGAGTTTGTGATAGTAATGACTGTTGTCTGAAAAATGATTACATAGAGTACTGGTAGAACCTCTCCTATCCGGACTCCTCACCTCTATTATCCGGGTGCCTAAGTCTGGACAAAATCAATTAAATGAGTGGGTGGATTGACATTCTAGTGACCTTTCCAGACATAACTAGATTGAAAATACATTGTCTCAGAGATACGGGCACTTTCAGAGTTACCGGCACCCACTGGTCCCAAGGCGCCCGGATAAGAAAGGTTCTACTGTATATATATATTATTCATTTGATACAGGAGAATATCACGAGTCTGTTGGCTTAGTATTTACGCGAGTGCCGCAGGCACAAGCGTAAATACCGCCAATCAGACTCGTGATATTCTCGGGTATCCAATGGATAATAAATTTATTAGGTACTGCTCATGCGCGAATACCTTGGTAACTATGGCAAACCATTTGTTGCAAAATTGGCGCTATTCTGGATCGACATACTAAGAACCGCGTGAAGTTTTTAACGCTGATAAAATACTACGTGAGGGGGTGGTTAGCGGCGGCAGTGCAATTTAGCGGCGATAACCTGTGCAACTTTAGCGGCGATAAAAGTTTAACGGCGATAAAAAAGTTTAACGGCGATAAAAGTTTAACGGCGATAAAAGTGCCCCAATATATAGACTTATCTCCTCTTAACAATATAACTGGGGACCCTGTACCTACAACAGAGTGCAAGGTAGCAGAGAGTCTGTTTCTGTCAAGAATTTTTAAAATAACGCTTTGTATTTAGTGCAAACATTTGCTTTCAATGTTGTATTGTAACAGTATAGCTATTGTACAAAGCTTTATTTTAAAATTTCTTGACAGAAAAAACTGACACAAATGAAGTTCTACATAAGTATATTCAAGATGTTAGCTACAATGCCTGTTTTACAGTAGTGAGCTAAATTGGCCAGACACTTCAATTTTACTTGAATTGTTATTAGTAATGAACAATGCAAAAAAAATATCAAGTTTATTTAGCTATACACATTACATGTATTTTTTTCCTGCAGAGGAGTTTATGGCAAATTGTGTAGATGTGGCTGATCATTTCAATTATGCTTAACTATTGGTGAAGGGTTTTCATCGCTTACGCTTACGCACACACACACACACACACACACACACACAAGGAGAACAAGAATACTACAAGACTTGCATACACACATGTAATCAAGTTCTATCTATTACAGGTAAATTTAGCTATGTTCCTTCATGTAATAGCTATTCTGCAGGAATGAAAGTTTACATATGTGCTCAAATAAACTTAAAATTGTTTTCAATTTGCATCATTTGTTGCTAATAATTCAAAGTCATGACGATTGTGGACAAATTTGTGTCTTATTATCAATTAAGCTCACAACTTTAAACCTATTTTTCAATATTTCATAGCTGTAGTCACATATGCATGCAGAATCAAATTGTTTGCATAAACCAGTTTGCTATATATTTCATAGGAGTTCTAGCTAATACACTGGATTACTGTTGAATTACTTTGTTTGTAGACTGTTTGATTAGTCAGTCAGTAGCTGGGTTGTTTGTACAACTTGTACATTCCAGCAAACTTTGAGTGCAGCTTTATTTGTGAATGATGCTCATGTTAGCACATTGTTATTTAGCTACACATGCAGTTGTGTGTAATCATCTCTTATTCTAATGGTTGAATGAAATCTAGAGAGGCGGGACATGGAACTAGGTTCTTCCACTTATGGTATTTTATGGTAAGTTAGTAGATGGTGAAATAAAAAATAAAATATGCTCAACTTTTGGTAAAGGGTCTTCAACTATGGAGAACAAAAGTACTGTTTTGGTAAAGGGTCTCCAACCAAGGAGAACAAAAGTACTACTTTGGTAAAGGGTCTTCAACAAGGAAGAACAAAAAAAGTACTACTTTGGTAAAGGGTCTTCAATCAGGGAGAACAAAATACTACTTGATTAATGTAGCATGCACATAGTATGTCTATTGTATAATCAAATTGACAAAATGTAGGGTTAGTTTTTTGAGTTTATGGATGATTAAAAACAGCTTGCTTGATTTCTGTATATATGTCAACACCACCATAATCACTGTGTTGAAATGGTGAACAATTTGCAAGCTGTTGTTGTTGAAAGGCAGTGAGTGTCACATATATTCGTGGTACAACTACATGTGGTTGGTCAAAACTGTTCACAAAACACCCATCTTCTATTCCATAATCTGGAGAAACAGTAAATCCACTGGCAATCTCTTGTTGCCATACTGGGTCCGCAGACAACATGCCTCGATGCCACAACTGTAGTGGAGTAAGTCCATGCTCCGTACGAATATGGTGATTATTCCAAGCATGCAGAAATTGGATTAGCTGGACATTAATGCGAGGAATAAAAATATAATGCAGTATACACAAATCTTCTTCATTATCCGGATTGAGAGTGTCAGCATCTTCCATTTCATAAAACAAAAAATAAAAAAAACGACAAACACAGCGAAATGTGTCTCTCCAAAGACGTTCCACTCTTTGATTGTGGACACTACTTCCCACTAAATGACTTCTTCTGCCACAGCCACGAACAGAGACCATTAACCTTGCAACCTCTATATTCTCTCCACCTTTGTCAGAGCGAACTCTAGAGGGCCATCCACATTCACTCACAGCTGACCTAAAAAGCTCACTGACGGTATTGGCAGTGTTGTTGTCTGAAGCACAAAGGTAAACAATTCGTCTGGAGAAACCATCTATCCCTCCATGAATCACTATCCTCCAACGAATAAGGCAATGAAGACCATCTATATGCCAAAGACAGTTTGGAGCAGGGACTGAGTACTTTCTGTGAATAGCTGTATTACTTTGTCTACTTCGAATGGAGTCGCTACAGACTCGCAACATTGAATCACGAATTTTGGCACGAGAAACTATTATATTCAAACTTTTAAGATAGCCCCAAATCATAATTACTCCACTCAAGGGAAATCTCTGAACAAGACCAGATATAATAGCATCCAACTCATGATTTGATATTTTAGTATACTTCGAACATGTCATTCCAAGCTCGTGAAGCCTTCTCCATATAGTAACTCGAGAAACCATTAAAGCATTAGCAATCTCATTCCATGTATATCCATGTTCTCTCATTAGTTCAATCTATAATAATATATGTATATATGCATGCATGTAGTAAGTAAACGTAATATATTTATATATAATTGGTGAGCGAGTGAAACAAGCAAGACACTATCAGGGGTAGCACAATAAAAAAGTGAGGATATTTATTTGTTGTTTAGACATACGTATGTCACTATGTACTTTGATCCTTGGGATTTTTATATTAGCTACATTGTCGACCCTGTCTCAAATTTCACTCAACAGAATCCTCTGGTTTTGTCAATCATCCTAGAAATTGAATTGCTCACCGTTTTGAATTCTCTTGCAGGTGCAATTAAACAAACGAACTTATCTGAGTTCTATTTTATATTAAAATTAGCTGCAGTGGTAAGTTAACACGCTATTTGTTAATGTTGTATGCCCAATGCAAAAGTGTTATTCTTTGAAAATCCATTGTCTGAAGTCTGACCACGGAGGTAAATCTTGTTTTGGTATGTGTGTGTGTGAAAGTGCTGTGCATTGCAGCTACTGCTTAGCTAAAGAATAGCACAAAGCATAGGGTCATCACCAATTTTCAATTGGTCAGGCCAGGAAGTAAGTGTGGCCAACAAAATGGGTGTGGCTTGAAAACAATTTTTTTGTAAAACTGTTTAAAAAATAAATGTATCCTAATTCATCCGCATATAGTTCAGGGTTTGATACAGGATTTTTTGCTAGGGGGGGGAAAGTCAAATAGCGACCTTATAGTTGTATTTTTTTTTTGTCCTTGCAATACTAGTAAGGTAAGGAAATTAAACTTATTTTATTATATTTATGTATTGATCAATTGATTACCTCTAATAAACAGCTTTGTTCATTTTGAAAGCTGAATAGCTCTGACATTAATTAAGCCAGACTCCTAATAGGTTATCCTTCTAGTTTGAATGGAGTAGGTGTATCATTTTATGGATCACCAGTTCCAGTTTGAAAGTTGCTTTTAGCACTGGTCATTGTGAAGCAGCTGCCTGGTTGGTAAGGGTATATTTGTTGCTTTGGTAGACTATAGAAGTTGCTGAGTAGTAGCTAATGGATATCAGAAAGTATTTTAGGAAAAAGAGACCTTGTGGCTCCAAAGGAAGTGAATCCGAACCAAAAAAAAGCAAATGTGATAGCTATGAATCGGTGGAACACAAGGAACAGATTCGAGCAGTGCAGCAGAGAGAGAGAGTGAGGAGGTGAGGGAGGAAGAGAGAAGAGGTGAGAAAAGAAGTGCAGCAGAGGGAAGAAGGGCAGCAGAGGGAAGAAGGGCAGCAGAGGGAAGAAGGGCAGCAGAGGGAAGAAGGGCAGCAGAGGGAAGAAGGGCAGCAGAGGGAAGAAGGGCAGCAGAGGGAAGAAGGGCAGCAGAGGGAAGAAGGGCAGCAGAGGGAAGAAGGGCAGCAGAGGGAAGAAGTGCAGCAGAGGGAAGAAGTGCAGCAGAGGGAAGAAGTGCAGTAGTACAGCAGAGGGAAGAAGTACAGCAGAGGGAAGAAGTGCAGCAGAGGGAAGAAGTGCAGCAGAGGGAAGAAGTGCAGCAGAGGGAAGGAGTGCAGCAGAGGGAAGGAGTGCAGCAGAGGGAAGGAGTGCAGCAGAGGGAAGGAGTGCAGCAGAGGGACGTAATATAAAGATGAACATTGGCTGAGGCAATCCCAAACTAAGCTCCAACCTAAAGCATTCAAAGGCTAGCCTGAAGAAATTGTACAAATCTAGGCTTACCTACAAGAAAAGTTGGGAGGAAAAGTATTTTTTGTATGTTTTAATAAGAAGTATAGGTGAAAATCATAGGGGGGGGGGAACTCTGCTCAAGGGGGGGAAATCCCAGGGTTCCCCCCCCCCCTCTGTATCAAACCCTGTAGTTTCATTAGCTAAAACCTTAATTCTGTAAAGCATTGCTTAACCAGGTCCTTCTTCAGCTTGTTCATTCCACCTTTCAATTCTGTAGAACAAGCTAAAGAAGGACCTCGGGTCTAAAATGTTCTTGATTGAATCAAAAATTTATCCTGTGCTTAAAATTGCTTTAAAAAGTCAGTTTTTGTTATTAATGCGAACAGCATAGGAATGACCATATATAATTATAATTTGCTTACATGTTCATAGCTAGCAGAAATGTTTCATTTTTCTTGCTTTGCAACAATATGACGCTTGCTAATTACTTTATGCTAGCAAAAGTGTCTGTTGCAAAACCTGTAAAGCCTCACCAACTTAGTCTCACATAGCCAGATCCTTTACCAATTGCTATGGGTAATGGTATTGCTGTTATGAGACTATCACCAGCGATTGCATAAACATTCAACTTTTGTCGGTCAATTAGCATCTGAAGTATAGCTACATACACTTTACTAGCAAAAAAAACTGCTGAAATTTCTGTACTTTAACAGTGATAGTTTTGTGCGGGACCTTCCAGATCTTGTCCCGATGAAGTTGAGTATACCAGTTAGCAAGTAGCTAATGTCAGATCCCTTGAAATATAGACTCACTAGCGAGTAAAGATTAATACCAACAGGTGGCAGTGTACAGAGTAACTGACATTAATATTAAAATATTGGTAACTAACAAAAATGATGCTTTGTTTACTGTTATAAACAAAAGAGGAATGACATCGACGATCGACTACATCGACGACTAACGCCGAGGACATCGACGAGGTTAAAACTGAGTATGCGCGTATGAGTGAGTATGCACTTATGAGTGAGTATGTAACAGAGTGAAGCTAGCTAATAAGTTATGAAGATATGTCTTGTGGAGGGCTAGAACCCGAATATTCTCCGGGGGGGAGTGTGTTTTCTTCCAATAAGGGTACGAGTTTATGAATGGCTCTCCTGTAGACTCCTTTTTGAGTCTTTACAGTAGCAACTCTGACCAAACCGTCGGCTCCTGGGTGAGTTTGAGTTACTTTTCCCAATGGCCATGATCGAATAAAGAGATCAGAATCTTTGATGATCACTATGTCACCCACTTGTAGTGACCGTTGAGGCTGCTTAAACTTGCTAATTCTGTTTAGCTGAGTAATGTAGTAGTCACTGCTCCATCTTTGCCAGAAGTCCGCTACAAGTCGTTGTTGCAAGTTCCATCGGGTAAGTCCATTTATTTTGCGTGTTGTAAGATCAGGAACAGGAACTGACTTGAGTGCTTTGCCAATTAAAAAATGACCAGGGGTGAGAACCTCTATACCGTCATCTGAAGAAGATTCCAGAGGAACTAGAGGGCGGCTGTTGAGAACTGCCTCTATCTCAACTGTGATTGTATACAGTTCGTCCATAAACAAGTTGTGAGAGCCTATCACTTTGTTGAGAAGTAGCTTCATCGATTTCACAGCAGCTTCCCACAGTCCGCCAAAGTGTGGAGATCGAGCTGGAATATGGGACCATTTGATATTTTTAGCTGTGCAAAAACGAAACACGGCATCCTGAACTGTAGTCGAATTTAGAGTGTTGTAAAGGTCTTTCAGTTCCCGCTGAGCACCGATAAAGTTCGTACCATTGTCGGTGGTAAGAGTTTCGGGACAACCTCGACGAGCCACAAAACAACGGAGAGCAGCAAGAAAACCTTCGGAGGAGAGATCTCGGACGACTTCTAAGTGTACGGCTTTCGTGGCCATACAGACGAAAACACAGATGTAAGTTTTTACCAACGTACGTGCTCGAGTATACCCACGCTTGATCATAATAGGACCAGCGAAATCAGCTCCGGTATGGTGGAATGGAGAAGTCGGTGTGACTCGTGTAGCTGGCAACTGACCCATGAGTTGAGTAGTCGTTCGAGAGTAGGTCTTTCTGCAGCGAACACAGGCTCTAGAGACACTCTTTGCAAGGTGCTTGACTCCAATCACATGAAACCGTAGAGATAAAATAGCAAGCAAGGCACTAGGGCCAACATGCAAGTTATCAACATGTAACTGGACACAGATTAACTTAGAGAGTCTATCAGATCGATGTAGGATGATGGGATGTTTCTGGCTGACAGTCAAAAAAGAATTCTCCAAACGTCCACCAACACGAATTAGACCTTTGTTATCTAGATATGGGTGGAGATGAAAAATCTTGCTCTGTTGAGAAACTTTTCCGGTAGTCTGAAGTGAGACAAAATCAGCATCGAAGCAGCGTTCTTGACTGAGCTTCACCAGTTTAGTTTCTGTGTTCTGTAATTCCTCCAGAGACAACTGTGGTGACTGAGTTCTGGAACTAGGCAATAACCTGCAGTTGGTAACAAAACGTATACACCATGACAAAACCCTTTTAAGGTGAGTGTATGAGGAAAAATCCTCAGTGATGTCTTCTGGAGGAGGAGAGGTAATCAGAACTGCAGCCTTAGTCTCAGTTAAAATCTTCTGATTCCTCCAATCAGTACGACATGGCCACAGAGAAGGAGATTCGAGCAGCCAAGGAGGACCTTTCCACCATAGATCATGTGAAATCAGTTCACTTGGAGATGCTCCTCTGGATGCCACATCAGCAGGGTTGCAGTCTGTAGGAACATGTCTCCAATGTGTGGATGGAATACGGCTAACTGTGTCCATGACTCTGTTACAGACATAAGACTTGAGCTTTGCAGGTGGAGTAGACAGCCAACACAGTACAATGGTTGAATCACTCCAGGCATATATATCTGTAAGGGAAATAGAAAGAGCATTAGAAACAGTAATAAGAATTTTACTTAACAACTGAGCTCCACAGAGTTCTTTTCTTGGAGTGGTAGATCCACAGATAGGAGTGACTTTAGTCTTGGCTATCAGCAGTGAAGTTGAGACAGATGTGTCAGAGTAGACAGCTCGTAAGTAGACAACTCCAGCATAGGCAGAATCTGAAGCATCACTGAAGCCATGCAGTTGGAGACTTCTGACTTGCTTTCCCTTTTCCAGGTGATAGCGTGGAATAGGATGTGAAGTTATGAGAGAAAGTTCCTCTCTCCATTTTTTCCATTTATGAGAAATGTTTTCTGAGACAGTATCATCCCAAGCCAACTTCAATTTCCAGAGTTCTTGGAGCAAAACTTTGACTACAATTGTACAGGGAGCAAACCATCCAAGAAGATCGAATGTTTTGGCAACATCTGACGCTATTTTTCTCTTTGTTGGTTCGTCATCTACATTGAACGTGGGAGTTGAAACGTGAAGAGTGTCCTTCCTGGTGTCCCAATGAAGGCCAAGAGCCTTGTGGCATTCTGCTGGAGGGGAGATAAGCTGAACACCGTCGTCCTCTCGCATGTTCGTAGGAACATTTTTCACCACGCTAGCGTCGTTCGATCTCCACTTCCTCAGCCACATACAAGCGCAACGCAGAAGAGCAATAAGTTCCTCTTGAACCTCGATCGCTTCCGTTGAGGTTGCGGCTCCAGTTAGGCAATCATCCACATAGAAGTTAGCGATGATCTTAGCAGCTCTAGGATATTGCTCTTGATGGTCTTTAGCTACTTGGCGCAGAACTTGAGTAGCCAGAAATGGAGAAGACGTCACTCCAAAAGTAACTCTCGTCATTCGCATGTCAATGACACCCTCCCCCCGGGGAGCTGCTTGCAAGAAGCGGTGCAAATCCCGGTCATCCTTGTGTACTTCTACCTCACGGAACATTTTAGAAATGTCAGCACTCATACCAATAAGGTGAGTTCGAAAACGAAGAATGACATCGGTGAGCATGGGGTAAAGGTTCGGGCCAGGAAGCAGAATGTCGTTTAGAGAGAATCCAGACGTGGTTGTGGCCGAAGCGTCAAATACTATTCGGAGTTTAGTAGTTGTACTGGACAACTTGACAACACCATGAGAAGGTAGGTAGAAAACTGAAGATTCCGGCGTAGCCAGGTTATCAACGGGAACAGGTTCAGCATGACCTAGTTCCTCGTACTCCTGTAGCGCTTGAGTGAAATTCTTGTACTTTCCCTTACGTTGGAGCGACTGCCGATTTTGATAGAATCTTCTGCTGGCTTGATCACGAGAATCACCTAAGGAAAAAGGAACAGACTTAACAGGTAAGCGAACAATGTACCTACCCTCCTCATTTCGACTGTGGGTCTTTTGGAAATGATCTAGAGCTTGAAGATCCTCCTCCGAGAACTGTTTGTTATCCAAGGGTGCTTCCTCAGTTTCCCAAAATGCAGTCAGTAGATCGTCAGTAGTGGGATCAGAGGCATGGGAATGTAGACACAGGTGAGACTGAAGTGGAGGGGGTTCAGGAATACACTTTCCTCGGATAGACCAGCCAAAAACTGTCTCCCAAGCGTGAAGAAG
>WLWD01001450.1_pt1 | contig 17985 bp, 8 predicted proteins | sample 6712731 | NCBI WGS metagenome assembly WLWD01 (sample SAMN12718690, study PRJNA576275) | sponge metagenome | isolation source: marine sponge | host: Mycale hentscheli | place: New Zealand: South Island, Marlborough, Capsize Point | collected 2014-11-01
GAAGTTCTAAAGCTGATTGACAGTGGAACTTCATACAGCAGTATTACCAGGCAGTATGGAATTGGTAAAAACAGCCAACATTGAAGCTATGAAGCTTGGAGAACACATAGAGTGTCGGAGGGGGCGTAACTTCCTCCGAACCGATAGGTGGGTGTGGCGCAGATGTTGCTATCGCCCGAAGGACCAGGAGTTCTGTGGCCTATTGGCGCCGAGTGAATCAACCTCGCAACCGCTGGCTTTCGCTTGCAGTCTTGAAGCCGCACCCGCAAAGAGCGCACTCTATAACTTGGCTAGGGCTATAGTATAAGTATCACAGAACACGCCTTGCCGTCTAATTACATTATTTAAGTAGTGAGGCACGGTGATATAAAGACGGTGGGTTGACCGAGCTATGAATATAATTATGTGTATGGAAAGGATCGTTACATGTAGTGTGTGCGCATGACTGAGTTCACTGTGGAGGAGAGAACCTACCGTGAAGAAGGGTGGCGCAGCCAGCCAGCATCCTCAGGAAGAATCTCCGTGTGAAGGTCTTGATGGCGCCTGAACATCCTGGGGGGGGAGAGAGTGCTGGTCCTCTGCGTTGAGTTGTAGATCATCTGGAGGAGTGTCATCTGCGCAGAGCCTGACCAGCATGTGGACGGGTCTCCGATATGTGGGATCGGAACATCGGTCGTCCACTGCCCTGGTTATACCGTGTGAGACTGGCCGAGCGGAGTGAGACTGGCTGAGTCGAGCGAGACTGGCCGAGTCGAGTCGAGTGATACGGAATGAGACTGCTGAGTCGGGTGAGACTGCTGAGCCGAGTGAGACTGGCCGAGTCGAGTGAGACGGAATGAGACTGTGAGTCGAGTGCGAGCGAGGCTGCTGACTGGCTGTGGAGTCGAGTGAGACGGAATGAGACTGCTGAGTCGGGTGAGACTGCTGAGTCGAGTGAGACTGCTGAGCCGAGTGAGACTGGCCGAGTCGAGTGAGACGGAATGAGACTGTGAGTCGAGTGCGAGCGAGGCTGCTGACTGGCTGTGGAGTCGAGTGAGACGGAATGAGACTGTGAGTCGAGTGCGAGGGATGCTGCTGACTGGCTGTGGAGTAGAGTGCGAGCGAGACTGCTGACTGACTGTGAGTCGAGTGCGAGCGAGACTGCCGACTGACTGTGAGTCGAGTGCGAGCGAGACTGCCGACTGACTGTGAGTCGAGTGCGAGCGAGACTGCTGACTGACTGTGAGTCGAGAGACTGGCTGACTCGAGTGAGACGGAATGAGACTGCTGAGTCGGGTGAGACTGTTGAGTTGAGTGAAACTGCTGAGCCGAGTGCGACTGAGTGAGACTGGCTGAGTCGAGTGAGACTGAATAAGACTGTGAGTCGAGTGCGAGCGAGGCTGCTGACTGACTGTGGAGTCGAGTGCGAGCAAGACTGCTGACTGACTGTGAGTCGAGTGCGAGCGAGACTGCTGACTGACTGTGGAGTCGAGTGCGAGCGAGACTGCTGACTGACTGGAGTCGAGTGCGAACGAGACTGCTGACTGACTGTGAGTCGAGTGCGAGCGAGACTGCTGACTGACTGTGGAGTCGAGTGCGAGCGAGACTGCTGACTGACTGTGAGTCGAGTGCGAGCGAGCTGACTGCTGAGCGAGACTGCTGACTGACTGTGGATAGAGTGCGAGCAAGACTGCTGACTGACTGTGGATCGAGTGCGAGTGAGACTGCTGACTGACTGTGGATCGAGTGCGAGCGAGACTGCTGACTGACTGTGGAGTCGAGTGCGAGCGAGACTGCTGACTGACTGTGGAGTCGAGTGCGAGCGAGGCTGCTGACTGACTGTGGATCGAGTGCGAGTGAGACTGCTGACTGACTGTGGATCGAGTGCGAGCGAGACTGCAGACTGACTGTGAGTCGAGTGCAAGCGAGGCTGCTGACTGACTGTGAGTCGAGTGCGAGCGAGACTGCTGACTGACTGTGGAGTCGAGTGCGAGGGTGACTGCTGAGTCCGATGGAGACTGCTGAGTCCGAGGGAGACTGCTGAGTCCGAGGGAGACTGCTGAGTCTGAGGGAGACTGCTGAGTCCGAGGGAGACTGCTGAGTCCGAGGGAGACTGCTGAGTCCGAGGGAGACTGCTGAGTCCGAGGGAGACTGCTGAGTCCGAGGGAGACTGCTGAGTCCGAGAAAGACTGACGTTGTCCTTGCATAGCTGATGGATTTCAGCGAGGTCATCCAAAGGAATGTCGCAGAGCACAGAATCGTTGGTGAGGCGCTCATACCGGGTCTTGAGTCTGGTGAGCTGTCTACGAAGGCTGGCACGCTTTATCTTGACAGAGTTGATGTCGGTGAGGTTCGCAATAGCTTTAAGTTCGACGTTCATCGGTATTGATTGAATTTGTTATTGCTCTGGTGCCTTGCTCTATGAGAAAGGTGAAATCTCAAAGGTGAAATCTGAGCAGCAATAGCCAGAGGTCAAACAATTGAAGTCCTTCTGTTTGGTGGAGCTTCTGGTTCGAACGGATCGTCGATCAGTCGAGTCTCAGCGCGGGCGTGTTGACAAGGATCAGATCCGGCTCGAAGGACCAATGTCGGAGGGGGCGTAACTTCCTCCGAACCGATCGGTGGGTGTGGCGCAGATGTTGCTATCGCCCAAAAGGACCAGGAGTTCTGTGGCCTATTGGCGCCGAGTGAATCAACCTCGCAACCGCTGGCTTTCGCTTGCAGTCTTGAAGCCGCACCCGCAAAGAGCGCACTCTATAACTTGGCTAGGGCTATAGTATAAGTATCACAGAACACGCCTTGCCGTCTAATTACATTATTTAAGTAGTGAGGCACGGTGATATAAAGACGGTGGGTTGACCGAGCTATGAATATAATTATGTGTGTGGAAAGGATCGTTACAGGTAGTGTGTGCGCATGACTGAGTTCACTGTGGAGGAGAGAACCTACCGTGAAGAAGGGTGGCGCAGCCAGCCAGCATCCTCAGGAAGAATCTCCGTGTGAAGGTCTTGATGGCGCCTGAACATAGAGCTATATGAAGCATTTTATATTTGGTTTAGACAAGCAACTTGAAGCAACGAACACTTCTTTCTTTTGCTAATCAAACTGAAAATTAATATATAATACATGTATAATAATAGAATATGTCTAATTGATTAATAAATAGCGAAATTCACGGTCATGAATATAATTATTCACGTATCTGGACATTTTCACTTATCCGGACACTTGAGTTTTTGGCTGGTACCAAGCTGTCCGGATAATCGAGGAAGCACTGTACTGGTTATTATTCTTATACTATTGAATTTGTTTGCTAGTGGAGAGTTTAGTTCCATCATATGACTCGTCAATGAGTATCATGCACTCACACAGGTCCAGGACACTTTCTTTACTCCACTCAAATTACCTGGTACTATGTACTCTGGCTTCATACCGAGTTAGCTTTTATACACATGCCCATTTAACCTTATGAAAAAGTAGGTCTGAATGAGCCAGTATCCATGTGTTAATAGCAAATTAATGTAACTGTAGGTGATAAAGCAAGTTCAATAGTCAGTTCAACTGATCAAGATTTAGAAGGTGAGGCAATAGATTAGCAACCAAACAAATACATAGACTAATTTTATTGAAGAGTGAGCGAAGTGAGCAAGACAGTATTGGGGTGGCTAATTGAAAATTTGATATGTTTGTTAAATAATATGGATGGATTGTATGTATGTCCCTTTAAACACATGCATGGGTTTTATTTTGTTCTAACAATACAGCTTTTTAGGCTAGCTTTCAGTTTCTTCCAGTTACATCCATAAACAAGTCTTATATTAGGGGCAGGTTCAAAACTGTATGATGATTTTTAGAAAATGCTTTATATAAGAGCCACTCTAGTTGGAGACTATGTCATTCTTTAGTGCAGAAGCTCTACTAGAGGGAATTTTTTTCAATTAGGAGGAGCCACTGGTTGATCGAAAGCGTAGTTCCAAAACAGCTAATCCTGAAATTCAGAGATAGTGAGTGAACAATACAGTGTAGCTTTAAAAAGCTGGCCTACTATTAGCAAGCGATAGCACGGGTAGCCTGTTCTATTAGGGATCAATAACACTCGTAAAGCAAATCACGTTACTCGTACTATTAATCCTAAATAGTATAGTTGGTGAGCAAGCCAAGTGAGCGAGACACTCTCAGGGGTAACACTTGAAAATCGAGGATATTTCTTGATTTCTATATATTATGTGTGGACATACGTATGTTATTTTGTACTTTGACCCTTGCGTTTTCGTGTTTGCTTCGTGGTCTACCCCTTCCCATACCTCCACTAAACAGAATCTTTTTGTTCAGCGATTCGTATCATTCAAGGAAATTAATTATTTACCCCTTCATATTAGGTTGTTTGTGAAGGCCACAAGACACTTAGGTCTTAAAAACTTACTGTTATACTCAACTCTGTGCAGTAATTCTTTAGAACTTCTTGTTTTTCAAGTCATAAAATGTTACGGTGAATGGTTACTATGGTATTGAAACCCTTTATCAGATGTTGTTGTTGTTTTTTAACTCGCCCTTTTTTTAGTAACTGTGAATGCTTGTTGTCAAAAGATACTGTTAATTCAGATAGTCAGAATGACATACATTATAGACTACGGAGAATACCAGTACTCAAGAAGTTGAGGTAAGAAAGTGGTTGTTAGCTAAATTATATAATGGTCACAACGGCTACGTACTTAGCTACACTTTTAGAAATGGATTGATAAATTCTTTTGAAGTGTTTCGTTTGTGCACTGGCTCGCTCGCCCTTTGTGCTCAAGCACATCACTAGTTACCCGTTCTATTACTCATAAGCTCAAGCGTACGTACATACGTATGTATGTAGGTATGTATGTATGTATGTATGTATGCATGTATGTATGTATGTATGCATGTATGTATGCATACATTCTATTGTACTACTACTTATGATGTATATTATTGTATTACCATCAGGTCCACCAGCGAAAAAAAAACCTAAACTTGAAGGTGAGAATACATACTTACATACACATTCCATGCTAGATATCTTCACAACGTTATTTTTAGTTAAGTGACTATGAAATAACTCAAATTATTTCTTGCTTTACTCTCAAGTTCATTAACCCTCAGTGTACATGCGCGAGAGAGTTATAGAAGTCATCCTGTCTGTTTGTCTGCTTGTCTGTCAGTCTGTCTGTGTGTCTGTCTGTCTGTCTGTCACGCTCTGATTTTGGAAATTACTGACAATTAATTGTTGATTTTGGTATGAACTTACTCAGAAAGAAGATTTAAGACCTTTATTGTGCTACTTTTTACTTTCTGCTAATTGTTCAGAAAAAGAGAAGCTTTATAGGTAACACATCATAATCACGCGAGCAAATAATTTCTTACACCTATTAGTGTAGCTTGCTTTGTGCTCAGGAAGTTGAAAGAAGTGAAGTTTCGCATTGATAATGTTGTGGTATGATGAGCTAGGTCATGAGCCTCGACGGTAGCTGCCACCAGAGAAGTCTCTGTCAGAATACACCACACTCCAGTCAAGGAGCTTCCTAGTCCAAGTGTCAACTTAGATACGGAACAAGCCTTTCCTATCCTTAGGTTAGTCAGCCACGGATACCTCCCAGACAGAGTTCTAGTTCTTTAGAGAGGAAAGTTAGGCAGAGCCTTCGGCTAGTGTATTTAGATAAAGTGAGATCTGTACAATAAAGTGAGGCTGGCCAATATACTATATACCAAACCTGCCAAAAGGTGAGGTGGGAAATAACATGGATGAATGTGTGTACATAGTTATGGATTGAATAAGTTCAGGTTACATGTGAATGTAATTGCATGAATAGGATTATGGTGAATGAATGAAAATGCATTAGGGTAGGGTTGCGTGAACAAGTCTAGGGTAACATGAATAAGTTAGCTTCATGTGGGAGAAGTCATTCTACCACATCTCCCCCTTGCAAAGATAGAAGCTCCACGCCAGAAGATAAACCGTCCACTTAAGGATCAGTGTTGTCTTGCCAGCCTTGCCGCGACAACGCATCAGGAAGCTTGTTCTTCACACCTTCTCAATAGATAATGTTGAAGTCACAGTCTGCTAGCTGCATTCGCCACCGCCACAAACGGTTGTTTAGCCGGTTAGAGGTGAAGAAGTGGACTAGAGCCTTATGATCTGAATACAATGTGAAGGTTCTTCCCAGCAAGTAAAATCTGAAGTGCGGCACAGTTTTGAACACTGCAAGAGCTTCTAATTCTATAGCTGAGTATTTCTTCTAAGCAGAAGAGATCTTTCTGGAGTAAAAGGAGACTGGGAGCTGTTCATCATCCCTACAGACAAGCAATGCTCCACCTACCCCTTGCGAGGAGGCATCACATGCAACACAATACACATCACTTGGAGAAGGAACACACAAACATGCATGGTTAGCAATTGAACAAATAATTGAGTTGAAGGAATCAGTTAAAGTTTGTGTCCACACTATTTTGTTGGGTGATGTCATATTCAAGACAGAATTGAGAAAAGATGAATATGATGAAAACTGAGGAATGAAACATGAATAATAATTACACAGTCCAATAAATGATATCTCATTTGCTTTTTGGTGATGGGACGACGATATTCTTTAAATTGCTTCACACGAGATTCAGGAATAGATAGTGAACCGTGACCGACCACTAAACCTAAGAACTCAAACTTAGTGCTGCCAAACTTGCATTTTGATGGCTTTACTGTAAGGGAGTGATCAGCTAGACGTTGTAATACCAAGGAAAGGTGTTCCAGATATTCCACCCAGTTAGATGAAAAGACAACAGCATCATCTATGTAAGGTTCTACAAATTCAGTGTAGTCAGCAAACACTCTCTGCATCAAAACCTGGAAGGTTGCTGGGGCATTACGTAGACCAAATGGCACACACTGGTATGCAAACTTTCCCCATTTGCATGAGAATGCAGTGAAATCCTGGCTGTCAGGATCCATGGGCACATGGTGAAATCCTTTGCACAGGTCCATCTTTGACAGGTATTTAACTGAACCTAACTTAGCAATGATAGACTCAGGTGTTGGCATGGTAAAGGGAAGAGGCACCGTTATAGAGTTGAGTCGGCGGTAATCTACCACAATACGAATCGTACCATCCTTCTTCCTGACTGGAATTGGGGGAAATGACCAAGGACTGTCACTAGGAACAATAATCCCACACTCTATCAAATTATCCAGCTCTTGCTTGAAGGCAGATTCAATTGCCATGGGCAAACTGTAATTAGGTGACCACAAAGGAGTTGTTTGAGTGACATTAATAGAGTGGGATGTTGGTTGTAGGGGGTAGCCCCTACAACCAACTCTACTGCTGTGAGTTACCCTTCCTCCTCTAGTACATACTAACTACAGTAGTGAAGATATCTAGTGTGGAATAAATCACTTATTACACTTGTCAGAGTGTTTTGGCAAGATATTTAACTCTCAGGCTTTATTTTCACTCGCCTCTGGCTCATGAAAATAAATTAGCCTGCTTGCGAAATATTTCGTCATATCACACTCTGACTCATGTAATAAGTACTATATACATATATATATATATATAGTTGCTTAGTAACATGGGTGTAGGAAGCAATTTTAAAGTGTAGAGGCCAATCAAGCGGTCACATTTGCCATGCCTACAGTATTGTGTGGGGTTAAAATGAAATTAATCCAAAAATTGACATATTAGTAAAGTGATGTAAAATTGTTGAAAGCATGATAAATACTGACCAACCACACCCATTAGCTAACCATACCATGTCAAGGAAGAATTTTCAACAGAATCTTTAAAAAAACTGATTTTTATCTTAAACTGTTTAAATAGACATTTTGTTGCAGTGAATGTAGTAGAAGGTAAAGTCTTTATGCATCGTAAAAACTGGTTCCTAGTAGAACTCATCACACTAGAGTCATGGATATCATAATTGACTATTCCATCTTTCCAGTTAAATTACCCCTTAGGTGAGGTAAACAGAATTAACAATTGAAGCTTCTGCTTCTTACTGGCTAGCAATGATGCAGATTTGCTCTACAGTTGCAGTCTCGCATGCAATACCATTTACTAATTGCATTGGCTACACAAGACAATCATCATTTCTACAAGGCCACCAACTCCTAGGATTGAAAACTTCTTGCAATCTATTTCTTTGCAAGATTCTTTGCAAGATCTCATTTTGGAACACAATGAGAGTAGCTAATGAGCTATCCGATACATGGCTTGAGGCACTTATTTTCTTCCCGACATTTTAGTTACCGGCTGCCAAAAAAAAAAGAAGAAAAAAAAATCGCACATGTGCAAGAGTTATTAAACGGATTTAGATAGTTTCTATAAAGTATATCAGCCATGGCCACTACGGCTGCCACGGTTCCTACTCCTATGAGTAACTGCCATGTGATAACAGTCATATCATCTTCAAAGAAGTGATATTACTCTCCAACATTTGCCGCAGACAAAACATAGTTTTGCTTTAAAATGAGTGATGTATATCAATACTTTCATTGAGCAATTATTTAACTCATCACTGCATGATGGTGATGCGTGATGGGGTAAAATGCATGAATGGTAGCCACTAATTGGATAGAAAATAAGTGAATGGCTAACAGCTAATTAGATTGAGAGTGAGTGAATGGTTAACCCTTTCCATGCCGACTTTCTTCAACACTTCGGGTGTCTTTTAGAATCGAACTTGATTTTTGAATTTCTATCGCAAAGCAACTGCAAAATTCACAAACAAACAGCCAGGCATCAGATATATAAAGTAATTGTAACAAGCAAAATTAGCTTCTAAACGCCTGAAAAATAACCGGAACCAGTCCATCTTACAGCAAGTTTTCCGGTGCGGGTACGCAAAATACGTTGAGAAGAACCTTCAAGGTGTGGAATGACCAATAGAGAAAGAAGAATCTTAGAAACACAAGAGATTTGGAGCAAAATGGACACAGATCTGAACTAAGATAAAGAGCAATTAACTCTGAGTTTTGAAGGTAGCGAGACTACGAAAGTTATGTTGGAATTGATCAAGACCATGCAGCAAGATCGAATTGACCAGCAGAAATGATTTGAGGAATAGATGAAACAAATAACTAGATCATCAGGAGTGACAGCATCGGTGCCAGCCAGCACCAGTCATGACAATATAAGCAAAATTTGTCCTCAGTTTAGGAAATTAGAAAAAGGTGAGGATATAGAAGCTTATTTTGGAGCTTTTGAGACACATATGACTAGCTATGGAGTGCAGGTTGGCCAGTGGGCTAGATGTCTTGCCACAATTCTTACTCCCGAAGCTAACATGGTTTATATGTCACTTAGTCTGGCAGAATGCACAGATTATGCTAAGTTGAAGGAAGCTCTCTATGAGTATTACAGTGTGACACGGGAAACTTATCGAGAAATTTTGACTCAATGAAGCGACTATCAGGAGAAACATGGTCACTGTGCTGCAAGCAGTATGAACAACTGGTACATAAATGGACGTCTGGTTGCAATTCGCCTGAAGCTGTAATGGATCTGATTAACTTGGATGGAGTGATGAAGCTCATACCCAGAACTATCTGCACTTTCGTGAAAGAACACAAGCCCGTGGTGCAGCTGAAGCAGCCAAGTTAGCTGATGACAATGTGAGTGCTAGAAATTACAGTTTCAACATTCCAGCAGACAAATCAGATAATTTGTCTATTCGAAAGCTCCAGCAACATGAAGCGAAATGGCATGGAAACTATAAAGTGAAATACAACAGTAGCTAAGTGATATAAGGAATGGAGGAATCTCTCATGAATTGTTCCAGCCAGGAAGTGGGTGAAACCAAAACAGGTTATGGGTGCAGCTAAGGAAAATTCATGGGTGTGACAAGTCTTTACATATTTCTATTCAATATAATTATAAATAGCTAGCTAAATAAAAAAGAAATTTTGTATTAGTGTGAGTATTAGCATGGGTAACTGTGCTATTCGGGATTAATAGCACGAGTAACGTGATTGAAATAGTACGAGACGAAGTCGAGTGCTATTTCAATTGCTTTACAAGTGCTATTGATCCCTATTAGCACAGGTTACCCGTGCTATGACTCGCTAATAGTAGGATAGCTTTTAAAAAGTCATTTGCAATTGTAGCTATATTATATCGTTCACTCACTATCTCCTTATTTCAGGATTAGCTTCCACTGGAACTTTCTTTTCAACGTGTTGTAAAACATTCCGTCTAATACGGGTAGAGGTTCTGTGGTAAAGAAGGACATTGTCTCCAACTAAAAACTACTCGAACTGTATGTTTCCAAGGTTAGCACTGCACGTGTGCACACTTACCCGTACTATTTCACTTAGCTACCGAGGTATTTCACTTAGTTACCGAGGTATTTCAATTCCCGTGCGATTTCAATGCGATTTTTCCCATACATTTTTGAATGGGCAACTTATGCGCCGTACTATTAGCTAATGTTTAGAATAATGTCATCATAGCAAGAATAGTTACTGACAGTGCTAACTACTTTGCAAACTGTAGTTACATTGTAACAAATGAATATCTTAGACTTTGTTATTTATTGCAATCATTAATACCTAAACAAACCGCAGGAGAATTAAAATAGTTGGTAAAGATCATGAGTTCGGGATTTCCCTTTAAAGATAATAGTTATTTCGGAATTTCCCATTTCAAAAGATGGTCCGGACCAACCAGACCAGTTCCTTTGGGCCTGACATAGTACGGGTAAGTGACCATGCATCATTAGTCTACCCAGCTGTGATTAGGTACCTGGGGTGAAAATCACGGCCTTTTCTCACGAAACAGCAATGGTCCTGGTGGGACTTTGGGTGCTCACACCACTTGCTGTGAGGAAAACCCTGTTATCCTGTGAGTTCCTAGCCCAGCTCCAGGAGCTTTGCTTGCACAGCTCAATGTGCCTGTTTAGTGCATGGGCATCATGGCTCTGCCTGGTGCACATAACCTCTAGTGGTTGCAAAATAATTTGTATGTATGTATGCATTATAGAACTAATATTTATGATGTTTTATTGTATTACCATCAGATCCACCACAGGAAGAAAAGCCTGAACTGAAATGTAAGAATACATACTTACATACAAACACATATATTCCATGCTAGATATGAAATAACTCAAGTTATTTCTTACTACTGCCAAGCTCATACCTTAGTAGCTACAGCAACTGGCATAGCTTACCATTTTTCCTGGTTTTTACAGCTGCTACACCTTATATGAAGTGTTAATTTGTTGTCTGGACACTTTAGCTACTTATATACTCTGATGAATGGACTGAACAGTTAATCTGTCTAGAATTGATAGAATAGCTGTGTGTTGTGTGTGTTTATTGATTCTTTTCTTTATTAAAAACGTACCTCTGTTGTTGAAGTTACCAGGGTGAGGGTAGCTATTAGTGCCCAGGGAGTAAAGAACATTGGTGTAACAGCTCTGAATTAGACAGACCCCTGTCACAGCAGTAATAGCTAACTATTATAAATACATAACATATTAAACCATGGTAACTCTTAAGCAATCCAGTTTAGTTATTGCTCACACGCACATACACATGCATGCTTTAAAATTAATATGCAAAAAGCCTGTTTAATTTTTTAAATCCATTTTGAGAAGCTAAATAAGTTATAATTTGGGGGTCTTGGCAGAGCTGATTCAAAATATATTAGAAAAAAAAAGGAAATTTTAAAGTTATTGACACTTTAGAAGTTACTTACCCTCAGGTTTGAAGAAGTTTTAGATAAAAGAATTGTTATGATTACAATTCTCATATAAAGAGACCTCTAGATTCCTGTTTAACAAAAACATAAGTGATTATTTTGACATTCATAATTGATATGTAATATTCTGTCAATAAATATCTGTCATTTCAGCATTACCAACACTGGACCAACTGATTCAACAGGCTCACCACCAAGCAACTGGTAGTAAAGGCACAGTAGCAATTCGAGGAAGAAACTTGCATTATGAAGTCAGAAAAGGAATTGTGGCTTTTAATTTAAGGCACAGAGGAAAAGCATGGGACAATGAAGCTAAAATCTCCTGCAATTCTACAACTGCAGGAGAAACTGGAGCAAGAAAGCATGCTCTTAAAGATTTGGTCACACAACTGTATAACCAAAACTTGTTTGAATGAACATTTTATATTTTGATGATATTTATATTCGTAAAGTTTTGTCTAGTAGCTATAGTAGTCCAAACATTTAGTTACTGTTTGTCTCTTTATTCTTTAGTAATGAATTTGAACTAATTGTGTTGCACATGTACGAAGAAAATTATGAACCTTATATGCCCTATATGGATTCACTGTTCTGCTACAAGCCAATAATCAAGTAGTGAACTAAATTGCTTTGCTATAATTGTTGTACAGTTATAAGACTCGAGCTGGTGAGTAGACAGACTACTCTGTCAGTGAACCTGGCAGAAAAACTGAGGGTGTGTCTACTTTTTTAGGAGAGAGAGACTCTATACAAATGCAATGTAATCCTCGGCATCGTAATATTTCAACCATGAACCACCTTGTTTTTGGGACATAAAGTAAGTTTGGTTAATTTTTTTGACCCATTTTTGTGCTTTGTGCATGCTGAATTCAGATCTGGTGAGTGCTAGTGGTGAAATATTGAGCATTTTGTTTTAAATTGAAAATCAAAACAAAATTTATTGCTACTTTAAGTCTTCAAAATCTTATGAACTTAATACTTTTAATATTATGAAAGTTATTTTTGCAGATTTGCATCCTCAAGTGGTCCTCAAATAAAGTCACTTTGGTATGCCCAAGTGTAACTTAGAAAACTCTGGGAAAATGTGAAAATTTAAATATTCACATGAATACAGTTGGCTCCAAAATTTTTGTCCAGATAGTTATTAGTTTACATAATTCATTTCAGATGTTATTATTTCAATCTGAGGCCTCAGACATTGAAACAATTTCAAAATAGCTACCAAAAATATGGTCAACTCTAAGGGAGTACATGCAATACCTCTAATATAGGATTTATGTTTGTTTTACTGTTATTGTTTCCAGTAGGTCTTGGACATTGCTAAAAGTCTAGCCATTAAAATATGATTATAATAGTTGATTTTTCCCATAATAGTTACATAGCTATGACGAGGATTTATAGTTTTGTAAAGTCAGCAGCAAATTATAGAGGATAATGTTTCAACATTACAAAAGATGGGACTCACTAAATAGTTGGTATGCAAGATTTTTGTATTGTTTTTAGGACTTGGCAAGTCACTTGTTGCTATCTTGCACATCTTTTAAGTCTAACTCAATATGACGTTTTCAAGCAATATGTGCTAACAGGCTTGTGAAGTGCAATTCACCTTCTAAAAGTTTATGACTGAGGCCATCATAATCACATAGCTTACTTACTTTATGGAAACTCTGCATTCTTGTTGACAAGATAAGCTTTACTGGCATTTTAGTTCTCCCCTTGAAATAAGACACTCCATTGTTATACCTAAATATCTACCTTTCAGGATAAAATAGAGCACAGCTATTGTCTGCGCTCAGCCAGACAAAGGGAGCCTAAAGCAAGCTCAAGTAAGCCTTCGAAACAATGAACTTTTGAAATCCAGAATACATCATATTCATACATAACCCACATGTACCAACAACACACTATCTCATAATTGCATAAACTTTCATGATCGATCTAGTAGCTCTACCCGTACCTACAAACCCCTCAGTTATAGTAGTTGTGAATAATACACTTCACAAGTCTTTCTACTGGCTAACTATTGCCAGTGTCTCTGGCCCTATTCTTACTGCAACGCAACCAGAACGTGTTCCAGGGAAAGTGATATTTCTAGCTGCAATCTGTGGTGGTCGTTCACACATCAAGCTGCCACTCTAGGAGTGGTACCACTTCAGCTATAAATTACTAACTTTCTGTTTTTTGAAGGAAGTACCATGGTTTAGTTTCTAAACTAGAATACTGCCAGTTTGAGCATAAGCAAGCAGGTGATACAAACAAAGTGATAGAAATTACCATACAAGTAATGACAGTACACAAAAATGCAATTTGCACATAATGTTTGATGACATAATAAATGTTATGCCACAAAAGAACTAATTTCATTGAGAAGCTACTACGGCCTACTACTAGATTGAATGATAGATGAGATAATTTATTTGATTTTAAAATTAGTAAAATTAAAGGGTTAATTTTAAAATTTAGCTAATTACCTAAGAAAGCTCAAGTTTTTGCAAATGACACTCATTATTGGATTCAGCAGGTACAAATTGATGTTAAAAAAGTTTAAAAGTTACTTTATATACAAAAACAAGGTTGGCCAAAAAATCTGGATTTCTTGCGTGGACTACATGATCTGATCTTATTACGTTTGTCTATATAATGTACATAATTTATAGTAGAAATAACTGTTCTTTGATGCAGTTTGAGAGACTTATAGTAGTTCGCTGCCACCAGGAGTCTACAGCTTCCCAAGTTTCAAATTTGGAAGACCAGGCTCTATATTTCACTAATCCCAGAGCTAAGCTGTCAAACCTAAGAATTAATGCCCCAGCAAAGTTAGCTCAGATGTAGTTTAAGCTTAATCATATGAATCGGGTAGAACTTAACAGAAAAAGAACAGACAACAAGTATTTATTATACAGAGATAAGTGAATGAGTGGTACAGGAGATAATATGACAGCATGAACAGGGTGAAATTGTTTTCAGTGCATGAGAATGTTTATTTTGGCAAATGAATGTGTATTTAACTAATGAATAATTGTTCAGCAATATAACAGTTCACATGGGTTGAAATAATTGTTCAATTCAATGTGGTAGATGTTCCACCTAATAGCTATTTTTTATATTTTTTCTTAGACTATACATAATATAATATATATATATATATTATATTCCACCCTAGATATCTTCACAATGATAACTTTAGGTACATGATCACTCACAATATTTCATGGATGTTATTTCACTCTGTACTGAGCAAGCTAATTACCCTAGTAGTTATAGCAACCTGCCAAACTTATCCATTTTCTTAGTTTTACAGCTTCTCAATAGGGTTAGAGCAGCTGCTAAAATATCAACTGGGGGTGTGGGTAGCCCCTATAACTAACTTACCAGTGAGTTACCAGTCCTTTAGTACTAACTACAGCAGTGAAGATATCTAGTGTGTATATAAACAACTTATCAACACTTATCAGAGTGATATGGCTAAATATTTCACTCTCAGGTTTTATTTTCACTCCTCTCTGGCTCATGAAAATAAATTAGCCCGCTCATGAAATCTCTTGCTTTGCCAGATCAGATACTAAATTTGTAAACTCCTCATCAAGATCGTGAATTTTTTGTTTATCATCACAGCCTAAAATTTGGGAACACATTAATTCTTAAAATATTATACAAAACATATATTTGTTGTTAACTTGTAAAGATAAATTGAGGAAAAAAGTGTGTTAGTAAAAGGAAATTTCTCAACTTATCACAATCCATACTGCTATTGGATGAAACTCATAATACTGCAGTGAAGGTAACTATAAAAAACTCAAAGTGTTGCACACATTAGCTGTTGAAGACTGTGTCCAGTAAGTCAAATGTTAAGTTACTGGACAGTAATGACAAGTTGGGAGCAAAGGCATAATAGATTAACAGTGTGTGTGTTAATAAGAAAATAACTCCAGACAAACTAAAGCATCATTTAAACTTTATTCCTGGTTGTCTTGGAGCTCCTACCTTAGTGGGAACTGATAATTGAAAAAATTAAACCAGATGAACAAACAGTTGGAATACTAAGTGTTATGCACTCTTAGCTTTGGAATTTTATTATTATTTAATAGAATATTTGATTAACCAATTTGGATCTGAAACTTTAATAATTGGAATGAAAAATTATACTTCAAGAATAAAGGCTTTTAAGCAACACACATATGTTGTTCCATTCATGGAATGTTGGGAAGGACAAATTAAATGTGATATTCCAGAGTATGTAACAGTGCAAGTGAAGCACGATGTAACTGACTGTAATTTAGCAAAGTTAGTTCTTTCAATCACAGACTGTTATAGTAGTTCTAAATTAAACGTTATGTCAAAGAGTGAGTTTATGTTCATGCGAATAATCAAGTCAAGTATTATAAAAATATGACTAGTATACTATCACTACTGCTAAATTTTGATTAGTAATTGCCCCTTAATCAGTGGGCACTTTGTAATGGGTGTAGTTTGACCATTTAGTTTTTTTTGTTTTTGTTTTTGTTGTTTTTGTTTGTTTGTTTGTTTTTGCTTTCTACAGCACTGTATCAGTACAAAAAATGAAAAAAAGAACTTGATAGCTACAATACCAACTGTTTGTGTGTGTGTGTGTGCGTGTGTGTGTGTGTGTGTATGGGGGGTGGGGGTGGGGGGAATGGTGGGGAAGTATTTTTATTACATATCTTCCCATGCCTGTGTGCCCCGCTGCCAGATAATGCACCAGCCATTGAGGGGCAATGATGATTTTCGAAGCTCCCTCACCTCATCACTAACGCAACCATGAGAATGGTCTTATATTACTTGCAGTTGAGCTATTCTCAGGACCAGAGAGCTTCTTGTGTTCTTATTATAATTTTAAACAATAATACTCTGAATAGCACTTAAAAATTAGCACTAACTATGAACAGAAAGCGTAGCTGGTCGACACAGTTGGTCTGAGGCGGCTATTGATGACTAGTGCTGTGTGCACAATAATTATTGCTGTTGAGAATGATGGAAGTTTGTTCAAAGTTGAAGGGCACCATGTACCACGTGCCAATATAATCTCTTGAAAATTTGTCAATTTCATGGAAACAATAAAACCTTACATTATAATGACTAAACAAAGTTAAAATTAAAGTCATAGTGAAAATTGGATGGATAAAGTTAAATGATCTAAAAGTTTAATAGAAGAAACTGAAGACAACTGATATGCCACAATAGCAACTTTAAATACCAACTGAGTTGGACTGGTCAGCAGCTTGTTTTGCAAAATCAATAGCGTATTATAGTGATACACTTACAAAGGTGTCATATATCTGCATGAAGTGTGCCACATGAGCCCTCCAAGCAGCTCAGGGGAAAGGAGGGAGGGGGTGGGGGAACAATGTCTCCTGTCCTAACCCCCTCACTGTCTGACTGGGCATGTGACATGATATTTTATCACTCAGCTCATACCAGAGTCTGGTCAGACATTATATTCCTGCTCAACAGGAGTTATCTCTTTTATTCTAAACATAAAGAAAATCTTCAGGAGGCTCTCAAACTCCAGTAATAGTTAATGGAGTTTTTTTTTCCTTTTCTTTTTTCTAGTCATCCATCTCTAGTCTGTGGTTATTGTTTGGGGTGGTGTGTGTGTGTGTGTGTGTGTGTGGGGGGTGGTGGGGGGGGGGGGGCATCATTCAGTCTGGGTTAGAGGAGAGGTATAGCTCTTCTGGGAACAGCAATCACAGAGATAGTGGTTGGCAATGTGGACAGGAACTCTTGCTGATGTTATGTCAAGAAGAAAACCAAAGGTCATTCATTGCTGATGCTGGATGAAATATTGTAATCATTTCATCTAGTTGTGGTTGCACTTGAGAGCCAGCTTGGAATGGGCTTTTGACTTATCCAGCTTCATCAAATTCAAATATTCATAGCTCTGCCATAATAGTACCCATGAATCTCATTAAGCTGTTAGTGTCACTCCATCACTGGAAAACACTCAAGATCACTTCAAACTGTGTTTCTAGTTTTAAAAAAAGTTCACGTTAAAGCCTTATTTTCAAGGCATATTTTTACAGTGCATCATCTCTGCGCAATTTTTTGACGTGATATTAAAACAATACAGAAAAAGAATCTTGGGAGGGGGGGGGGGGTGGAAGCCATTAAGAGTGAAACTGTTGCATAGCAATAGCTACCCCTTAAATAACAGTTACAGAACTTGGTTGATGGGAGTGATAGCCAAATTTTTCTTTTATGTAGCTATTGTTTTTAAAACAGCCTGTAAAAGCTGTAGAATACAATAATTGGCGAGCGAGCGTAGCGAGCGAGA
>WLWD01003744.1_pt1 | contig 17985 bp, 23 predicted proteins | sample 6712731 | NCBI WGS metagenome assembly WLWD01 (sample SAMN12718690, study PRJNA576275) | sponge metagenome | isolation source: marine sponge | host: Mycale hentscheli | place: New Zealand: South Island, Marlborough, Capsize Point | collected 2014-11-01
CCTGAATTGTTTTGACGCGCGCGGAAAAAATCTAATTTTCTACCGCGGAATAGAGCAGTGCCGTTTTATTTTTTTAACTCGATGCTGGCTGGGAAAACCCCATAGCAACCATATATCACTAAATAGACCAAGAGTTTGGGATTCCCCTCATTTTTTGATTGAGAAAATTGAATAATATTTAAGCCATCTACTAATACTTCAAAAAAAAAATTTTTTTTCCCACCAAAAAATCCACTTTTCCCATCAATAAAAAAATAAAATAAAATAGAAATAATATTGTTTGATGCATTCTATACCAATATTATATTAGTTCAACAATAAAATATGTTGTTTGTTGTGTGTGGTGCTGATTGTGATCATGTAGGAGACATCTATGAGTGTCCACAAGGAACGTATGCCATCGGACGTCGAGCTCCACTACAAAACAATTTCATATACACAAAAACACAAACAACAAAGATATTTGTAATACAAACAACAATTTATTCATGATCCTATATAATTGCAACTTTATGATGTATTGTATGCGGTTTCATACAGGATTTTTGTTTGGGGTGGGGCTCCGAGTGTACTTCGCCACACCCATTTTTTGGAACCTACACTACTTTGATGCACATCTTTGCATACGAGTCTATACTTCACACTGATGATCAGTGTTCGGTCCTATGCACTAAAGGCTCAGTTATGATAGGAACATAATGGGATACAATATCAGACTAAAAATAAATGCTTCCTAAATGTTCATTTCTATTCAATCCCAAAATTCTAGGGGGGAACCCAGCGCTAGCCTCCCACTGAACACCTATGTATACTCCACACTGTACATGAGAGAAACATGTATTGAGAAAGTGTACTTTGAAAATGAAAAGCAGTACAAGCACACACGTGGAATTCAACTTACCCGGCATGGATGGTGTCACAGACTGAACGATCCCTCCCATAGGATCCGGAACCTCCATACAATACCAAAAAAACACAAGACAACAATGATATTTGTAACATAACAGCTGGCCTCGCTGAATTGCCCCCCCCCTCCACCGTCATTACTTTTCACTGACATTCTTGTACCATACCCATCCCCCCACATATCAGTAAGTTGAAATGAAATTCAACTTGATGTCACAGACCGAAAAAGACCCCCGAGTTCGTTCTCTCTCAGGTTGGATCTGGAAGCGCCACATACTGTTTGTTCATAGTTGCTCTCTCTCTCTTTACACAAATGCATGCACACACATACACACACACACACAAGAAAAAAGAAGCTACAGGTGAATACAGATCATAAAAATAAATGTATAATTTATTATACATAAATTGACTGGTGTACACACACACACACATGAAATTCAACTTACATGGGCATAGTAGTCACGATCCAAAAAGATCCAGAGTTCCCTCCCAGGTTGGATCCGGAAGTGCCACATACTGTTTGTTCATGGTTGCTCTCTCTCTCTTTCCACAAATGCACGCACACACATACACACACACACACACACACACAAGAAAAAAGAAGCTACAGGTGAATACAGATCATAAAAATAAATGTATAATTTATTACACATAAATTGACTGGTGTACACACACACACACACATGAAATTCAACTTACATGGGCATAGTAGTCACGATCCAAAAAGATCCAGAGTTCCCTCCCCGGTTGTATACGGAAGTGCCACATACTGTTTGTCCACGGATGCTCTCTCTCATTCCACAAATGCACACACATACATACACACACACACACACTAGAAAAAAGAAGATACAGGTGAATACAGATCATAAAAATAAATGTATAATATAAATTGACTGGTGTACACACACACACATACATGAAATTCAACTTACATGGGCATAGTAGCCCCGATTGGAAAAGACCTCCCCCCCCCCCCGAGTTCGTTCCCTCCCCGGTTAGATCTGGAAGCGCCAGAATAACATTTCAACTCCACGCACACACATATACATCGAGTGTGAAGCTCCACTACAACACCACAAAAACACAGACAACGACAACGACAATAACAATACATATTACAACTTTTGGGATGTTCAGGGAGGGGGAGGGGGGGGGGGGAGGGAGCAGCCACAAATATCAAAGTCTGTGGTCCTTTACACAAAATAAGAATTGGTGTGTTGTCATCTTTCTTCCACTCTCCCCCTACCTCATCCACCCGACTCTTGTTCTTCAATTCCCGCCTTCTCCGACTGCGAGGACGTCCAGAACTCAGAGCAGGAGGAGCCACTTCCTCTTCTTCATCACTGGAACCTGCTGCCTATTCGTGTTTCATTATTGGAAGACTCAGGTCCAGTATCCTCTCCTTCATCACTGGAAGACTCTGCTCCTGTCCCCTCATCTGCGTAATCTGGGTCGGTGACTGCATTCACATCTGGTCCTAGTAGTATATGTGGTAAAAACTTTTTTTAATTTTTTTGAAAATTTGAATTTGTTCAAAAAACCACAAGCCACTTTCAAATCTCAAAACTCAATGAAATATATATATATAATTATATATTATAGCTAAACAGCTTACTCTATCTCAATATAGCTATAAATAAGTCCTTTCCACAACAGAAGCTTGCTATTTTTCAAGAGAAAGACAAGAGAAAGACAAGCTTACCTCGATCATCTTCTTGACTCCCATTTTCAGTATCAGAGTTGACGGGGTCTGGTCCACCAACCCTGATACAGGGCCTCCTATAGCCCTAGATGTCGTCTCCCTTCTCTCCGCTTGATCCTGAGTCTCTAGAGTCAGCATCAAGCAAGTCTAAAACTTGCACCGCATTGTAACTTGTAGACGCCATCTTCCAAAAAATGACTTTGAAAAAAATTTTTTTTTGCATAGTTACCGGGGTCACACGACACGCTCACTTTTTTCCTATGATGTAATAAGCATTACCTAAGACTGTACGTAATAGGGAGGTCCCCAGTTGAACTGGCGATTTTATAAAAAATGGAGAAGACAGTAAGTCAAACCGCAAAGTCTTGGTCGTCAAAGAAGCGGTTGTTTCAATGTGTTATGGAAGGCTACTGAGCTCAAGCAATTTTTTGCTGCTTCTACAAAGCTCTGGAGATGACTGGATCCATAAATGAAGCTGCTGTGAAGAAGGTAACTTTTTTTAAAATTCGACGGAGAACCGATGTTTTTTTTTTTTGCCGAGGAAGAAATAAACGCAACTGCTGTGAGGTACTGTCGAAGCAGTCCTGGCTGAAAGCTATTTTAGATGCTTCTCCAATGCATTGGGCACCTGTGTATGCAATCTGAAGGTTATAGCTATAAAGTAACTATTTTTTAAAATTCGGAGAAGTCAATCGGTCTTCACCCGCTTTAAAGCGGGATCCGGAACGAAAGGGTTAAACATGTGTATCAAGAAAAAAAATTGACAAAATAAAGTTAGTTTGTGTGAAGAATTATATTTCAGTTTTGTGTAAACAATTATATTTCATCGTAGCTTGCTTCGCCGTCTCCAAAACCTCAACTGGTGGATCGTAACTATGACAGGGTTCAACACCAGCACACTTGATGGTCACTGGACAGGGTGCCATCTAGTTTTAGGCTAGGCCGGAACTTCGTTTTGTTCTTAGTAATCATACTAAAGAGTCTTTCTTCTTCTGCATTAGAATGTGGCAAGGTTAGAACTAATATAGCTACTTTGGACAAATTGTCAAACATCAATGATTCATCTGGGTTTCTCATTTGAGACAAATGTGTCCACACAATATCCATTCTGTGATGCTGATTAGTTTCATCATCTACTACTAATGCTTTCTGCCACACATTCTCTGGAATATTTGATTTATCCAGTAATTGGTATTGAAGAAACTCGTCTTCTAAAAAGTTGACGTCTGAGGCTGACGTGAACTGGAGCAGAGAAGGGTACCTGAATAAACAAAGACAAAATAAACTGGGAAAGTGATACATCAATATGGATTTAAATTTTTTGCTGTAGTAACATACCTTGAAACAAAATAAAGTACTTGTGTGAAATTTGAGTTTAGTCTATTATTGAAATGTGCAAACTGAGCATTTTGAAGAACTTCACCCGAAATGGGGAGGTTCTTTAAAGCATAGGACGAAGCTGTTGAGTAAAATTCTCTTACAGCTTTATAAAAATTTCGTATTTCCTGATCACCTATGTCTCCATCATCATGCAACTTGACTAGTTTTTGTCTCGTCATGAGACCAACTGACAATTTATCATCTGCAAAATATATAATTTGAAATAAAGTTAGAGGAAAAGCACATGTATACCTGACAATTGATTCCCCCTTGAATAGTCTACTGTAGTAACTGATAGAGCATTTTTTATTACAGAAGGAGTCACAAATCTTCCAAACAACTTGCATAGAAATGATTCAATTTGTTGATACAGTACTGGAAGTATAGAATCTTCTCTTTGAAGAAACTTGTTGAATGAGACAAACACTTGTAGAGAAGACTGGAGAAATAACAGATATACTTCAGTGATTTTACTAGAATAGACACATGCAAGGCGACCTTCTCTCCCTGTTGGCATTTCTGGCACTACAGAAAAAGTTATTAGTTTATTAGTTCAATATGTCATAGAATACTATAGATCACATTATTATATAGCTAAATTTGGGTAAAGTTGTAACATCTCCAAGCATAAACAAATAAATTGTTAAGTATGTAGAATAATTACAGTACATGTAAGTGTTTGGAAATATTATTATAAGTTGTCACATATATTTGGACTCAAACTTACGTTCTGATATAAAATATGACACTAATCCAGGGTATTGTGACAAAACACGCGAGACAGCACTCTCTAAACTAAGCCATCTTGTATTGATGTGCTTCAAAATCTGTCTGAACTCCACATTACAAAAACTGTAATAGTCAGACAAGCCATTCTTTCTTTTTGTGCTTTTGTCAAAATAATAGTAAGTATCTATCATCATATCTTCCACATCAAAGGTAGTAGTCTGTAATTTAAGAGTCAATTACAAATGTGTCCATTGTTTAAAATGATAATTACCTTGCTAAAGATTTCAGTGGCTTTCATACTTGTATTGTGTATGATGTGACACGGACAACCCATAAAAAAAGTTGCAGAATTTTTCTCCATAACCCGAGTGAAGATTGAATTATTCTTACCCAAGTTCACAGATGTATTGTCTACTGATACACCTACACAGTTAATCCATGGAATACTACATCCTTGCAACACACTGTTCATTTTATCAAAAATAGCAGAAGCAGTGGCTGACTGCTTTCCTGAATTTAACAACAAAAACGATACAAAAAAGCAATCCAAACAAACAAAAAAATTAAAACAACTAAAACTAAATAACTTTATGTTGCTAGCTAAAATTATTTCTTACCAGTTGTGGTACACATATCCAGAAATCTGGTAACTATCTTTCCAACTCCGGGCTCATAAAGACGCACAGTAATTGGATTCATTTTTTCAATTCCCGAGTCATTGGAACCGTCAACTGCCAGAGAGAAAGGACTGCTCTTCATAGCTTCGATTAGAGCAGATTTAAAATGAGGTGCCAATGCTCCATTAATAATACAGGTTGTCTTTGTGCTGGCTGAAGCGTATGATTTGGCAATTTCACTGTCAGGAAAGGTACTTCTAAGGAGTGGACTTAAATGATCGCTAAATGCTATAGGTATGTTGTGTTGCACTAGACTATTAGCAATTTTTACTTCGGCCTTAGCAACCTGCAAATATATATATATTTATACATATACCAAATGTTCTAATAGAGATTAAATATTAGCACCAAACCTTGTGCCTTGCAGAAATGTCTTCTCTTGGTAGAAACAAAGGCTGAATATTTTTTAGACCTTTACAATTTTTCTGGTGTAAAAGTGATGAAATATGCCTAGAAACATCTCTCTCTCCCATATGTTTACAAGAAATAACTTTCAGGCACACACTGCACTGAAAACTAAAAGGATCATTCTTGACAGCCTTAATACAAGCCCACTTTCTTGGCCATGAAGCTTGAAACCTATTTTGCAAAAAAAAGTGTTGTCATATTTCTTTTAAATAAGGAGGGTAAAAAAATTCTGAGAAAAGGCAATTGAAAGGTGTCTTTTACATAACTTGAGTAAGTAATCATAGTAAGGTCTGGCTAAATACAAAAATAGCTAACTTTTTTGGTACTATAGGACACACTTTGTACGATACTTGAAAGCTCCACTGAACTTCTGAGTCTTATACTCCGACTGCGACCTCGATGACTCGGTAGGATCGACTGTGGCAACAACAGTAGAAGAAGCCATACTACTATGTATAATAGTCAGGGTAAGACGACTCTTTACCTAACAATATATCGACCGCGAGATTTGCTATAACCACGCCCTTTCCGGCATTTCCCTGCGCTTGGACTGTTGCATTTTTTAGAAGGCAACACTGAAAAAAGGTTAATACATAGTATTGCAATACAAGACTACTTGCGTGAGAAATAGGTATGTTTGCTTGAGAGCTTGATATGACAGCTTAGTGCGTGATTCTCACGCAAAATGCGTGAGAGTTGAGAGGTCTGACAAGGGTGGAACAGATATTTAAACTTCAAAAAGCTTGCGACGTTCACGGAAATGTTTGGGCTGAAGCTAGTAGCGGGCCACACTTGAGCGATCCCAGGTGGAACTCAAGACCTAACAACGTGACTTACAATGATGAGACTCCATCCTACGGTGCTATATCTTACCCGTTTACGGACGGGATGTTTTGTAACGACATCATGGTTCCCAAGTATTTCAAACACATGCGCGTCTTCTCCCCCCATTGGAGCAGAGTCAGAGGAGTCAGTGGCAGGAACGGCAGAGCAGGAAATGGTAACAGTTACGCTTACCTGGCAAGCTGTCTGAACAATTATGAAACTTGCGTCCCTTTTTATTATTGGAGCGGTACCAACACTGTGGTAGAAATGAATTACATGTTTGATCAATCTAGAACCGGATACACAGTTCAAGCGAACGGCAACGGAGCTATATTCGCTGGAGTGGACAACGACCCTTGGACAGTCACCAGAATAAACCCGCACTTCACTGGAAGTATAACCCCACATTTTCAAGAGTTACGCAGGTTGATGGGGAAAATTCCAGCAACAGTTTTTGGCGAACCTGCCAGCAGACAGAATTTAGCTTATTTGAAGGATGGGCACAAAGCCTATTACATTTTCGAAGTGGTGGAAGCTTCCTCTCACGAAGAAACTAGAAACGCTAGTCAGCTGCTGTACCCTTGCGACATCACTAACAACAGAATTTCCTGCGGAATGAAAATAATGGGGCCTGACGAGGAGTGCGAGAGGATACAGCTGGTTGGTGGAGAGAGGAGATTAAAGTGCACCACCAAAGTGGTAAACGGGTTGTTGCTGCCCATAAGGATATTGTTCAAACAAATAGCGCAGATTGCTGCCAACTTCAGATTTTGTTGGCAAATCCAATCCGAACAAAGCACTTCGGCATATTATCAGAGCTGCTACAACAGGGGTACAGCACCTATCACTTGCTCGCGAGGGAAAAACGGCGTGCAGGATTGGAGCAGAGTGGCCGGAGACAGATTTCACCTAAACAGTTATCACAGGGGGTGCAACAAGGCCGCCCTTTTGAGAGCTAGCGCTTCGCCCAACTGCAACAGATTTGACGAAGCTAACTTTACCATACCCAGTTTTGATTTGAGGGGCAAACTGTATTTCAACAGCCCAGAAATAGTCACTGTGTGATTACCATATTTTGTTTGTTAATCTATAGTCACTGTGTGATTGTCATATTTGCGTGTGTATGTATCTTTTAAATTGATACTTTTTGATATTGGAATTGTTTTTATGGTTTATGGTGATGTAGATTCTTCCGCGCGGGGTGAGGAGAACTGTGGTAGATTTGGGGACTCTGATGGGGTGGGACCCTCTTCTGACTTCCACAGACCCGAACCCCACTCTCAAGAGAGTTCTGACTTCTGCCAAGTAGGCTCTGTCTACGTACAAGGTCTTGACACCTTCAGCTTTCACATCCATGACACCAACCCAGTGAGGTACCCCACAGATGGGGTTATAATGAGAAAATTGTCCCAAAGGTGTGGAGGCGTCAGCCAATCCAAGTTGTTCCACCCAGACCAAGGCGACTGTTACAGGTTTTCTGGCCCCAGGTGCAAAAGTGGTAGGGACGTGGTGTGCTACTCCAAAATCTTCAGCGTAAGCACGCCTCCCAGGATATCTCTGCTAGACTTCGCCCACTTGGATGAAGCTTTGCAGGGGTGGTACAACCTATTTATCTGCAAAGACGGCATTGTAGTAGCAGTCGAAGACCAGCATTTCACCAGGAACACTGGTAGAACCATCAGTGGTTCTCAACTGGGGCTGCACTTGGAGTGGTACAGCACCTGGAAGTCGGAGAACATTTTCTTTTATTGCAGGTCTTCCGGATGCAGTTGGGGTGATGTGAAAGTGGAAGATGAGTGGTGTTTGGATCCTGAAAGCAAATGCATGGTTTTTTTCTCCCAGCACAGAGTGAATGATACAACTCCTACTTTAGTCACCACCCACAAACGCACGCGCTAGTACCACATGCACTGTATTTAAATGAACCTGTAAACAGCACGCACTATTATTTTGTTCATTTTTTTTGTGGATAAAACAGTCATGAGTTGTCAGGAATACCCTATAGAAAAAGATCCTAATTACATTAGGGATAATTGCGAGACCAGCATAGATTTCGGAGAACCTGGACCTCTGTACTCTCCTCAAGGTTCCTTACCTTTCAGGATGTTTTTGTTCGGGCCGTCAGGGTCTGGCAAAAGTAGCAGGTGCGCCACCATGCTGTCTTCAGCAACTTCTTTCGACAAGGTGGGCTATCACCAATGCTTTTGGATTGGGAACAGCGGGTTTGGGCAAGAGTACATGGATTACTTGAGAAGTAGCTGTTGCGTTAAGTTCATAGACTATGCTACAGCCACGGCTTGGACTCCCAAGCTGTGGATGGAAACTTTAAAGGCTACCGGGGTGCACAGTATCATGATATTTGACGACCCTGGAGTGGCAGATACTACAATACAGAACTTTATAGTGACTTGTTTCAGCACTCTCAGGCACGGGAATTGTTCTATGATCATGCTGTCTCAGAGTTACAGTTACCCTTGGATGAGGTCTGTGAGAAAAAACTGCAACATAATTTCGTTCACCAAGGGTACCACAAAAATGGATCTCAAGTATCTGCAAAGTAACACCCACTACCCCCTGAAAGAATTCGCGTACGCTTCTGTAAATCAACACTGCTGTGATGATTCAGGTTATTGCAAAGTGTTCATGGAAACTAAAGATGTGATGGATAAAGATAGGGCGTATGTGGAAGCCATGATGGCTATGGGTAAAATCATTGGAACTGCCACTGAAATTTCGTCTTGTGACGGGCTAGACAGTTCTGAAGATGAGAACTGAGTTTTGGTTTGTCATCCTCTTTTTTCAAAGCACACTCCCTCTTTTTCATTTCCTTAGCTGCATCATTGTCTCTCCTATCACTGTCCATTTTATCTTTAACCTCTTGAAACATGATTTCGACCTGTTTCTTCATGTCCACTTTAGGTTCTTCTTTGACAGGTTTAGACAGAGGACCCTTCTTGCACTCTTTTTTGTACTTGTATTTTCCTGCGCTCTTGTCCAGAGATTTGGAATAGAAGTAGTTTCTGCTTCCACTCTCAAACAGGTACTGTTTCTTGTTCCCCTGATAGCTGTTGTGTTTGTCCATCTTGTACTGGATTCTTTTCTGAAGGTTTCTGTACTTGATGGGATCTGCAGGTATGTCTGCACCGTCTTTGTAAGGGTTGTGAGGTTTTAGTATGAGAGTGCCCATATCAGAATCGTCCCCATCCACTTCCCTAATGTCGTTGTTAAATGTTTTGGTGAAATACATGGCTTCTTGCCTGTTGGAATCTGAAATGGTCATGTTGAAATCTCCGCAAGTGAACACCATGTCTCCTCCTTTCTTGAATTTAAGGTGGGCTGGAACTGCGGAGTCTAGAGGGTACGTGCTCTCTTCCTCTTGACAGTCCGAAGAGGGTTCCCCCTCTTCTTTGGAGGGTGAGGCTTTGGAGATGTCTTTATCCTCTGTTACCGGATCTTTATTTAAGGTGTCGCATTTCGTCCTCTTCACTGTCAAGCCGCTATTTACTAAAGTAGATAGAGAAGGCATGGCTGGCGCTTTCGCTGCTTTGGGTGCTTCACAAGCCGTGGGTAGTGTAGCAAGTGCAGGAGCTTCTATAGGAGCAGCTTTTATAAATAAGGGGGTGGCGGAGGATCAAATCAAAGCTAACGCCTTAGCTCAAGCAGCACAGATATCTAGGGCTAGGGCTAGGGCTAGGGCTAGGGCTAGGGCTAGGGCTAGGGCTAGGGCTAGGGCTAGGGCTAGGCTAGGGCTAGGGCTAGGGCTAGGGCTAGGGCTAGGGCTAGGGCTAGGGCTAGGGCTAGGGCTAGTGCTGGGCTAGGGTCTAGGGCTTTGCTGGCTGCTGTGCCTTGCGACCTTGTCTCTCGAATGGGTCCCACGCCTAGTGGGTCGAGGTAAGAATATTGCTGGTTCCTCCTTTGAGCTGGTCTCAGCTCTTTGCAGCTATACCTCTTAGCCATCTGGCTCAAATTAACTAATTAATTAAATACACGGACTAAGTTTTTAACTTTTAATAATCACTGACGTTTCGGCAGGTTGGTTCTGCCTTCTTCAGAGTGAAATATAAAAAAAAGTAACAAAAGTTGTGCTTATAATGGAAAATGGTGATCTGAAATGACTAGTCCGTGGTAAAGATGAATTGAAAATGGATGAATAGTAGTTCCTTTAGGTTTCTCAATGGGTGTGGGTGGGTACAATAGAGGTGTTGATTGGGTAGTTCATATCCTCCAGAGTTTGTGAGTCAGATCTTTGTGGTAGAGTCTGTTGGAGTCTAATAGAGTCTAATGGGAATGTGGCAGAGTCTGGGAGTCTAATAGGGTCTGATAGAGTTTAATAGAGTCTGGTAGAGTCTTAATTAATAATTTAGATTGGATTCCCAGTTAGATTGTTCACACCTTTCAGTTATGTGATAGGATGTGGTTGATTATTCATATCTACTGTTGAGACCCTTAGGAAAGACAGTTTCTAGTGTGTTAATCCAGTGTCTCTCTCTAGAGTCCAGTAGTTCTTTGGTAGTTTTTTCTAGAATAGTGACTTTAATGTCAGATTCAAAGTTATGGTTAGGTAGACGGAAATGTTTATATATTGGTAAATTAATTTTGATTTTTCTGGCTGCTCTGTGCCCTGCTAACCTTTGAGACATATTTCTTTGTGTCTGTCCTACGTACTGGTTGCGTTTAGGACATTTTTTACATTCTAATAAGTATATGATAGTGTTAGTTCTGCAATTGGTATGCTTAGGGGTTGTGAATGATTTGTAATTAGAACTAGATGTTATTTTAATTTTTCTGGACATGACTGAGCAGCATTTGCAGCCTGGAGTGGCGCAACCAGCTGAACGTCCGTCCAGATTAGGTTTACATGTGATGGTTATTTTCTCTGTGGATGTTATGGGGCTATCTGTATTTTTTATTTTAGCTCTAACTAGTTTATCTCTTAGGTTTTTAGTTTTCTTAAGACTAAGACAAGGTTTAGGTATTTCACATTCCTCTTCTTGTGGTTTAAGGGATTGTTTTAATGATTTTAGGTCTAAGTCAGGTGTATATGGCATGACTAAGGGCTAGGGCTAGGGCTAGGGCTAGGGCTAGGGCTAGGGCTAGGGCTAGGGCTAGGGGCTAGGGCTAGGGGGTTAGGGCTAGGGCTAGGGCTAGGGCTAGGGCTAGGGCTAGGGCTAGGGCTAGGGCTAGGGCTAGGGCTAGGGGCTAGGGCTAGGGCTAGGGCTAGGGCTAGGGCTAGGGCTAGGGCTAGGGCTAGGGCTAGGGCTAGGGCTAGGGCTAGGGCTAGGGCTGGGGCTATGGCTGGGGCTCGGGTTAGGGTCTGGGCTCGTGCAACACAAGTCAGATCCCTCCGGCGTTGACTTGGGGTATGGATCCTCTTACGCCAACTAGAATGAAGATCGGGTCGTCGTGGGTGGGTGGGAGTGGTCGCTGCGCCGGCCCGAGATGGAGAACCTGTGAGAGTGTAGCTACTAAACCTAAGACCTAAGTAATGTTCACTTGTCTTTTTGAGCTTTCGTTCTAATGGTGACTTCTTCAGACTGAACAAAACTGAGAAAAACCTGGCCTTATATAGGCTGAAAAGTGCTGAGTCATTGTGAATGAATATCATTAAGATGCCCAGTCCGGAACCAATGGTTCCAGGCATGTGCAGTGACTTTCCGGTGAACGAGCTAATGATATAAGGTGGGTATGTGTACTGTTGGAAGATGTGCATGTATACATTGAGACAAACAAAAATGGTATCATACCGAATGATGTTATCGGTTCTCTTGCTTGGACGACTTGCTGTTTGCTGCTACATCAGTAGGTGTTGATGGTTGAGAGATGAGTAGAGAGATAAGTAGAGAGGTCCCTGCTTGCACGTTAGTCATCAGTAAGTCTGGCTCGGACAACTTGCTTTTTGACGCTTCTCCTGGGGATTTCCACTGTTGAGAAGTGGAAGGGGAGGTTCTCGCTAGACAAGGGCTAGGGCTAGGGCTAGGGCTAGGGCTAGGGCTAGGGCTAGGGCTAGGGCTAGGGCTAGGGCTAGGGCTAGGGCTAGGGCTAGGCTAGGGCTAGGGCTAGGGCTAGGGCTAGGGCTAGGGCTAGGGCTAGGGCTAGGGCTAGGGCTAGGGCTAGGGCTAGGGCTAGGGCTAGGGCTAGGGCTAGGGCTAGGGCTAGGGCTAGGGCTAGGGCTAGAGCTGGGGCTATGGCTTGGCTACTTCTGGTCTTGGTGGTTCCAACCTTGCCTTTGGACACTCCCACGCCTAAGACTTCTTGATAAGTTAGTTTTTCTTTTCTGGTGGTGGTAGTCTTGCGTGACATTTTAATTAACTATCTAGCGGTACAACAGTTCACTATTTAAAATAATTCACAAATTCAACGTTTCGACTATTGGACAGTCTTCATCAGGAAAGTGAAATGACATGAGGTGCGTGTGGTGAGCCTTTATAGTTTTAGTGAATCTAAGTCAGGTGATTAGTCCTCCAAATCTGATTGGTAGGTTTCTGTTGTACCATGAGGTGCTCCGTAGGCCTTGAGCAGGAGTGCGAAGTGGCTCTTCTTAATAATCCTATTACTTGTTAATTGGTTAGCTTATTTTTGCTGATTGAAGTTAATTTTTGCTGATTGGAGTTGGGGGCTGGGCTCCTCCGTGCTGCGCGTAGATTGTTCTGCACAGGGGGGGTGTGGCTCCAGAAGCGGGTGTTCTGTAATTGTTGGCTTGGTAAAGTGGCAGAGTGCGTTCTCTCTAGTTGTTTGTGGCTGGGCTTTGGAGGGTGAGGTAAGTTGGTAGCCTTCTTTGGTATTATATTTCAGATATATATATATATTTTTAAGGTGTAATTGTTGTAATTGGTTAGCATTAGGTTGCCTATGTTAGTGGTTACTTTTATAATAGGAATAACAAGAAGTATTTTTTATATTAGTGTTCTCTTGATTGTTAGGAGTCTTAGTTTACATCATTTCTTGATGGTATGTATTAGTTTGGATTGTGTCCATATATAGGACTATATAAACTGTCTGGGTATGGTGGCTTCTGTTAAGTTGTAGCTAGTTTTAAATTGTTTAGTTTTTTCTTTAGTATCTGACCTCTAGTGAACAGTGTTGGTGCTGCCCATGTAGAAGTAAAGCTACCAACTTTAATAGCTGGAGGTGGCTATAAGTTGTAGCACTGAATGTTACTTTTCTTGTATATTTAGTTAATTTCTGTATTGCTTGTTAGATTTTAATGTTGTTGGTAGATTTAGATTGTATAGGCAATTAAATTATTTGCTTTTTTTTAATTGTATTTATGTGACTTCCAGTAGACAGTGTTAGTGCTGCCCACTTAGGAGTAATGCTGCCAACACTAATAGCTGAAGAGGTGGCTACAGGATGGCGCACCAGATATTATTTCCTGTATATTAGATTTACCTCTGTACTTGTAAGTAATTGGTGTTAGTTAGTTTAGTATTGTAGGTAGTTTAGTTGTGTAATTTTAATTATTTACTTTGTGTTCTATATGTGTGGCTCCCAGTGAACAGTGTTAGTGCTGCCCACATAGAAGTAATGCTACCAACTCTATAGCTGAAGGTGGCTATAGGATGGAGCACCAGGTATTATTTTCTGTATATTAGATTTATCTCTGTATTTGTCAGTAGATGGTGTTAGTGAGTTTAGTATTGTTAGTAGGTAGTTTAGTTATTCTCTTTATTATGGTGTACATATGACTTCCAATGAACAGTATTGGTGCTGCCCACACAGAAGTAATGTTGCTTACCCTAATAGCTGTAGGTGGCTACTGGATGGAGCGCCAGGTAATATTTCCTGTATATTGAGTTTATCTCTGTACTTGTCAGTAATTGGTATTAGTGAGTTTAGTATTGTTAATAGGTGGTTTAGTCATATAAGTTTAATTACTTTCTTTTTTATTGTATTTGTGTGACTTCCAGTGAACAGTGTTAGTGCTGCCCACTTAGAAGTAAAGCTGCCAACACTAATAGCTGAAGGTGGCTACAGGATGGAGCACCAGGTATTATTTCTTGTATATTAGATTTACCCCTGTACTTGTAAGTAATTGGTGTTAGTTAGTTTAGTATTAGTTTTGTATAATTTATTAATTGTTTACTTAGTATTGTATGTATGTGACTTCCAGTGAACAGTGTTAGTGCTGCCCACATAGAAGTAATGCTACCCACTCTAATAGCTGGAGGTGGCTATAGGATGGAGCACCAGGTATTATTTTCTGTATATTAGATCTATCTCTGTACTTGTCAGTAGATGGTGTTAGTGAGGTTAGTGTTGTTAGTAGGTAGTTTAGTTGTATAGTTTTAATTATTCACTTTATATGGTGTACATGTGACTTCCAGTGAACAGTATTGGTGCTGCCCACATAGAAGTAATGCTGCTCACCCTAATAGCTGTAGGTGGCTACTGGATGGAGCACCAGGTATTATTTCCTGTATATTGAGTTTATCTCTGTATTTGTCAGTAATTGGTATTAGTAAGAATATTTGAGTCTGCTTATTTAATTGCTTGACCAAGTATGTATAAGTAGGTGTGAATAGTTTTAGAAGTATTTCTTTTTTCTTCCTGTCTGATTATGACATCCTTTGAACAATTATGGTGCTGTCCAACTGAAATGTCTTTGCTTCCAGCTCAGTAAGCTGTGGTTGCCCCCAGCTAGAAGTATCAGATCAGGTATTGGTGCGTGAGCTTTTATTTTCCTATTTAGAGTCCTATGTTGTGTCTATAGTAGTATTATATTGTAGGCTGGTTTATATATTGCTGTCACATGTTTGAATTTCTATATGGCTATGTCATGGTGATTGAAGGGGGGTTTATTTAGAGTGGGAATATGCTAACGTGAGTTTCATTCATATCTACTGTTGAGTCCTTTTGGGAAGACACAGTCAATGGTATTTATCCAATGTCTTTCTCTGTCATCTAGTTGTTCTTGACTAGTTTTTTCAAGTATTGTCACTCTTATATCTCTTTGAAAGCAATGGTCCTGTCTAGTTATAAAATGTTTGTACACCGGTAGGTTAGTTTTGATTCTGGCTGCAGCTCTGTGACCTGCTAGTCTTTGTGAGAGTAATCTTTCTGTTTGTCCCACGTACTGGTTTCTCTTGTTGCATTTAGTGCATTCCAATAAGTAAATTACATTTTTTGTGTTGCAGTTTGATTGTTTAGGAGTGGGGAATGATTTGTGGTTAGAGGTGGATATGATTCTGGTTTTTCTTGACATTATGTTACAACATTTGCAGGCATTGTTGCCACAGCCTCCCGAGTGTCCTTCAAAGTTAGGTGTGGTAGTTAATGTTATAGCTGTAGTTGCTTTTGCAGGTGATGTCGTGTTTTTTAGTTTGGCTTTCACAAGAGTTTTGCCGATTGTTTTTTGTTTTTTCAGACTGAGGCATGGTGTTGGTACTTGTTCTATTTCTGTCTCTGTCGGTTTTAATGTTTTCCTCAACTGCGTGATGTTTGTATCTGGTGTGTATTCAATTACCAAAAAAGTGTCATATGGGCAAAGTGATTTAGGTTTTGGTGTTAATGACTGTGGCCTCAGGTGGAATGGCACTTGCATTTCTATTTTGTTGATCAAAGAAGCCGGATATCCTCTATCCCTAAATATTTTGTGCATTTTGTGTTTAATTTTAGTAAATTCTTCAATGTCTGAACAACATCTTAGTAGTCTTGTTAGTTCTCCTTTGATAAGGCTGGAAAATGTAGATTTCGGATGAGCTGATGAGTATTGTAAATATTGGAACTTGTTTGTTTTTTTAAAGAAAGGTTTTATGTCTAGTGTTTTCAGTGATTGGTATCTTTTTCCTTTGTAGATTGTTATATCTAGAAAGTCAATGTTTGTTGTTGAAGCTTCATACGTAAATTTTATGGTGTTATGTGATTCATTCAGGTAGTCTATGAATGTCTTAAAGGTGTGTATGTTGCCTGGCCATAGGCATAATACGTCATCTATGTATCTTTTCCAAAGTATAGGTTTGACAGGGTATTGTTCAAGTAGTTTTTCTTCTAGCTCTGCCATGAATATGTTGGCATAAGCTGGGGCCATTTTGGTGCCCATTGCAGTTCCCTGTATCTGATGATACATAAAATCCGAAAACTGGAAGTAATTATGTGCTAGAACTATGTTTAGTAGGTCTTTCATTGTACCCGAGGGTATGGCTACATTTTCCACATTGTTGTTTTTGTGGTATAGCCTGTTGATTACAGCTTCTATCCCTTCTTGGTGTGGGATATTTAGGTACAGTGATTTCACATCTATAGTGGTTAGTATGCAGTTTTCTGGAATTATAGTGTTTTCTAGTAGATTTATCATGTCACCACTGTCTTTTATGTGGGATTTTATGGCTGGTACAAAAGGTTGTAATTGTAAATCAATGAATTGGGATATTTTTTCCGTAGGTCCTCCGCATCCACTTACTATTGGTCTTACTGCTATTGGATTTTTATGTATTTTCTTTAAGAAATACAGTTGTTGTGTTCTTGGGGTATTTTGATCTTTGAAAGCTAAGTATTCTTTAGTGATGGGGCTAGGGCTAGGGCTAGGGCTAGGGCTAGGGCTAGGGCTAGGGCTAGGGCTAGGGCTAGGGCTAGGGCTAGGGCTAGGGCTAGGGCTAGGGCTAGGGCTAGGGCTAGGGCTAGGGCTAGGGCTAGGGCTAGGGCTAAGGGCTGGGGCTTGGGCTACTGGCTCGGGACGTCACTCTTCGCAAGAGATACCCTCTCCAGCCGCAGCGCAAGCGTAGCTCACTGTGTTGGTGCCTTTGTGTGTGCGAGTGAAGCGTAAGTCCTAGTGTATGGGGCTAGCACAAGAGGGACACCTAGGAGACGAGTTGCAGGGGGGGGGGTTAACTAGGGGACAAGCTGCAGGGGGACTAGGGCTAGGGCTAGGGCTAGGGCTAGGGCTAGGGCTAGGGCTAGGGCTAGGGCTAGGGCTAGGGATAGGGCTAGGGCTAGGGCTAGGGCTAGGGCTAGGGCTAGGGCTAGGGCTAGGGCTAGGGCTAGGGCTAGGGCTAGGGCTAGGGCTAGGGCTAGGGCTAGGGCTAGGGCTAGGGCTAGGGCTAGGGCTAGGGCTAGGGCTAGGGGCTAGGGCTAGGGCTAGGGCTAGGGCTAGGGCTAGGGCTAGGGCTAGGGCTAGGGCTAGGGCTAGGGCTAGGGCTAGGGCTAGGGCTAGGGCTAGGGCTAGGGCTAGGGCTAGGGCTAGGGCTAGGGCTAGGGCTAGGGCTAGGCTAGGGCTAGGGCTAGGGCTAGGGCTAGGGCTAGGGCTAGGGCTAGGGCTAGGGGCTAGGGCTAGGGCTAGGGCTAGGGCTAGGGCTAGGGGGCTAGGGCTAGGGCTAGGGCTAGGGCTAGGGCTAGGGCTTGGGGTTGGGGCTAGGG
>WLWD01006306.1_pt1 | contig 17974 bp, 10 predicted proteins | sample 6712731 | NCBI WGS metagenome assembly WLWD01 (sample SAMN12718690, study PRJNA576275) | sponge metagenome | isolation source: marine sponge | host: Mycale hentscheli | place: New Zealand: South Island, Marlborough, Capsize Point | collected 2014-11-01
ATACATATCAAACACACACGCTAACAATTTGCAGCTGGCCACCATTCACTTGCAGTTATGCTCTACATGTTAGAAACACGTGTTTCTAACATGTAGAGCATAAGGATGGACCAGTAGTACGACCCTCCTCCATCCCTGTGTGTATGTGTGAGTGAATATATGTGTGTGCGCATGTGTGTTACCATAAATTTACAGCAAACCTTTTGAATCTTGGCAGATCCTTTCCTCAATGAACGTTCTAAATGGAGCACATCCAGTGCCGGGACCCACCATGATGACGTGGGTGTCGGGTTGCCTTGGGAACCGCAGCGTTCCTGGTACCACCCAAATTGGAATGCTTACAGAACCTGTATAACAACACACACCAACAACAAAAAAATAACTAAACAAACAAACAAACAAACAAACAAACCAAAAAAAAGGAGTAAATTAAACACAACAATGTGAAATATTTAAACACATAATTGATCCTTTCCTTTCAAGTGGCTGGAATACTCTTGACATGACCTTTTGACCCTACAATTGATTTCATGACCAGATCCAGTGTACACAATGCATAGGTGCAGACTGGGGATGCTTGGGGATGCTCAAGGCTCAAATTTTGGACCACTATTATGAACCCATATCATTACAGTAGTGCTAATTATTAGTATAACATTACAAACTATTGGAAGGCCTTCGTAATAGCCCAAATTGGCTATAGTTGGCCCCTTGTTCAGTATGCCCTGCTTCAATTTATTAAACAACAACAAAAAAAAACAAAAAGACAAAACAAAACAAAAAACCCCAAAACAGCAAAGGAAACAAACAAAAACAAAAACAAAAAAACCACAACAACAAACAAACAAACCCCCCCCCCCCCCCCCTAAAAATCACTGCACTAATGACACTTTCTCTCCTAATGATTAGCACTCTCAAAATTATATTTCTGGTCTACACCCTTGCAATGGTAAGTGGAACACAATTTTAATAAATGCTCACAGATAATACCAACGGACCTTTATCTGGTTCTAGAGAGGCTATCCAGGTAGAACATACACCCTGTATATAGAACAGCAAAGTAAAATAAATCGAACAATAAAATGGAGGTACACTTGGACCATTAAGTGAAAAAAACACATCCAGATTTAAATATAATTCTAGCCTAAATTCATTCTACTCAACCAAGTGTAGTCCTTCAGAAGTCAGCCATTAATGGCCACCTCTAGCCTGAAAACCAGTTAACTCTCTCTCTCTCACACACACACACATACACTCACACTCCCTCACCTGACGAGGTTTGTGCAGTCTTGAGCGATACCTTACCACAGCCATCAGTATCTGAATCTGGCCCTGATGTGCCGCCATGGATGAAGCGATGGAGAATGCCCGAGGCTGAAGAATCGGAATGAGATCGAACAGGTATGAGAATGGAATTTTGGAAGTAGCGTGTGGGAAGTCATACAATACCTAAGAAAAAGGAGGTGTGGTCAAGTGTAATATGAACACATATGTGTGTGAATGTAACATGTGGAAAGGGTCACTTTCTGACAGTCATCAGTTCTGTGCGTTTAGCAATATTCACCTTGCATGTGTAAAATAAAACACTAAGCACCAAAAAAAAAAAAAAATAAAAAAAAGAAAGAAAAGAAAATGTTGTAGAAAATAAATGATAATAATAATATTATAATAATAATTACTACTACTACTACTACTACTACTACTACTACTACTACTACTACTACTACTACTAATAAAAGCTCTTAGTTTCCTGTACATTTAGAACTATCTCACTTCTAGGATAGTCCTTCTTGGTCGGTTGCAGTAGTCAAACAGTTCCTGCTGTCCCTGTGCAGATATGAACTCCATCAGTTTCTCCGTCTCCAGCTCGTTGTCTGTCTCTCGCGAAAACTTGGCCAGCAGCTCAAAGAAAGATCGCCGTGGCACCGACTGGAAGTCTAGGTGGTGTGAGAATAGACGTCTTACGGAGCAAGGACTCGGCAAGGAGGGGAATGAAACAGGAAGAATATCTACAGAAAAGAATACCAAATTAAGACTACGGTAGGGTTTACTAGCCAGAAGCCAGTACTTATTAACAGAAACCCTAAACTTACACCTACTGGAGAAGAAAGGGACGCAGTGGACTGAAGGTAATAGCCATTATTTGTATTGGACAAAAAAAAAAAAAAAAAAAAAAAAAAAAAAAAAAAAAAAAAAAAAAAAAAAAAGAAAGAAAGAAGGAAAAAGCAAGAAAGAAAAAAGCAAAAAAAAAAGCAAACAATTCAATACTTTTTTATTGCATCAAAAAATTAATAAATTGCACTACTTCTGTGGAGGCATAATTAAGTAATGCTAAAAACCAGCGAGTGATTTGGCTGAGACTCCACATCCAACGGTCAATTAACTTCTGTGTGAAGTGCTGTTGTAAAATAAGTGTGTGATGGCAGCCTGAATTTAGTTTGTGATAATCACTACAGCACAGTGAAGTGCATAGCAGCAGGCCACGACAAAGTTACTGTAGCGAATTGAACATAACACTATTACTATCTTTACAGTGACTCATCCCTTAGCCTTGTATTGCCTGTGGTACAACACCAGCCATTCATATACATGCAAGTCAATAGTGTGAACTGCTGTTTGTAGTACTGCAATGGATAGAGACACTGAAGCCGAAAGACTGTCAGTGTGACATCCCAAATGAGACTGAACTGAGTACTCAGGGTCTAGACAATAACTAAAGAGCAAAGGTACAGGTGGGCAATAATTCAGGCAATTTATATCCTTTTCAATCCACTAATTATGGCTCCTCTCCGGAGAGGGAGGTGTTTCCGGCTGACACAGAAAAAGTGTTCTGACGGCACATAATTGGTGGTCTGTTGAGTATGAGACTGCAGCAAGCGGTACTACTCAACAGTATAAAGGTAAAATGTGAAGCTCTTGGAGGCCGTGCATTGTTGTAGCTCAGTGGTTAGAGCACTGGTGGCTAAAGCCAGGGTTCCTGGGTTCGATTCCCCGGCGACAACTAAGATTTTTTTCACATTATTTTCCTCTGTTTTTTTCCAGACCCCTTTTGGTGAGAAAGCTTCAATATAATAATACGCTTGTCTGTAACACCAACAATGGTGTGTATTCATGGATAATTCATGAGCTGGGTTGGTAGCATGTAAGCAGTGACTATGCAGACAGTGGTGTGTTCATTCTAGTTAATCAAAACTCTAATGCAATTTTTAGCATTTGAAGTGGAGACAACTCCAATCTCTCCAGTATTTCAGACTGACTCTAACTTTAATAGCTGGAGCTGAGCAAGACATAAGGAATGACTATAATTAACATATGATGCTACAAAAACCACAGAAGAGAGAAAATGTTTACAGTAAATAAACTGGTAAACATTGTTGAAAAAATAAACAATAGAAAAAACCAACTCAACATTTTAAAAAGTCCGTTATGTGTTGTAAAAGTGTGTATTTAAGGCTCTAACAAGATCAGATCAGCTCCTTTCCCTTCTAGCATTTTTTGGTAGTGTGTCAATTGTTCATCTTTGGTAGCTATTTCAGCCAATAAAGAAGAAATCTTTTCCTCCAGCTTGGCTTTTTGCTGCTTTCTGGCTTCCCTTTCTTCCTCAAGTTCTTTTCTCAGAATATGTTCCCTTTCTTGGGAGAGCATTACTAATAGCTGTGCTGTCATACATGACACCAATCGATCGGCTCTCAAACATCTATTATCAGCTTCGATCACTTCTTTTTCTCTCTTGACCCAAGCCAACTCTTTCTTACAGTCCATGTGGATGATGTCCACCAATGGTCGCCCGACGCCACATACCAGTCTTCCTGAAAGTGCAGTATTAGTGGCTTCTTTTGGTGAGATGACACTTGCAGTTGCCATGTGTGCAATTTCACATGAAATGTTCAGAATGGTAGGATTATATTAATCTTCAGTAGTTTGGTTTTCCCAACCTGAGTTTGAATGCCTCTCTGAGGATTCTCCTCTTTTATACCACGGGCAAGGGGGGGGGGGGGGGGGGGGGTCATGAGAGATCATTTGCTCAGGGTCATCACAGATGTCACTTGGAATGACTGATTGTAACAAGAGCAGCTCTAAAATGTAACAAGAGCAGCTACAAATGTCCAGTAAACAACACCGTAATGGGAAAAAAGTGACTGGTTGCTTGGCATAATGGGAAAAAAGTGACTGGTTGCTAGGCAAGATTGGTATTTGGCCAGTAATTTAATTCAGCAGCAAGTAAGTGGAATGGTGCTCTGAGTGTAATTAGCCTTGTGTAGCTGCTCTTGTTATGCACTGGTAGCTGCTCTTGGTATGCAAGGTAGCTGCTCTGCTCTGTTACGCACTGGTAACTAGACATTGTAGCACTGGTAACTAGACATTGTAGCTGGTATGCAGGGGCTTACTGGACATGGTAGCTGCTCTTGGTATGCAAGGTAGCTGCTCTGCTCTTGTTACGCACTGGTAACTAGACATTGTAGCCATGCGTGGGGCTTACTGGACATGGTAGCTGCTCCACCAACCAGTGCTTTGTCATTTACTGTACATACATACAGAACATTGTAGCTGCTGGACCAGCTAAGAAAATGCAACCATAATTATGACAGAAGGCAGATCAAAGCAAACTGGAATAATGAAGAGTTTGGGTACTTTAATACAATCACTAAGATAGCTAACGCTATACTTTGCTGTTGTTTATGTTTGGGCTATAAAATAGTTATAAACCAAAATCATTAGGTTTGTATTGCACAAATCCTTGCCACTGGGGCTGCACCCTGGTGTCTCTGAGTTTATAAATGCATACAAACCTCAATTTTGGTTTATAACTATAACTTATAGCAGCTAGCGTTCAATCTAGGCTGCATCTCCTCCTCAGCTGCCACAGGGCACGGGTGTTTCAATCCCATTGAAACCGGGCACTTAGACACACCCCCAAAAATATTTTCCCCAGTGTCAATTTCCCCAGCAACTATGTACCCTAGCAACCATTTGCCCGGTGCAATAAGAATTCTATTTTTAAGCTCAATTAACACTTACCGCATGCACCTGGGTTAGGGGGGAAAACCAAGCCTTTGAGTCATCAGGCTTTTTAAAAAAAAAAAGGTCAAAAAATATTCGCTACCACCGCCGCTATTGGCGCCGCCAGTACCAGCAATTAAGCGGGCGGTAACAGTTCACTGGAACTTCTAGGAGAAACAGAAGTTAGTGCAGAGTGTGCAGCAACTCTTATTGAGTCTAGAGAGTCTGTATTGGTGTGGCTTCGATTTTTTTTTTGAAAGTTATGGTGCCGCAGACAGATGAGGTATAACGATGAATAAGGTAACATACTTAGGGATAATTAGCTAGCTATGGTTGTTCTATGAGATGTGAATTAAAATAAGCTTAAAATGATGCCTATGCTGTAGCTGTGTCTACAGTATGCTTCTTCCTCTTCTTGATTGGAGGTCTCAGGGAAGTCAGGGATGGAGCTGACTCAAGTGTTTGCTCCTTGAAAAAGTACTTGAGCCTGTCCACTTCATTCGAAATTCCTTGGTAGGTTCTCTCTAGCTGCTGTAGGTGGGCATGAATCGATTCTGCTCCCTGCTCTCCCATTATTCCACATCCAGGAGTATTGGAGTCACTGTTGCCCTGGTTGATCAGTCGTCTGATCAGGTTCTGTGCAGCCTTGGTCTCAGCTGGTGTTGCAGGTGTAGAAGTCGACTTCCTCATCACGTCCTTCAGTGTCACCTTTGATGGTGAGTCTGCATTTACTATGAAGGACTTGCACCTGCTATCCAAATGCTGCTTGTATTCTTGCAGCTTCACCATTTTCCCACAACCCCTGATACAGAACAGCACCGAGTCATTCAGCAATGACTTGAACAAAGATGAGGGAGGACTTATCGTTTCACTAGTCAGTGTATGTCTGAAACAGCATGGACATTCCAAGCTATTTGTTATTAAAATGCTTTTACAACAGCACTCAGAACAAATCGTCTCTCCACAAGATAGTGAAACGGGTTTACGGTGACTTCAGTGCAAATACAGCAACAGAGTTTGTTCAGTACTGAAGACGGAAAGAAGTTGGGGCTAGGATCTTCACTTGGGACTACAACAGGAGCAAGAGATCTGATATGACAGAGGACAGATTTTGGTGTCTGTCCACTGGGCCTGCCTCTCCCTACAACCTCCCTAACAGTTCTCCTTCCCCCTCTGGAAGATTGCTGAAAATGTGAGCACATCTGCAAATATGTTAGATCAGGATTTTTTTTTTTAATGAATTTCAGTAATTATTTTACACTGATTATTATTATTATCATTATTATTAATTTATTTTCATGATTATTGCATAAAATTGTTTTTAAGGGAATTGACATGAGCAGGATGTAACTGGGTTTCCTTTCTAAGAATAATCTAAGCCCAGCCTGCCATTAAATTTGTGGGTTGAGTTTCTGTGCACTTCCACCAGCCAGTGTGAGATAAGCTCAATTAGAATGATTAGTTAAAATTCTTTTTTTTTTTAAATCATCATTATCATCATTATTATTATTTATTTATTATTTTGTTATTATTTAATTACTGTTGTTACCTTGCAGTCCTCCTCTTGGTGTACAATCCATTCCATGGCAACCATGGATTGTGAAGGTAGTCCCTCTTGGCTGGCCTTCTTCACTCTCTGCAGCTTGAGGTAGCATGGGTTGCAAAACCTGCTAGGAGCAATACTCTCATCTTCACCTAGCCCATCGGGGACCCCAGCTAAAGACTGCAGATCAAGGATGTATTCCTTACAGGAGTGGACTGGCTGGATCTTCTTTCCCTTGGCTTTGTTTAGCCTTCCTCCACAAATTCTGCAGTGCTTCTGCAGCTGTTCAGCATGATACCTTGTTGAACTTATTTCAAAATTGTATGTTTTGTGGTTGATGTTATGGCATGAAAAAAAATTGAAGCAACTTCATTTGATGTTTTCCAAGTACATTAATCCTTATTTGTTTCACTGACCTCATTGGAAGAATCCCAAGAAGTTCCAGTCACCAGCTATTCACCAAAAAAGGAAGCTCACCAAAATCTGGTTAACACCTCATGGTTAACTATACAGCGGTAAAGGGTTGCGCCTGGGGTTCCCCCATGGGTTATCTATGCGCAGTCGGTATTCATTATGTAGCTAAAAGGTCACTCTTTAGCTTTAAAAACAAAATTCCAGTTAGCATAATTATAACAGAGAAAATCCCTTCCCAAAATTGTGGTTTGCCATACCAGCATTGTGAGTTGACTCATGAATATATTAATGAGCATACCGGAAATGTGCACAGGCTGACACAATTACCTGCTAAGTTGCTTGGTTGAAACACCGTGAGGGGGGGAGGGAAAGAGCCACAAAGGGAGAGGGCCACCTAAGAGACTAAGAGAGAGAAGAGAGAGGCCGCTAAGAGAGTGCCCCCCCCCCCCCCCCCCCCCTCCCTCTGGTGGTGAGCTAGAGAGGAGAGCCCTAGTAGGGGGGGATTCCCCTATCAAATTAATGGTATTCATGAGTTTCAATAAGTACAAGGTACTGAAAAAAAAAAAGGTCACATTACTTTCTTGATATTATTCTAAATCTACAATGACTCAGCTGTACATCACTAGTGAAGCAGTTCATCTACTTTAGAAACTGAAGAGGCAAATAATTAAAGGCATGCTATCATTTCTAGTATTCAAAAATTCAAAATATTATCCAGTCAAGATTATTCTGCCACCATGAGGTGGAAGGTGAATCAGGTTAGTTCAACTACGGAGAGATACTGTTTGTTTAACTGAAGATGTTTCTACCAAAGACCATACTAAAGGACAATGAATGATATTGTTTTGCTAGACCACTTTCTTGACCATTCTGCCTATAAAGGTCCTGATAAGGGGAATTAGTTTAGCATTGTTGGTAGCTAAGAAGCAGAGGGCCCGACAAACCAAGGTAAAACACCTTTCAGTCTGGTAAAAGTTGACTTTTGGTATACTTATCAGCAATGGCCCAGGGAATAAAGAGGTTTTATGCAGATTTCGAGGATGACTTTGAGGCATATTTTGATCAAAAGGAGTGTGTCAAAAGCTAAAGAAAACTGATAGCAGTGATAGTAGTGCCAATGAACAGGGAAGGGAAGAGGAGTGCTACTCAGGCAGGTCAGTTGCTGATAGTTACCATTGGCTTGTCTAGTTGAGATATCTTCCAGACAAATAGAAAGCCTGGACAATGAGAATGAAAATACATTGTTTATAACTTTATAGCAGACCATGCCTAAAACAAACAAACAAACAAGCATACCAGATTGGTAAAAAAAAAAGAAGAAGGTAAAACAACAACAACAACAAAAAACAAACAAACAAAAAACAAAAACAAAACAAAAACAAACCAAGCAAACAAACATTCAACAACTGGATAGGGGAAAACCCGGATCTGGTGAGCGTTCCACCTCAACAGTGGCTTGCCAATCAGATTACAGAATTTTTAATGAGTACTATTCCTCAGTGAGATATTCTCCATGAGCAAAACAAAACACACATAACAACATAACGACTCTTGTCATCTTTTTCAGAATGAAAGAAATCGTTAGCAGCAGTCTAAACTACAAAATGGAGGAAATAGAGATATCTTAATGACTAGAAATATTCTGTTCCCTCTGGGGTGGACCAAACACATGTAGTTTCACTCCTGGTTATCTCGTACAGAGTGAGGGTCGATGGGCATATACCAAATGAATTTAAATAATAGGTCAGAATACAGTCGATGTCAGTTATCCAAACTTCAATTATCCGCACACTTCAAACAACCTAAATCTAATAGTAGCACGTGCAGACACAAAAGAATTGCTTGACCACACCCCTTTTTTAGTGTTTATAAATGCATTTTCTATAGTATTCAGTTATCTAAACATTTCAGTGATCCGAACACCTCTCGGTCCCAATGTATTTAGATAACTGATATTATTCTGTTGTACATATTCATTTTATTTCTACCAAAAAAATAGCATTGTTGAATTCTATAGGTAACGCAGCATGAGAGCACGGGCATTGGCTGTCGTTCACCTCAGCGTAAAAAATACACACGTTTTCTGCTGTACAGGAATTGGAGTTCATGTACTCTCCTTGGACAAATATATTTTCAACAAAAGTTACAAAGAAATGGTTTCAGAAATAATTACACCAGATATATAAACAGAGCAATAGAACTCTACATGTATTAGAAAGTAATGTCATAAATTGAGTGCTTCAGTTCTTATGAACAAGTAAATGACTTTACCCGACTGCACACTGATCTACTACAGTGCTCTTATCCAGTTTAAGAATAGCAAATTTAGACACTAACTGATCCACTTTATCACTGGATTTTTTTTCTATTACTTTTAATTCCTCTAACTCTTTCTTCAAGTTGTTGTAATCATCTCGTAATTTCGCCTTTTCTTCTTCACTAGTTCTGAGAGATTCATTTTTATCAGCCATTTCTTTCTGGTGTTGAGAGTCACACTGTCTGAGCTCATCAATCGTATTTTCAAGTTTCTCTATCTTTTCCGCCATTCCTTCATTGCACTTCACTAAATCTTCAATTTGTTCTTCTGCTTTCTTCAAGTCTTCTTGCTTCTGAGAAAGCTTTCTTGTGCCCTCTTCCATCAGCTTGCCATCTTCCTCTTTAATAGAAGTCAAACATGCCAGACCTGCTTCTGCTCTCTTCAATTTTGCTTCAACTTCCATAACATCTGCTTCAACGTTTTCCTTTTCCCTCTTCATATAAGCCAACTTTTTTTTGCATTCAACATGAGAGGTATCAATGAAGCTGTGACTACCAACAGTTAAACCTCCTGATGTTCTAGTATCAGTGACTGTCTGAGGTGAGACTTCTTCAATGTCATTGCCAGCAGAGATACTTTGCTGTACAGGCACACCAGGTGGCCTCGGAGGATCCTGGTCACTGAATGTTGATGCTGTTAAAGGTTCTTGGAAAGCAGAATCTCTTCCTTCGAATGATTCCAGTTCCTTACCACTGGGACTATAACTGAGCGAAGGAGAGTTTGAAGGGAGAACTTTGCCAACTTGATTTCCAGAGTCTGCCTTGTTGGTGGCTAAGTTCACTCTAGTCTTTTCTATATCTGTTCCAACATCTTTCAATTCTGAACCTTTTAGGATGTCTAATAGCACTGTATACAATCGAAAATTGTACTGAATTTTGTCTAGTACACTTCTCATGACGTCCACTGCTTTCTCATAATTGTCCTTGCCAGTACTAGTAGAAGTCACTTTACCTAGTTCATAGTCTCCAATCAAATCATTGCTGTGAAACTCATTGGCTATTGCAACCAGACAATGCTGCATTAGTTTCACAAGTCTTGCTTTGTGCTCCTTCACAGCCAAGTAATGAGCACTAGCTTTCCCATCATAACCTTCAGCCATTATCATAGAACTTTACTACACTACAGTGCTCATTATTTGGGAGGTATAAACACTAGTGGCAAATGAAGCCACAAAAATGAATATTGTTGTCAACCACATGATTTACCAGGAACCGGCAGGAGGCACTTGAAAACTTGTGAACTGGCTGGGGTCATTCTCCAAATTATGCTCCAATTGTGAGCTCATTCTTATTGTGAAGGGCCCATAGACTTATGGTGTGGGAAAGACAACTTCAAAGTCATATTTTGGTTCTACCACTTCACTTAAACTAAAAGAGCAATTGCAGTAACTATCACCTTGCATGTTGCATGCATGATAGGAGTGTGGAAGTAGTCACTCACATTCCCTGTCTAGCATGTCCTCCTGTCACAGTCAGGATCACATTCCCTGTCTAGCATGTCTGCCTGTCACAGCCAGGATCACATTCCCTGTCTAGCATGTCCACCTGTCACAGTCAGGATCACATTCCCTGTCTAGCATGTCCACCTGTCACAGTCAGGATCACATTCCCTGTCTAGCATGTCCACCTGTTACAGCCAGGATCACATTCCCTGTCTAGCATGTCCGCCTGTCACAGTCAGGATCACATTCCCTGTCTAGCATGTCCACCTGTCACAGTCAGGATCACATTCCCTGTCTAGCATGTCCACCTGTCACAGTCAGGATCACATTCCCTGTCTAGCATGTCTGCCTGTCACAGTCAGGATCACATTCCCTGTCTAGAATGTCTGCCTGTCACAGTCAGGATCACATTCCCTGTCTAGCATGTCCGCCTGTCACAGTCAGGATCACATTCCCTGTCTAGCATGTCTGCCTGTCACAGTCAGGATCACATTCCCTGTCTAGCATGTCTGCCTGTCACAGTCAGGATCACATTCCCTGTCTAGCATGTCCGCCTGTCACAGTCAGGATCACATTCCCTGTCTAGCATGTCTGCCTGTCACAGTCAGGATCACATTCCCTGTCTAGCATGTCTGCCTGTCACAGCCAGGATCACATTCCCTGTCTAGCATGTCCACCTGTCACAGTCAGGATCACATTCCCAGTCTAGCATGTCCACCTGTCACAGTCAGGATCACATTCCCTGTCTAGCATGTCCACCTGTCACAGTCAGGATCACATTCCCTGTCTAGCATGTCCACCTGTCACAGTCAGGATCACATTCCCTGTCTAGCATGTCCACCTGTCACAGCCAGGATCACATTCCCTGTCTAGCATGTCCACCTGTCACAGCCAGGATCACATTCCCTGTCTAGCATGTCCACCTGTCACAGCCAGGATCACATTCCCTGTCTAGCATGTCCACCTGTCACAGTCAGGATCACATTCCCTGTCTAGCATGTCCACCTGTCACAGTCAGGATCACATTCCCTGTCTAGCATGTCCACCTGTCACAGCCAGGATCACATTCCCTGTCTAGCATGTCCGCCTGTCACAGCCAGGATCACATTCCCTGTCTAGCATGTCCACCTGTCACAGCCAGGATCACATTCCCTGTCTAGCATGTCCACCTGTCACAGCCAGGATCACATTCCCTGTCTAGCATGTCCACCTGCCACAGCCAGGATCACATTCCCTGTCTAGCATGTCCGCCTGTCACAGCCAGGATCACATTCCCTGTCTAGCATGTCCACCTGCCACAGCCAGGATCACATTCCCTGTCTAGCATGTCCACCTGCCACAGCCAGGATCACATTCCCTGTCTAGCATGTCCACCTGTCACAGCCAGGATCACATTCCCTGTCTAGCATGTCCGCCTGTCACAGCCAGGATCACATTCCCTGTCTAGCATGTCTGCCTGTCACAGCCAGGATCACATTCCCTGTCTAACATGTCCACCTGCCACAGTCAGGATCACATTCCCTGTCTAGCATGTCCGCCTGTCACAGCCAGGATCACATTGATAGCTGATATAAGCGGATAAGACGGGTTTGAAAGTATTAGTGCTATTTATAGTAACGAAACAGCTGATTCTATTTGTAATTTTTATGAGATAACAACAAAACAAAAACAAACAAACAAAAAAATACTCTGACATTTTGAGAAATCAATTGATTACATATAATTGTCTTCCTCTCTATGCCAAATAAAAGGGGAAGTTGGATAGTTTTGATTAAAAATAAAGACCTGAAGAGGAAAATACTCATGTGCGGTCCACCCTATAGCAAGTCCGGTTGTAAGGCTGACCTCTTGGTTGTCGTCTGAGACTTCCGCTCTTAATAACAGATAGCCAAGGAATGTTTATTGATAATAGTAACCCGCCGTGGACCACTCACGAACTAATTAGTTAGGGGACCAGTTATACTCTATTATAGCTGTGGCCGGATAATTACAGGTAGATAACTCGTGTAACAATAAGAAGTGAGAAAAGATACAATGGGTAACTAGGGTGATGCATGAAAGTGATAAAATATGCTTGTACAAATAGAGAAGAATTGAGCATGCTCACTAAGTGTAAATATAAGTGTGACTTGATAACTAGTGAATGAAGACAGATATACTTCTTAAGTAAGTTGAGTAGCTTTGGCTTGGTTCTTCAACACGACCAAACCTCAAACAAACAAACAAATAACAACAACAATGGGAGTACAGACACTGTTTTTAGAAGCGTGTTTGCTTCAATTAAGATAAATTAGATGCCTCCATTTTCTTCACTACCACTTCCTCTTCTCGTGCATACTGGCAATGCATCAACAGTTCATTTTTTATAGCAATTTCGTTCTTTAAAAATTTAATTTGCTCTTCTAAATCGGCAATCTTCTTCTCAGATTGTTCCCGTTCAGACTGATGCTGCTCCCTGACGCTTCTCAACGCATCCTCGAGTTCTTCTTTCTCGTTTCTCAGCTTCTTAATTTCTTCTATTCTCATTTTCTCCTTATCTTTTAGAGACTCCACTATGTTGTTCTTCTTCTCCAATTCTTCTTCACGCTGAGACAACTCTCTTTTCTGATGTTCTATCACTTTATTGTCTTCTGCTCGTAATTTAATCGCACCATCTAATTGCGCCTTCACAGTATTTATTTGTACTACCTTCATTATCGACTCTTTCCTGCATTCCACGTGAGCAATATCTCGAGATCCTGTGTTGCCAACAATTGTTTTTCCTAGGGCTGCGGAATCGGTGACTTCTTGTGACGATTTAAAATGACTGGCCGAGAAATTCGAAGCTCCTGCCCCAACAGTGCTGCCACTCGAGGTACCTTGATCTTGACAGAGAGAATCCTGTCTAGTGGAAGCTGATGAAGACTCAAAGAAGGCAGAATCTTTATCTTCATGAGATTGCAGTTTCTCCTCTGAAGCTGATGCAGCATGCTCAGTAGTCCCTCTCGGTAATGATGAATTTGGAGGCCCAACTGAAAGATTTGGCCTGAGAGTGGACAGAGTTGCTTTAATTTGTTCACTTATGTCTCTTAAGTTGAAATCCCCCAGAACGAAGCTATCCAGGATGTTAATCAGCACACCGTACTGCCGAAAATCTCGCTCAATGTTGGATAATATATCATCCATTAGCAGATTTGCTTTGCTGCTAGAATCTATTAGCGAGAACTTTATTTCCATAAACCTGACATTGTTTATCAGTTCTTTTTGTTTCAACTCCTCAGCTATTTTTATGATCCTTGACTCCATTCGGCGCACAAGATCTTTACGATGCTTACTTACAGCTTGGTAGTATGGACTACCTTTCCCATTTTTCACTTCTGCCATGATGCTTCCTAGGTGATCACTAATTGGAGTAAGTAAACACTCGTGACTAGGAACCCAAGTAAAAAATCTTGTCAAGAACTTGCAAGATCTTAAAAGAAATTGATCCGACTAACAGGATTTTACATGCCAAGATATTGCATGTCAAATCATGTGTGAGATCTTGTGTGATCTAGCATGATATTAGGGGATTCTACATGGGAAATATCTTGCATTTTATTCACAATTCTTACAATAATTGATTTACCTAAGATCTTACAGGATCACTAGTGACATTTTCTAGAAGTTTTGGTTTATTAGTGTACTGAAAGATCCAGTTGGATCTTGCATGAATCTTGCTGTTGCTTAACTTTAACACTAGAAAATTAACTAAGATCTAGTGAGTTAATGAAAGATCTTACACTAGCTTTAATTTATAATTCTTGTTCAATTTAGCCTAGCAATATTTTTGCAAGATAATGCGAGATCTTATAAGATCATAGTCTTGCTGTTTCTTAGTAAATCTCACTATGTGCTGGTCAAGCAAGTTAATGCAAGATCTTATAAGATTGGAGCCTTGCCGTTTCTTACTAAATCTCACTGTGCATTAATCAAGCAAGATAATGCAAGATCTTATACGATCATAGTCTTGCTGCTTCTTAGTAAATCTCACTATGTACTGGTCAAGCAAGTTAATGCAAGATCTTATAAGATTGGAGCCTTGCTGTTTCTTACTAAATCTCACTATGCATTAATCAAGCAAGATAATGCAAGATCTTATACGATCATAGTCTTGCTGTTTCTTAGTAAATCTCACTATGTACTGGTCAAGCAAGTTAATGCAAGATCTTATAAGATTGGAGCCTTGCCGTTTCTTACTAAATCTCACTATGCATTAATCAAGCAAGATAATGCAAGATCTTATAAGATTGTAGTCTTGCTGTTTCTTAGTAAATCTCACTATGTACTGGTCAAGCAAGTTAATGCAAGATCTTATAAGATCGTAGTCTTGCTGTTTCTTAGTAAATCTCACTATGTACTGGTCAAGCAAGATATTGCAAGATCTTATAAGATTGTAGTCTTGCTGTTTCTTAGTAAATCTCACTATGTACTGGTCAAGCAAGTTAATGCGAGATCTTATAAGATCATAGTCTTGCTGTTTCTTAGTAAATCTCACTATGTACTGGTCAAGCAAGTTAATGCAAGATCTTATAAGATTGGAGTCTTGCCGTTTCTTAGTAAATCTCACTATGTACTGGTCAAGCAAGTTAATGCAAGATCTTATAAGATTGGAGTCTTGCCGTTTCTTACTAAATCCCACTATGCATTAATCAAGCAAGATAATGCAAGATCTTATAAGATCGTAGTCTTGCTGTTTCTTAGTAAATCTCACTATGTACTGGTCAAGCAAGTTAATGCAAGATCTTATAAGATTGGAGCCTTGCCGTTTCTTACTAAATCCCACTATGCATTAATCAAGCAAGATAATGAAAGATCCTATAAGATTGTAGTCTTGCTGTTTCTTACTAAACCTCACTATGATTGATCATGCAAGATAATGAGTTTTTTTGTTTGTTTTTTACTAAATCTCGGTATGAAAACATTTTAATCTGGAGGAATTTTATGTTTTGCTAACAAGAACCCAAGGTGATGTAATGAACAAAAACTCTATTATCCCTAAAAGTTCTTATTCTGGAAAAAAAAATTATATTGTGATAATTATGTGGCAAAATTAGTAATGAATAATGCAAAAGTTCACAAGAGAAATTTAAGATAAAATTAGTGGTGCTCAAAATTATTAGGAATAACTACAACATAAGAATGATTCAGTTCTTTTGGATTTATAAGAACACATTTTGAGACCAGATTAGAAATTGGCACAGCAATTAAAGGTAAGGATGTTTTTTGTACTGGAATAAAAAATACACTGAGAAGATCAGTTTGAGCATATCGCTGCAATTTTTCCCTGCAAGGATTCCCACTCTCTTTAAGCAATGATGTTCTTGTCACTTTAAATGGTTTCAACAGTGCAATCGGTGGTGACAAACAAATTTCTCTACTACTCCATAATGTGTTGTGCCATTGTGCTTATAACTGCAAACTGAGCTGCTTCGTTTACCAGCATATCGAGTAGACAAAATGTATGTCTCTTTTAAATATAATTTGTGAAAAATTAAAATATCCTTCGTTGATATGGCAGTAATGTGAGAAATTACAATTTCCTCTTCATTTGTAAAAGAAGCGTGTTTAATAACTCCTGCAGCATATATTCCTGGAAAAACAAGAACCATTTTCTTATTCTGGCAAAGAGAACTTGACAATGATGATATAAATGTTAATGTCTCTTCATTTTCAGTTTCCACTAATTTGTCAGCGTGGCTAACTATAGATTGGCATATATTAATTGAAAAAGATAGCTGTTCCGCAATCTTATACTTTGATGTTATCATGCTAGTTAAATGACCATTTAAATTTTCGAATCCAAACAAAGAATAGACCCATAAAGGTCCCCAAATTCTGGCATACAGTGATAAATGGGAAAGGCTGTGAGCATTTAAAGTACAACTACTGATACCATATAGGTCAGGCAGAAGCAAATAATAATCTTGAAGCATCTCTTCTGCAGCTTTTATTTGAGTCTCAGTAAGCTTAGGTTGAAGTAAAATATGAATAGAACACACTAATAATGCAAAATGATGAACATAAAGGGGTGGCATATTTATAGAAACAAGGAGTGGCAAAGAGTAGTACAAAAGCCAATTCCTGAATTCACTTGCCTTCCAATGCTTTCTATGATTTGCAATACTCCGTGGGGCTCGACTAAAATCATGAGGGGGACATTGGTCTAGTAATTGTGCATCAAGTCTCCCTAAAGCTCTGCCAATGTAGTAAGCGCATGAGTGGTTTAGCGAGCTAACCCATTTATCTAACATCCATTTAGTTACACCTTCCAATACACAGTGCATGTAATCCAATGGAACCCCATTGACTAAATCTACAATTCCAGACAGCACTGATTTCCCTTTTATTCCATTTATACGTGTTCCCTTGACTTCAGCTTCTATGGCATTCTGCAAATTATTGTCATTTGTTCTTATAGGGTATTCAGTATCAGGCAGGTAATATCTAGATGCTGTATGCACTCCAGGATGTAAACATGATGGGCACCCATATTTTCCGTTAAATTGGTTCATGTTCAATATAGGGGCTTTAGCTACCATGTCAAATGAACCAAACAACGGCTGAAATTTTAAGTTTATTATTTCCTCTGTAGTATTCAAGTTAATCCCACGTTCTGACAGATACTTCAATGTATTTCTTAAGTGAGCAAAGAAGATAGTCATAGGGGGTTTTCTTTCAGCTACCCAAAGGGAAGAAACTACCAAATTATCTTTATTCCACCGAACTTTTGGGGGCAAATTTGACAGAGCAATTACAATGGGCCAAACAGTTATGTTAGAGGAGTTAAAAGGTGAAATACCATCAGTGCTGATTATTATACCAGGCTTGTGTGATTCACTGTTGCCATTCAAAGCATTCCACTTCACTAAAGAGGACCAGTTCCCTGAAAATAAACAAAAAATCTAATGTTAATAAATAATATACATCTTCAATCACTGAAAAAAATCTATGTAGTTTATCTATTGATCCGTGCAGAATGGTGAAACTACCTACTCACTAACTTTATTCGATAAAATCTTTTTTAGAATAGCTGAAACTTGTGAATGTGCAAGATCCTTAATTAAACACACACACAGACACACACACACACACAGTACTTCATATGCAATAGCATGCTGTTTTTTAGGTTACATTGAATGGTTTCACACTTGGTCAGACTATCGAAGTATAGTTATACTGCCGGTTCATTGTGTGAACAGGAGTTTTTAGGCCATTTAGAAAAGCATTCCTCCTCCCC
>WLWD01001965.1_pt1 | contig 17967 bp, 14 predicted proteins | sample 6712731 | NCBI WGS metagenome assembly WLWD01 (sample SAMN12718690, study PRJNA576275) | sponge metagenome | isolation source: marine sponge | host: Mycale hentscheli | place: New Zealand: South Island, Marlborough, Capsize Point | collected 2014-11-01
TATGAGATATGCAGCTTGCAGAAAAACTCTTCTTCTTTTTTAAATAAAAGTTGAAGTGTAGGTAGTTGAGAAAGCTGTGAAATACTACCTTTTCAAGCATTGCCTTAAAAGTAATCCTTTTGGTAAAGCATGCAACCACCAATCTCCTACTCAAAAGTACAGTCTAGCAACAATACTAATTTGTTAGCACTAAATTATGAGACAAAAATAGCTCACTTTCGTCTTGCATTGTCCCACTCCATGTGCTGGCTTATTTTATTACTCTTTTCTGATTTAGTACAGCCTTCAGGATAAACACCCTAAAAGCTATCAACTATATTTCTTCACTTTCTGAGCTCATTACTTCAATACACGAAAAATATCAAATCCGAAGTTGACACCGGGGATCATGCACGACAGCCTTGTTCTGTCTTGTTTGGTCTGGGGGAGGGGAAGACCACATATAGCGGGGGACCATCCAAAGCGTGACACAGCCACCAATTTCAGAAATCGTTTCCGTTATGGTACGGGGGGAAAAGGAGTTGGTAATACTACTGGGCTAGATGCCAATTAAACTCCAAATTTATCAAGGTGCAATAGTAGAAAATTGTACGATATGTCCTGTTTTAAATAACGAGGAAACTTTCCCAGTGGACACTTCACTTGAAGTTACACAGAGTCCTCATTAACACCAGAATATGCTGCCTGATTGGAAGAACCTGATGTGCAACTTACAATGTATGAAATTGAATCCAAGTCTTGTATGCAAGGGAGACTGTAAGAAGATAAATGCTTTAAGCTAATACAGAATCACAGGGAATGTCTCTTGGCCTAATCTTTGTACAGATACAGGATCATCTATGAGGTATACACAGTGTGACTTTATCAAGAGCGTATGAATGGTATTCACACACAAATAACATTTCTACATGCTGCTGAGCTTCTGAATGGCACCGGCACGTTAAGCTGTAGCTATAGAATGAAATGGTCCATTATACACTGTACTAAGATATTGTGAAATAATTAATTATATAATACTGCTGCTTGTTCAGCAATTGTCATAATTATAACACTACATGTCTATTGGCCAGTGGCTGTTTTAGTTTTTTACTTAGGAAATACTATGAAGTTACTTGGTAGCTAGCTACAGCAAACAGTAAGTGTTGATCTAAGTGAATCTATGGAGTGCTTGTGATCATATGTATAGGCAGTTTGGTTGAATGACTAGAAAAATGTGACCTTCACATCACACGGATGCACTAGTCCATGCGTTAGTTTATCATGATCTAATCAAACTCAGTAAGTGAACATAGCTACTAATGCTTTTCTTTTTTTCTACATTCCAAGTAAGTTATGTTGTATAATATGAACTTTTTGTTTATTTATGGCTACTTAAAATTGTAGCAAATGGTGGAGTTTTGGAGGTACTTTTTTTAATCGGGCTCAAGTATTGTAATGTGTATACATTGCTAAAGGCTGTATAGTGGAAACAGGAGACTGGTAGAGCAACAAGTATTATGTACATAGTTTCAAATTCACGTTTTGAAAGTGGTAAAGAAGGTATTGAAATTCCCTTCCATTGTCTATAGCTTGTTGAGGAGTTATTTGCCTACTTTGACTGCACCATGCTCACCACCCCCCTCACACATGCACACACACAAACACACACAAACACACACACACACACACACACACACACAGACATGTCTTCCCAAGTTGTTATCTAAAAGCCAGCTTAAACTTTATCTTTCTTTTACCAAAAATCTATTCGTTTTTGCATAAATGTTGGAAGGTGGATAAAAAAATTTGGTTATCTATTCTGTCTCTCTAGTTTTTTTTTTTGTTTTTTTTTTTAACCTCCTTGGACTGATCCAGGTGTATGAGTAATTCATTTGTAAGCCTTCTCAAACTGGAGCATTAAAGCTGAGGGTGTCAGGGTTGCTGATCGAAGCAATATGGTTAACCGATCACTTCCCCTGAAATTTAGTAATTCATTTATAAGGGATTTTGAAATTTTAATGAGGAATTTACCATGTTTGTGTGTTTGCTTGTTTTGACAGCTTGTTGTTTTACGGCTTCATAACCTGTAGGTGGATTTGTGAGTTAGAAATGGTCTTGGAATGTCCAATTATGCAGAAGGGGAATAGAAATAGTAACTGAACTGAGGCTCTGTAGCATCCAGGAAGTGTCAGTTGCTGTAAATGACTGACTTGGAACAGGAAAAGGAAATATGTCAATTCTCAGCTGTCACAAACAGGGAAAGGCCCAGTAGTGTACAGAGTCCTATCATATTGTATTGGATCAGCCAGCATTGCAGCTTTGCTATTGTAACAGAGTTGCATAGAGAGTGTTCTGAGAAAATGATTATTGGTTTCACTGAATGTCGTATAGTTAAACGTTTGGTGCTAAGTTTTCAGGTTTTATTGTAAAGTTGTGGGAGTGAAAATACCTCGAGTAACAGGATTGTAATAAGATATTTACCAAGAGCAGCTTGATTGCTAGGGGCAAATCATTAGTAGGAACATCAGTAGGATGAAATGCTGTATACAGAGTATAGGCTAATATTAATATCTAAATGAATAGTTTGATAGATGGATTTCTACTGACAGCAGTAACATTGAAGTAATATTTAGTTGCCAAATAATGCACAGCACAGGTACAATAAAATTAGTATACTACAATAATCTATTCAAGTGACACAAGCTACTTGTTGACCCTTTACCAACTATTACTGCATCAGCCAACAAAGTACGGTGCCTTTTTATTATGAGGGTAATGTGGCAGCGGTTTATAATCATTTGACCTTTTACCCAATAATAGTGCCTTGAGCTCCAATGCTTCGTAAGCTGGTAACTATCATGCGAATTTCTCCTCAGTGTGTGTGTGTGTGTGCGTGCACATGATGTTCGTTGTGTACGTCTGAGAAATAGGTAAAATATAATATTATATAGTGTGTGCATGGTAGCAAAGGTTATGTTGTATGGTCTCCATCATCTTCACACTCCAGAGTGGCTTGCATGAAATTTATTTAGCAAAAATCTGTTGCATTTTTTTTTGACCCCATTACTACTAATAATTTATGGAAGAATTTGTTAAGTCATTAGTTATTGTCAAGAGAGGAAGAAGATAGACAAGGTGATATTATCAATATGGTTTGTCAAATTAGCTCATCATCATTCAGCCAGGCATCTTATTTACCACTTAGTATGTGTGTCTTCTGGAATGTATAATGGCTGCGAGAGCTGGTTAAGTCAATTTAATCAAGAATGTTGTTATGGAATGAAATATTGTTGGAGCTATTTCGCACCAATTAGAATACCACCCACATCCTATGCTTGCTACTAGGCACAAACACTGACTTACATGTTCATGTAACATGTTGTCATGGTACACGTGCACTTTGATCTATAAACTTGAAAAAACTGCATAGAAACACAAGACCTCATCTTGCAGGTTGCTGTACTCAGATTCCCATTAGTTTGAAAGAGAACAGAAAATACTTGAGAATTGTTTACCCATCACATGCTAGATTGAGTCGTATCGAAACTAAGTTCATGTGCGGGCAGAGCGGAAAATTTTTTTCTTCTATTCTTTAGCCCTTTGTATCATTTAAAAAAATAGCAATTCCCAGCAAGTTACCGGCAAGTTCCGTGAGCTTTTCTAGCCCACTTACTTGAACAGACCTGTCAAGTCATGCCAGATTCAAACCACTTGTCTGCATAAATTATTGGTTTCCATTAGTTTTTACTTCTTCCTCTGTTATGTTTATAAACCCAATACTGTTTAAATTCATTTATTTCAGGTTGCTTTTACTGGTGCCACCCTTTACCTGATGTGTGTGTCCACACTGCTTGCTGCTGCTCACTCGTTTTGCTCTGAAAGTGTCACACCCACTGGACCTCCCTCTCCTCTCTCCTCTTCCTCATCAATAGCCTCCCTCCCGCTGGACAGCAGCCCCTCCCCCATGTGAACCTCCAACTAGGCCCTGGCAGATTATGCTAGCATAATTTTGAGCAAAATAGGCACCTGTGAGCAACAGGAATTATGCCAGCAAAATAGGCAAAATTTTCCAATCAAATGAGCAAAATGGGCACCATTTCTCAACTTACCTGAAAAATACCTAGCTATATAAATGTAGTAGGAGTCTTTGCAAAGACTGCACTTTAACAAAAGGCCATATCTGTGCCATAGCCTATATAGTCACTACAGGGCAGTAGTAGCTAGCTATTAATGCATGTGACCTCCAAGGTCAAAGTTTAGTGTGCGTTAATTAGAAACCCACCTGCCACGTGACAAGAAGTAATATTATACTAGAGCTAGCTAGCTACTTAGTAGATCTAGTTGGATGGCTGAAGCTTTCCTGCAGCAATCCTGAAGTTAAACTGCACTGTAGGCACGACAAAAAATGGGTTAAATTGAAAAGCAAAATAGGTAGAATAAAAAGCAAAATAGGTGGAAAATTGGAGAATAAAGGAAAAGCAAAATAGGCAAAAATTTGAGCATAATCTGCCAGGGGCTACCTCCAACTCCACTGTACAACTAGCAGCCTCTACCAACACTAAAGGTCATGTATTTGGAAGTCCTAGATCACTGCAACCGATCCCTAAATTGCCTGAAGTCCCTATGTTGACCCGTTCGTGGTGGAAGACGGATCCTGGTCCAAAGCCAGTCAATCACTCTATCAGCTCCCCTTCGTTCGCAAACATCGTCTGGATTTTTTCAAAATTAAAATATGGCTGGGATAACACATTCCATAAAGCAGATGGCGGTCTCAATTCTGTGCCAGAAGTAAGTAGAAAACTGGAATCTTGTGGCATGAGCACAGAGAGTGGTGATCATCAATTGGAAAGCAGAGTTCATCCTTGTATTCATGAGACTAGAAGCCTGGTAAATATTGAGCATGGAAGCAGTCGCACACTTGTATACAGCCTCCCACTTGGATACAGCCTCCCACTTGGATACAGCCTCCCACTTGGATACAGCCTCCCACTTGGATACAACCGCCCACTTGGATACAGCCACCCAATTGGATACAGCCGCCCACTTATTCCTAGTCCGGACCACACTATAGATGGAGCAAGAGTTGAGGTACCACAAGCCATAGAACTGGGATACAATCATAAAGGAACATTTTACTGGAATCTGCTAGCAAATAATTTGTCGTTGTCAGAAGAATCTAGGTTTGGAACGTTTGGAGTCCTATTTCAATACTTGCTCTCCAGTTAGCTGGTATTGTAGTATTCGGTGCTCTGAGTTAGTACTAGTTAGTTAATAACATGCTGTCTTCTAGTTTAGAAACTACTCAAAACATTGTACAATGAAATTATTGGATCTCTAGTCAATATTGACAATTGATGATTTATATATTAATATAATGGGTAGAAGTTATGGTCTAACTAGACATTTGATTGTGTTGCTGGTGGTATAATGATTTGTGCCCTAACATGTGCTTGATATTGTGGCACTACACAAACCCAGGTAGGTGTTGTGCTTAATACATTTAAATCTTCCTCATTACAGTGGAACCTCTGATAGTGAACTCTCTAATAAGCTGATTACCTCCATTTAGTGAACTTTCCACTTGCTCCCTACAATATTATCACCTCTCTCGAACCAAACACCTTCTTATGACTAGTTCCAAATTGTTGAGTCACAGCATCATGTGCCAGAAGGAAACAAGTGAGCCTGTGTAGTGTCTATCAGAGAGCCATGACTTAAGTGGTAGGATAGATGCCTATGTGTCAATTTTTGGCCTATGTGTACGTCAATATTGGCAAATGTGAAACAGTTTCAAGTTCTGAATGCACTTTCACTTAATTATTTTAGCAGTGATGTAACAGTTGCTGATTTTTAAGCTAACTCAGCATGTTGGCACAAGTCCTGCCAGAAGAAATTTCAGCAATACCAAGCTAGAAAGGGCAAAAAAAAAAAAAAAATTGTATCTCCCCTGTCACAGAAATGAGAGGGAGAACACACTAAGTGACAGAAAATAGACGTGTCAAACTGCTTATTGGACAAGAGGAAAGTGACCTCCTTTTGGTATCAACATTTGAAGCTGATGCCAACTTTCTTCCAACCATGATTGTGGGGCTGCAGGACATCCAGTTTCTTTCTTGGATTGAATGAGGAGATTTAATTGCAAGGGATGTAAAGTATCATTTGAATTGATTGGTCAATTTGCCCAATAGCTATGGAGATCACACCAGGAAGTCAAGTATGAAACCTGAATGAGAAGTTAAATGAACCTAAAGTGTTTTTGTTTAAGCTAAAATGAGCAAGCTTTATATTCTGGAACTTTTCTTTTCAAACTATCTGAGATTCATAGTCTTTATGTAAATCGTCTCGAGGATTTAGGTATTAAAATAGCCATCAACAAAACTAGGCTGAAGAATCAGCTGTTAGAGCATTTTTCAGGAACAGTACGATGGAAGGAATAAAAAATAAAGGAATGTATAATATGCTTATTAGCTATATGATTTTCTCTTATTTTCTATGGCACTAGTCTAAAGGATCAGGATAGGCATGCATGAATACCAGTCTAGTCTCACTATTGGCCAGTTAATTCTCTTCAGTGTCATAAAAGGCTTTCTGATTCTGCCACTGTGTTTAATCAGTTTCATTTGCATTTGTGAAGTATGTACAGTGGAGATGGCCCAGGATGCATGGTAAGTCAGTATATGTTATCACGCTAGGGGAATTACACATTGAAAAGGGCCTCTGGAGTACATCAGGTGATATTTCTGGAGCCTTATCAGATATGAATAAGTAAGACTGCACATTCTCCTACTTACCATAGAGTATATACAGCAGACAAGACACACCACTACTTAGAGAAAATAACCTTAAAGTAACTCCTATCAATTTTTTCCCTCTGTCATATCTATACTGCTTGATTATCTAAGATTTCCAACTTCTGCTGGTTTGCTCAGCTTATAGCTAATACCATAGGCAGCCATAGAAATCTAGATGCCTGCTAGACGAAAAGTAGTATAGTCAGTCAAATCAGTGAATTTGTATGTATTACTTGATATAATATATATATATATATATACTTGCTGATATATATAGTACTTATTACATCAGTCAGAGTGTGATATGGCGAAATATTTCATGAGCAGGCTAATTTATTTTCACTAGCCCCAGAGTAGAGTGAAAATAAAGACTGAGAGTGAAATATCCTGCCATATCACTCTGACAGTGTAGTAAGTGGTTTATTCCACCCTAGATATCTTAGTACTAAAAGACAGAACTCATAGGTAAAGTAGTAGGGGCTACCCCCCCCATCTAGGGTAGAATACACTTATCAGAGGAAGGTAGCTGTAAAAACTGTGAAAATGGACAAGTTTGGCTGGTTGCTATAAACACTAGGGTACCCAGCTTGCTCAGTACATGGGTCATGTACCTAAAGATATCATGTGAAGATATCTAGGGTGGAATATATAATACTTATAGCACGAGTCAGAGTACAATATGGGAAAATATTTTACGAGCACGCAAAATATTTTCACGAGCCAAAGGTGAGTGAAAATGTGGCGTGAGAGTAAAATATCATTCCCATATTGTACGACGAGTGTGATAAGTGATTTATTGCTTCTTTGAAATTTTTCTCAACCGGTTACAATACAATTTTCATTGATTTAACTCGCTACGCGCGCGCTACAAGGAGCGTACAATATAAACCGTACAATATGGGAGAATACAGAACGCTCGCGTGATGCGGAAATATTCAAGTAAAAATATCAAAGCTGCAATAAATATATATATATAATATATATATAGAGAGAGCCGGCTAATTTATTTTCAAGAGCCAGAGGCCTGCTCATGAAATATTTTGCCATATTACACTCTGACTTATGTAATATATATATTATTATTCCACCCTAGATATCTTGACAATGATATTTGTAGGTACGTGCTGGTGCTGTATTGTGCAAGCTCATCACCCTTGTAGTTATAGCAACTGGTCAAGTTCAACACTTTCTGGTTTTTAGTTACCTTCCTGGTGTAGCCTACCCAAACCCCTGTTAGAGCAGCTGCTAAAGTAAGGGCTGGGGGTGGTTTGGGGAACCCCTACAGCCAACTCTATACAGTTTGAGTTAAGCTCCTAGTACAAACTACTATAGTGAAGATATCTAGGTTAGAATAAACAACTTTACACTCTGTCAGAGTGATGGCTAGATATTTCACTGTCAGGCTTTACTTTCACTTGCCTCTGGCTCCTGAAAATAAATTAGCCTGCTCATGAAATATTTCGACAGCCATATCACACTCTGACTCATGTAATAAGTACTTTTATTAGGTACTGAACAGAGCCTGATAACTGTTGCCACATAGAAAATGCATTAAAGTAAACAGGATGTGGCTTAGGGCAATATTTTTCCATATCACCTGTGTTCATAGTTATTACGTTGGGTTATTACGTCCCCCTAGGTAAATTTCTTGTTACCAAGGTATTCGCCCATGAGCAGTACCTAATAAATTTATTATCCATTGGATACCCGAGAATATCACTCGTCTGATTGGCGGTATTTACGCTCGTGCCTGCGGCACTCGCGTAAATACTAAGCCAACAGACTCGTGATATTCTCCTGTATCAAATGAATAATATATATATATTCAATTTTTAGATTATTACATTCTAGGAATTATTGACAGATAATTAGTAATAGCAAGTATGGCAATAAAAAAGCAAAATGTTTATGTGATGTGTAATTTTGGTGCTAATAAAATCAAATGCACTGTAACGCTCTTTCTAAAGAATCTGCGCATGAATTAAGTTCAAGACTCCTCAGTATTCTCAACAGACCCTCCCATGTTGCTGGGTAATCAGATGATCCACGACTGATCCATTCTTGTAGAACATCTTTGCAACACAGCCTAACATCTCCGAGACGACGAGCTAAAATGCCATCCAATCGAGATGTACTTATGTCCACCAAATGTCCAACATCATGCCATCGTAAAATCATCTCATCTCTCAGTCTCAGAGTTTCAGTCTGGCCATCTTTGTTAGTCCAAGTCAACACGATTAAGTTTTTCATTAGTGGAGGACCTGAAACAAATATTTATCATGCAATAATTTAATCAAACATTTGATATCATTTCTACTTGTATTATTACTTGATCTCAGATCTGCAGCCATCTTGTCACTTGTATTTGAGCTGGATCCTCTAAAAGATTCGTCACCTATAGTAAGTATATATAATTATAACATCACTACTTTACCACTTTAAGAATGCAGGATTCTTAGTCATATAATATGAGAAAATTGTAAAAATATCAGCATTACTACCTTCAGACTCAAAAGTCATACTTTATGTATAAGATGTGGTCTGTTGATTTCAGTGTCATACTTGGGACATTATATATACAATATTCCCCATTATCTATATTGACTAGTAGACCTCAAAATTTCTAAAGTAAAAGAGGAGTACGGATAGCTATATATTCAAAGATCAAAGTGGCCCTTGCACACTTTCAGCATACTTTACACTATGGCTGTAAGTTGTTTAAATCTATCATTTCCTGTATTGTTAAAAAAAAAGTCGGTGAAAATACAGTATACCTCTAATTGGCGAGCGAGCGAGACACTTACAGGGGTAACACAATTGAAAATTGCGGATGTTTGTTTATTTATTTATATATATGTTTGGACGTATGTATGTCATTTTGGGACGGGGTCGAACGCGGAGCGAACACAAAAATACGGAGGGTCAGTGTTCGCTCCGCGTTCGACCCCGTCCCAAACTTCACTAAACAGAATCCTCCGTTTTAGCGACCATTACCCGTATCACCTTAGAAATTGAATTATATACCGCTTTGAATTCTTTGGGTGCAGTTAAAATGCAAAAACTTATGGGAGCTCCATTTCTATTCGAGTTAGTCGCTTTTGTCACAGTTATAAGCCCTACTCAACAGCATTAACTTGTAAATTCATTGTCCACTAGATGAACCACGAAGGTAAGTCTTGCGTAGGTATGTTCAGTTGTGTAAAAGTATTGTACGTTACAATTACTATTAAGAATGTCACAAAGAAAACTTTAAATAACGTGACTTGATTTTGTTGTTTCTTTTTCAATTCCAACAGTTAGTTGCGGGGAGCGGTTACTATGGTATTGAAGCCCCTTTACCGCATACATAATTTAAAAACTCGACTTTATTTTAGTAGCTTGAGTGTTAGTTGTTAAAATCAATCATTTAACAATAGTTTAGTTTAAGGCTCGCTCGCCATTTGTGCTCAAGCACACCACTAGTATAGTCTCGATTCATGGGGAAGAATACTTTAGCGTGTATAGCTTACGGGGTGTGGTTTGTTGTTTAAATCCAGTTGAGTGTAATTTAACAAGTACCCACAGGTACGTAGACAAGTAAGTAGGTAGAATTGTGCAGCTGAGGCTCTGCAGGTGAAATAGCTTGTAGAGATTCAAGTATCAGCTCTTCCTAAGCTCCTCACCTCTATCAGTTTAGAGACATATGGTGATCTGCTGATGAGTGAAACTAAGTTTAGAGACATATGGTGATCTGCTGATGAGTGAAACTAAGTTTAGAGACATATGGTGATCTGCTGATGAGTGAAACTAAGTTTAGAGACATATGGTGATCTGCTGATGAATGAAACTAAGTTTAGAGACATATGGTGATCTGCTGATGAGTGAAACTAAATTTAGGACATATGGTCATCTGCTGATGAGTGAAACTAAGTTTAGAGACATATGGTGATCTGCTGATGAGTGAAACTAAGTTTAGAGACATATGGTGATCTGCTGATGAGTGAAACTAAGTTTAGAGACATATGGTGATCTGCTGATGAGTGAAACTAAGTTTAGAGACATATGGTGATCTGCTGATGAGTGAAACTAAGTTTAGAGACATATGGTGATCTGCTGATGAGTGAAACTAAGTTTAGAGACATATGGTGATCTGCTGTTGAGTGAAACTAAGTTTAGAGACATAATATGGTGATCTGCTGGTGAGTGAAACTAAGTTTAGAGACATATGGCGATCTGCTGGTGAGTGAGACTAAGTTTAGGACATATGGTGATCTGCTGGTGAGTGAAACTAAGTTTAGGACATATGGTGATCTGCTGGTGAGTGAAACTAAGTTTAGAGACATATGGTGATCTGCTGATGAGTGAAACTAAATTTAGAGACATATGGTGATCTGCTGATGAGTGAAACTAAGTTTAGAGACATATGTGAGCGGGTCTGGGAAAAGGGACCTTACGGCGCAAAAATTGAAATTGAGATATAGGCTCCAGAAGTAAGTCATCGGAAAAATTCTTTCTTTCTCCTATTTTTGTTTTTTGCAGAATTAGTCTTAGTGACCCTTACTCTACGTCTATGCCAAATTTCGCATGTCAAAACGACTTAAAAGACCCCAAGCGTGCCGTGAAAAGACAAGCTACTTTTTATTCTCTCTCATTCTCGAAGTACAATAAACGGGGAATGGGCGGAGTTTCTAGTGCTAGCTAAAAAAAAAACGGTATAGCTTTGAGACTATTGCATGCACTCTACAGCTTACCTTTGGCTTAAAGTTTACCGCTACAGTGAATAGAGCAGCCAAGGATTCCAACAAGACAGGTCGTGAGACGCTCTGAAAGCTAAAAAGAACTCTACACATACTTCGTTAGTCGCCGAAAAAGCGGCTGTACGATTTAATTGCGTATGCGGAGTACGCCGTTAAGTATACGGAAACGTTAATTATACCGGAAGTGGAAATTCAATTTATGTTTTCTCGATTTCTAGCTCAATTGCTTTGCTGAATAGGGCCCAGTTCAACTGCCAGTTTCTCTGCGTGTCGAAGGTTTTACCCTCCAGTATTTTAGCACTAAGTTGAGATAAATTGTATCTTTTTAATGGAATTTAATGGTTACGACATTAAATGGAGTTAATAGAAGAGGTTGGAGGCACGGCTAGCGGGTAGGAGGAGTGGCAGGAAAGGCAGCTCAGGGAAGGTAAGGGACTCCTAGCTAAAAGCACGAAAACAGGTAAGGGACGCGCAATTCTAAATAGCGCTTGCAACAAGAACACGTGGAATACGCTAACGAGGAAGCGGGAGCGCAACTTAACGTGGCACCTACTACCGTTGAAGATCCCACAGACCCTGCGTTTACCGAGGCTCAGAGGGCGTGGATTGACAACTTCATGACGACGAAGCTAGCTGAGGCGGCTGGGCCGGCCCCCTCATCCTCCTCCTCACCCACCATAGCATCAACCACTGCGCCAGCTGCGGGCAGCATTATGCCGAGTGAATGGTTAGGGGGTTATTGTGTATAGCTTGTAGCCAGGTACCTGTAGGGCGGCGATGATGGCTGTGGTGGGTCAGCTGGGATTACTGGAGTGTGGTAGAAATTGCTGGCAGCAAAAGGCTATAGATAAGATATGCATATCTTATCTATATCTGGCAATTCACATCATGAATTGCCAGTTGGTGCTGGGGCTAGGGCTATAGATATTGCTATATAGGGGTGGTTGGGTGTGATAGTGCTGGTGCACCATAATGCGGCTGGTGGTTAGGCTACACTGCCGTCATTCTTGCTATGTTGTCATTGGTTGCTATATCACTATTGCTATTGCCAATGCTATTTCGCTATTATTGCTGTTGCCATTGCTATATCGCTATTGCTATTGCCGATGCTATATCACTATTGCTATTACCGATGCTATATTGCGATTGCTATTGCTGATGCTATATAACTATTGCCGATGCTATATCGCTGTTGCTGTAGCCGATGCTATGTCGCTATTGCGGTGGCTGATGCTATTTCGCTATTGCTGTTGCCGATGCGTCATTGACGTTGCCGGTGCTATATCGCTGTTGCTGTTGCCGTATCGCTCGCTGTTGCCGTGTCGTTCGCTGTTGCTGTATCGCTGGCGCCATTGCTGGTTCGCTTGCTGGTGCTGTATCGCTGTTAGTGCTAGGTCGTGGCTGTTATTGCTAGGGCATCATTGGGCTATTGTGCAGTGTTCATCACTATGTCGATGGGTCGGTGTTAGGCTACAGCTGCAGGGCCGGGTTGCAGTGGCTATAGTAGGTTGCTGCTGCCTTGCCTTGACGGATGTCCCTGCTGCGGCGCCCAGGCATGGCTACATTGCCATCAGGGATGTTGTGGTTAATTTGGGCTGTAACTACATTATGTTACGGGTCTAAGGTTAATACCTGCCGCTAGCCTGCATTGTTTGCTCACCATCCCCCACCCACCCCCTCTTTTTTGCGATGCAGGTCTTGGAAGAATGCCTCCCTCATCGTTATTGGCAAGCCTACCAAGCATTCCGACAGCTGCATTATCAGCGGCGGCATTGTTGGCTCCGTGCGGTTCGGTTCCAATGACTAGTTCCTTGGCGGGGAGTTCTCCAGGCCTGGCAGACTTATCGGCATTACCGGAGTTTTCGGCTCTGCCTCCACACAATGCGGCGCACATGCTGCCGCCAAAGCTAGTCAAGCGAATTCAGGACCTTGAGTATATTGACATGTCCGAGTTGGTCCAGGACGCATGGCAGTTCCATGAGGAGGAGCCTGGCTCCTGTTGCCATGCCAAACGCCGACGCCGGGGTCCAGTGTCCGATATCCTGGTCTGGGTTGACTGCTACTCTTCACTGGTAGCAGTCTTATCAGCACACCACCCGGAAAAAACACCTCAGTTTATGGCGTACCTGAAGACCATTGTATATGCCTCCAAGTCATTTTCTGGAGACGGGTGGGTAACTTACGATGCATGCTACCGCCGGAAAGCGGCGACGACAAGGTCCCTTGACTGGAGCAGACTAGACTTCACCCTATATAACCAAATATTTGCTGGCAGAGCTAAGGCCCTCCCACGCTGCCGTTACTGTAATAGTGAGTTGCACAAGTCGGCAGAGTGTCCAATTGCCCCCGATGGGCCAGAGAGAGTATCGATTGCTTCACGGCCAGAGGCACCTAGGGCCCTCAGCTACGTGTGCCAGCTTTTTAACAGTAAAGGGGGAAATAGGTGCCACTTTCAGCCGTGCAAGTTCCGCCACTCGTGTGCAGAATGTGGAGGAAGCCACCCCGCATCACTATGCAGGAGTCAATCCACCAAGCGGTACTTGAGGAGGGAATCCCCCCAGAGGTCTCGGAAGTGAAGTTACTGTCATAGATGAACGATTTTGAACTATCATACACTACTATGCACTGTCACCTTCCGCCTTCGTGGCGTGATCACCCCTTGGGGTTCAACTGTACCATATCGCTGTCTGGTATTGTATTCATGCAGTTATTATATTACCTGACATTGTTTAAAAAAAAAAAAAAAAAAAAAAAGAAGAGGGGGGGGGGGCATTATTGAGGGAAACGTAGCTATGGATAAGTGTAGCCCGTAGTACACAGTATAGTGGTTTTGGGGAGGTAGGTATTTAGTGACTGAACCCTTGCTAATTTGCAGATGGAGCCTACCGGTATACAGCGGACTTGCGGGCCATGGGAGGGAGAGCGCTGAAGGGAGGTCATCAAGATCGCCGGCTATCCCAAACATCGACTCCATTGCTGGTAGCGGCATGGAAAGCTAAGCTTTCCCGTCATCCCGACCAGGATTATGCCCAGTACATTGTGCAGGGACTGGAGGAGGGCTTCCACATTGGCGTTGGGCGGGATCAGGAGTTTAAGAGTGCGAAACAAAATATGCAGTCTGCGCTCCAGAACCCTGACATAATGGAGGAGTACTTGGGCAAAGAGGTGGTACTGGGTAACATCCTGGGCCCTTTCAGCAGAGACCTGGCACCTCTTGTGCACATAAATCGCTTTGGGGCGATCCCCAAGAAAAATCAACTTGGCAAATGGCGGCTGATCACCGATTTGTCTCATCCAGCAGGGGCCAGTATAAACGATGCTATCGACCCAGCTGTGTGCTCACTTATCTACATTACGGTGGACCAGGTGGCTGCAAAAGCAATGTCATTCGGGACGGGGGCATTAATTGCCAAGATTGACATAAAGTCTGCATACAGACTGGTACCCGTCCACCCGGATGACAGACCCTGGCTAGGAATGCAGTGGATGGACAGAATCTACGTTGACACCAAACTCCCATTTGGGCTGAGATCAGCACCAAAGATTTTCAATGCCCTGGCTGATGGTCTGGAATGGTGCGTTGCGGCAGCAGGAGTCCCTGACATTTTTCACTATCTGGACGATTTTGCGGTAGTAGGTCCACCGGGGTCAGATCTCTGCCTCCAGTATTTGAGCACTTTGAAAAGAGTGTGTCAAGATCTCGGCGTTCCACTGGCCCCAGAGAAAGAAGAAGGGCCCAGTACCAAGCTGACCCTGCTGGGTATTGAGATCGATACTGTGAAAGGGGAGCTGCGCCTACCAGAAGACAAGCTACACAGACTGTTGGGCATGCTGGGCGATTGGCATGCCAAAAAGTGTTGCACTAGGCGGGAACTGGAGTCGCTGATTGGCAGTCTACACCATGCAACCAAAGTAATTAGACCCGGCAGGTCATTTCTCAGGAGGATAATAGCACTGCTTAGCATGTGCAAGCGGCGACATCATCACGTCCGCCTCAATGCCGAGTTTAGGGCAGATCTAGCTTGGTGGCTAACATTTGCGTCGCACTGGAATGGCACCTCTCTACTTATTCATCGCCACAGTCCTACCACAACATTTTGCTCAGACGCATCCGGGTCATGGGGCTGCGGAGCATGGCACAACACGAATTGGTTCCAGATTCAGTGGGATGCCAATTCTCTCAATCTGCACATATCAGCCAAAGAATTGATTCCAGTCATAGTAGCTGCAGTAGTATGGGGTCCTCAGTGGAAGGGGTATCGGGTGACGGCACTGTCAGACAATTCTGCAGTGGTTGCTACGCTCAATAGCCGATATGCTAGGGACAAAATGCTAATGCAAATGCTACGCAGTCTCTTTTTTCTAGAAGCACATTTTCAGTGCGAAATTACGGCAAAGCACATTCCAGGTCGACACAATGACCTGGCCGATGACCTATCCCGAAATCATGCCTGTAATTTTTTGATCAAAAATCCTGAGGCATGTGCTAACCCCACTGATATCCCTATTTCTTTGCTGCAGTGGATTCTTCATCCGAGCTGCGAATGGACCTCACCGACTTGGATGGCCAAGTTCACTTCTTTTGTGAGAAAGGAGTAGCGGACTCCACTCACCGGACATACGGATCTGCCATTCGCAAGTTTTATTCATTCTGTTCATTGTATAACATTGCCTCCCCCTTCCCTGTATCCGAATCCATTCTATGTTATTTCACCACATTTTAGCGGGTCAGAATTTGTGTCCCCAATCCATCAAAACATATCTCGCAGGAGTAAGACACATGCAGGTCACCCTCAGTCTCCCGGAGCCGAGGGCATTTTCCTCCCTGCCCCGGCTGAAACTAGTCCAAGCTGGGGTGGCGCGAACCCACAAGGACCGCATCACCAAGCCGCTGAGGGTAAGGCTTCCAATCACTCCCGCAATTCTAAGAGCAATGAAGGAGCAATGGCAGGCGAGGGTCGTGGACGAAGACATCTTGATGCTGTGGGCAGCTTCCGTTGTCTGTTATTTTGGTTTCTTTCGAGCTGGGGAATTGACTGTACCATCACTGGCAGCTTACCAGAAAGCCAAGCACCTAAGCTGGGGGGATGTGTCCATTGACAACCCAGCTAGGCCCTCCGCCATCCGTGTTTTCCTGCGTCAATCCAAGACAGACCAGCTGGGCAAAGGGATCGAAGTGTTTGTCGGGGAAACTGGGAATGATATATGCCCTGTGGCAGCTGCAGCCTCGTACATGGTGGCTCGGGGTTCTAAGGAAGGACCATTTTTCATGTTTAAAAATGGTCAGCCACTAACCAAAGATAGGTTCACACACGCTGTTCGGGACGTACTGCAAAAAGCCAGGCTTCCATGTCAGAGTTTTGCGGGGCATAGCTTCAGGATCGGGGCAGCGACGGCTGCTGCCAGAGCAGGGATGGAGGATTCCACTATTCGCATGCTGGGAAGATGGTCAAGCTCAGCATTCCTGGCATATGTTCGCACTCCTCGAGAACATCTAGCCCACCTGTCAAAAAAACTTATGTAACTGACTACATTGCATACTGTACTGATTATTGCTGGCAACATGGTTGCCCAAGTACTGGCACGAGTATTGTTAAGTAAAGTTAAGATAATGGGATGGCAATGAGGGTGATTTGTGAGGGGTAGGTAATATTGTTTTGGGGGGAGGATACTCCTCCCTGGGTGGTCGGCTCAGTGCAATGAGCCAAGCCCTACCCCCAAAACAGATAGAAAAGAGGGAGGGGCAGTTGCTTAACTAAACATGAGGTTGGTTCATTAGGATTAACACTACTTAGCACTAATTAGCACCAATTAGCACCTACTAGCTCGGGCCTATACCTCCAAAACTCAATTAATAGAATAATGGGCCTAAGGGAAGGTTTGCTTGTTTTTCAGGTACCTCTGTGATTAAATGGAATTTAATGGTTACGACATTAAATGGAGTTAATAGAAGAGGTTGGAGGCACGGCTAGCGGGTAGGAGGAGTGGCAGGAAAGGCAGCTCAGGGAAGGTAAGGGACTCCTAGTTAAAAGCACGAAAACAGGTAAGGGACGCGCAATTCTAAATAGCGCTTGCAACAAGAACACGTGGAATACGCTAACGAGGAAGCGGTGAGCGCAACTTAACGTGGCAAGGAGTGTTCCCCCGCCCAATCCCATCCCACACTATCTGGGTTACATAGTATTCCTGCATCCTTATCATATTCCACCTCATTGGTGTGACGTAGGCCTGGGTGGTCGGCTCAGTGCAATGAGCCAAGCCCTACCCCCAAAACAGATAGAAAAGAGGGAGGGGCAGTTGCTTAACTAAACATGAGGTTGGTTCATTAGGATTAACACTACTTAGCACTAATTAGCACCAATTAGCACCTACTAGCTCGGGCCTATACCTCCAAAACTCAATTAATAGAATAATGAGCCTAAGGGAAGGTTTGCTTGTTTTTCAGGTACCTCTGTGATTAA
>WLWD01004740.1_pt1 | contig 17951 bp, 15 predicted proteins | sample 6712731 | NCBI WGS metagenome assembly WLWD01 (sample SAMN12718690, study PRJNA576275) | sponge metagenome | isolation source: marine sponge | host: Mycale hentscheli | place: New Zealand: South Island, Marlborough, Capsize Point | collected 2014-11-01
CACAAAGCAGCATACTCCACCAGTCCCTCCACAAAGCAACATACTCCACCAGTCCCTCCACAAAGCAACATACTCCACCAGTCCCTCCACAAAGCAACATACTCCACCAGTCCCTCCACAAAGCAACATACTCCACCAGTCCCTCCACAAAGCAACATACTCCACCAGTCCCTCCACAAAGCAACATGCTCCACCAGTCCCTCCACAAAGCAACATACTCCACCAGTCCCTCCACAAAGCAATTTTATAGTTAAGGATCACATTTTGCACTAGCAAAAGTAGTCAAAGAGACTTTTAGAGGCACCAGTTGAGGTACTCAGAAATTAGGGAGTCCATAAGTTCTGAGGTGAGAAGAGGTAAGAGAGGGAGCTACATGGAGCATACACACTTGACCAGGCAGATACCTAACAAATCCAATTGTCCACTAACACGACAACCATTTCCTTTTACTAACAGATAATAAGATGATATTCTAAAGTTTCTATTTGCTATTAGTAGTGTTTCTTGCATAATGCCATCCTGTTACCCGTTCCTAAGAGAAATCCTAGCTTACTTACACCCCAGGAAGCTTAATGTGCATGCATGAATATAAATGCACTATAGCTTACACTTGGCCTTCTCCTGCTTGGACCCATCGACAAGCAACACTAGTCCACACAGGAGTTCCTTGAAGGTAAGTCCTCTGTCTCCACCTCCAAACCCTCGATAGATGGCCTGAAAAATGTGTACATGGCATAAAAGTGATAGCATAATGATAATGTGAAATAAACTTTTTTTGTTAACAGTTGAACTAGAAGTTCTGTTCATCTATCATCAACAACTTCACACCACTAAAACAATGCACCAACTCTTGTCACAGTAATTAAGGAATGTAAAAGCAATTACCAAATGTGATGTTTTGGTGGCCATACTTGGTTCTAACATGATGAGTCAACACATGCTCGACAGCCTCGACTAAATGTAGGAGACATCAACAGTGAAACCCAATGGAAAAATAGCACACACATACACACACACACACACACACACACCAGGTGCATATGTTTGTAATTGGCAACAGAAACTGCATCAGTTTCACTTCTGCTAATGGAGTATGATCACACCCACCCCTCATAGATATTCCATTACACATCATCACCAGGTGACAGGGATTTTTTAGTATTTTCAAAGGGAGATTTTGCTTCCCCTTCCCGAAAACAACAACAAAAAGGATTGTAACCTTGACGGGAAATGCTTGCTCAAATTTACATCAAATCCTAGAAATAAAGCCTTATCACTTACTGTCAACATATCTCATTCAAAATTTCGTAATTTACATCCTTATATTAGTGACAGATGCATACGTGTGACTATCGTACTCAAGTGAAGAATTAACACCTCATCTCCCCGCACATTTCAATCATAGTTAAATGCTGAATTATGATTTAGGATATTCCATAAAGAGACTCAGTAAAAACTAATTGTGAGTTTAGAACTTCGCGAAATGTAGAAATAAAAGACGATTGTCATAGAGCAGACTTTACACACTCACAGTCCACACCCACAGTCCACACCCACAGTCCACACCCACAATGCCAACTAACACGTTAATAATTGAATAAATAACACACACACAAATTATATATATCACTGTCTTTCCTATTATTTCAGCTGTACCCTGGTTACCATACAAGTGAGGACAGAACAAAGAGACAGAAGAATGCAAGATACTGGTAACCATTCAGGTGACTGACATTCACGACACAGATTTAGAGTCAACATATCCATAGCATCATTAGCAGGTTAGAGTGTTTCTGTCTTTTACCAGCTTAGGACCAGGAATTAGGTCAATGATTGTAGTAGTAGTAGTAGTAGTAGTAGTAGTAGTAGTAGTAGTAGTAGTAGTAGTAGTAGTAACTGGCAACATGAAAGCTAATAAAGCGTAATGTAATGTATTTCTTGTTTGCAAGGTTAAGGTTCAGGTTTATGCAAGGTTAAGGTTCATGCAAGGTTAAGGTTCAGGTTTATTAATCAAACAACAAAACCATAAAATGAGTCGGGGGGAAAAAAAATCCTTATCAAAAGTTGAACCCATGACCTCTATATAGCCTCACCAACACATACACCTCACAGCAACCCACCCATCAACCTCACATCATCCACCTCCACTGCAGGTGAGAAGTATTGCCACAACAATACTGTACCTACTAGATGTGCTGTCCAGACAACCTATCAAGATCTTACCTCTTCCAAGGTCAAAGTTTTCCACCTTTTCTATATTGTACAGGCGCAAATTTGCATTGTGACCTTTGACCTCATGTAAAATCAAACTAACCAACACCTGATTTTAGTTTACTTGAAAAATGCGAATATCTCTTCAATTATTGCCCAAAGCAGCACAAATATATTGTAAAAATATTACAAGGTAATAAAGTCTCTCTGAACATGCTTGTACCGCAAACCAGCTCCATACTCACCATAACTCAACTAACCAGGCCACTCTACTTTAACTACACAGCAACTTACATCTGAGAGCTTGTCCGGTACATTCTCTCCCAGAATCTCCCTGGTGAACGTGCTCTTAACCAAGTAACTGCCACTAGAGTTGCGTCTGAAAGTCTCCTCAAGTCTCTGAAATACCTCAGGGCTCACTACAGCAACAGAATGAATGACACAAACATTAAAGCTGCTCCTTTGCATCACTACTATACCACATAAAAGCTCCCTCTCTAACCTCTTCTGCACGCATCTTCATACGTCACTGGGCATGCTTTTGAACGACCAGCACCCATGGCGAGCTTAGACACTCGCTCTGAACATTAGCAATGGAGAAATGAAACTTCAGTAGTTTATGCAAAGATCACAATGTCAGGTTCCATTTATTTTTATTGTACGACGACCCAACCCAATTCATGTGACAATCAGGTGACATGAATTGTGGGCGTAGCCAATACATTTATAAGTCCACTGCCGCTAGTCTCGCAAGCCAGACCCTTTACCAGACGCTACGCTGGCGTAGCGTCTGGTAAAGGGTCTGGCTTGCGAGACTACACTGCCGCATGGCTTTGTAAATCTAGCGTGTCGATAGAATAATGAAGCGAAAGCCAGCAGGTAGCAACGGCAGGACAGGTCAGTACCTGCTCGAAGTATGCAATGTTGTTGTGTAAACTTGTGGTTGTTTTTTCCTATTTGCTAAAGCGACATCTACTGGAGGAAACCATGTTTCTTCAAATACTCCGAATGTTAAAAGCAGAGAAAGTAAATCTCGTCGAGCTCGTATGCTAGGTAATAGAATCATTCAGTACGGATACGTGATCGCTAGGTTAAAAATTAACTATCACAGATCCAACAGATTTGACAAAGCAGATGAAAGCTGACCAGGCCGAGAAAAGAGCCAAGATTGTGCTATGGAAGAGACCAATAACAACTCTACAATATTTTGTGTGTGAACTGTTGCTTGAAATAAAGAGATTTGTGCTAGGGTAAGTACTGATGACATTGTCTTCTTAATCTCTTTCCATTGGTACTTGACTGGATGTATAGACTGTTACAGCACAGAGTAAAGGTCTCTCTGCTCACTTTACTGGTGCTCATCTGCACAACACTTTACTTCATTGACACTCCTCTCCAACCGGTAAAGTGTCCCCAATACAGCTTGTCTGGCTCTTCTAAAAGAGTCTTTTTCCTCTTATCAGTATATAAATAGACTGGAAGTGTATGTGCTGTGGTGTCTGTATTGGGTTGGACTGGGCATCCTGTCATCTGTGGGGTTGGGAACTGGACTCCACACCTTCCTCCTCTATCTTGGACCCTTCATAGCGTCTGTAACACTTGCTGCCTTCACATGCAACTCCCTGGATTTTCCAGCTCCTCCTTACCCAACTGAGTGAGTTACTTTCTTGTGCTGTGGTAAGGTTTAGGAAGAAGCTTAACCACTGTTTGTTTTGCTGGTCTCAATATCGTGTAACTTCCTCAATGTGGTTAAAAAAGATGTGGACAGGAAATACTGCTCAGTGAACACAAGTAGTAGCCACTTCAAGTCAAGTAGGAAAGAGTGCCTGGTAGTTATGAAGGAGTGTATAATTGTGTTAAGGTATTTGTAGCAGTTCAAATCTATCCAATCTTCACACTGCTAGGAAAGAAGATGTCTAATCAGACTGCGTGTTCTGTTATACTGATTGTATTTGCTGTATATCATTACTTAGCATGTGCTGGTCGTTTCATCACATATATATAATAATATCAATTTTTTTCTTGTTCTAACAGCCAATATGTTAATTAAAACTTAACCCGACATTTCGATAATCATTTCAGCCGAGAATGACTGAATCACATGTATATTTACTTGCAGTATTATTTGTCCGGAAGAGGAGGGTGTGGAAGGAACAGTCACTTTCTGGGCCATCATGAGTAAAGTTCGCCTGGAGGCATGCATGTGGGTGAGTTGGGCCTGGGGGTATTGTTAGTAATGGTGTTTGGGTTATTGATGATTGTGTGATTGTGTGGCGTACAGGGAGCTGGAACTGCTCTGGGAGAACTCCCCCCATACTTCATGGCTAGGGCAGGTATGTAATGTTCACCTAGTTATTATTATTGTACTGTTGTTTGTGTTAATGACCCTTACCAGCATATAAGACATTAAAATCAGAAAATAATATTTGACTATAATTTTCCTACTTGAATGTTTTATGGTTTATGTTAATGTACTGTCACATGTGCTGCAGCTCGGTTGTCTGGCAGCGAGGGGGAAGAAGAAGAGTATAAAGAGATTGAATCGCTCCTATCTTCTGACAAGAAGGATCCTCTCACACGCGCCAAAAAGGCTGTGTACAAGCTGGTTAAGAAAGTGGGGTTCTTTGGAATATTGCTGAGTGCCTCGGTGAGTGTTCTGGGTGTTGTGCAAGTACCACTAGACCAAGACTGGCTGGATAGTTTGTTAAATGATACTGGTACTTAAATCTTCTTAATTCAGATTCCCAATCCTCTCTTTGACTTGGCTGGAATCACATGTGGACATTTTTTGGTCCCTTTCTGGACTTTCTTTGGAGCCACTCTCATTGGGAAGGCTATAGTCAAGATGCACATACAGGTAAAGCCATTACCAGCTGTTGCCTTGGTGTTATGGCAACCAGCTCCTATGATAACTAACAAGTCCATAGATAAAACAATACCACCGAGTGTCTTTCTTTCAAATTCCTCCCAGCTAAGTCTCTCCCATCATGCTCTTGGCAATGGGAACTCTTATCTAAAGTGTTAGTTTTTGTATTACCTCATCCATCACTGGTGATGACCACTGCATAGTGGTGCAATCTATTATTTCCTCACACTCAAAGGTAGCCCCTCCCCCATGCTTTTCACCTCACTTGTGTTGGTGTGGTACAGAAAGTGTTTGTGATACTGGCCTTCAGCGAACACCACGTGGAAGCAGCAGTGGAGTGGATTGGGTAAGGTGTGGCATGTAATGGTGGACTAGTAGAGACATGTCTCTGTATCATCCACAGGAACATTCCTTACATTGGTTCTTACATCCAGTCTCCATTCAGCGAGTACTTGGACACTCAGAAGAGACGACTGCACAGAAAGCCTGGCGAAAGTGTACTTCATGCAAGTCATGCTGTGGGGAGTGAAATTGATAATTTACAACCGGGGCTTTTGTTGGAAAAAATGTCCTTCGTTCATTGTGCATTAATTTTAAGAAAATGATGCTTATGTTCTCCTTTCTCCATCTTGTCACACTTGAGTTCTTTCAATGTTTGTTCTGAACTGTCTGTTGATCATGTCCTCTTGTTTTGTGTGCCAGGAGACCAGCCGACTGCAACAAGTGTTTGGTTACATTCTCCTGGTAATGGTCGTCTATTTCCTCTTGTCTATAGTCAACTCAATGGCTCAGAGCTACGCTAAGAGAATCGATGAAGAACAGGTTCGCAAGAAACAAGCATCATGATTTGATTAGTGGGTGGAGTCATACAATAGTGTAAATTTTATTCACAACCATCCATCAAGTTACATCCGCAATAAGTGACATTTCAAATTTTATATTTATGGTATAATTTCCAATGTTCACACTGTGACAGAAGATTTGGTATAAAATATTATAAGAACATTTTAAAGGGGTGTGGTCTGTTGGGTTGAACTGCTGTGGCTTGTCGTCAGCTTTGAAGTGCCACACCCATTTTTTCAAACACCTGAACCTGAAATATATTCATTGAGAGGATATTGAGTAAAGAACACGGGGGGGGGGGAGGCCATACCTTATCGTTGAAGTCTTGTGCGAGCTGGAGAGTAGACTGGATGAGAGTTAGGACTTTAGAGAGCCACGGGATAACTGATGACGTCTGCACTTGGTGAGTCACTTCATACAAATTGCTGCTGTGTTCACTACAAGTGTCAGACCAGACAAGTGACAGTCAACCACTCACTGCCTTTACATTCATGTACCAGGTTGTGTAAATAGATACAGTGTGGTGTGAATGGTCAGCTACTATGTGGTGGATAGGAATACATACATAGTTTTATTATAATAAGACTTACAAAGTAGATCCCATCCAGTAAGTGCCCAGGCCTTGATTGGGAATGTTTCTTTGCTGGAGTAGACAATAAATATAACAATCAGGTTGTGAACTAGAAGTTATACTAGTGTTGTTTGGTAAAAGTTGCATTCTACACAATTAAACCAAAAATCTGCACGTTTAAATAATCTAAACTAAATGTGTAAATTTAGGCCAAAAAAACAAAACAACTAGATGCTGGTAGAATACTATAACCAAACAATAGAAGTACAGTGTAACCAACTCACACTGGATAATTGACTTTTAGTGATCTGAGAGACGGTAAGGATGGTCACCACCAGAGTGGCAGAACATATGTGGAAGTTGAGGGCAGTGTCTTCTGGCAGACTCGGTCTTAATGTGTTCTGAACAAACAAACAACTCTAAACAAACATAATCTAACAAGATCAGGTGAACACCTTCAGTTGATCAGCAGTATAAATCTGAGCTGCAGAGATGGGTGGTGGGAGGAGCAACGAAGACTCCGCCTTCCTCAGTGACCTAGTCAGTTCGTCAAATGACTTCCTGATCTCAGCTGGCTCTCTGCAATACAAGTTATCTGCTGCTCCATTTCTGTTGCTGTCTGTCATGTCAAAACTTTTGTCCTGACTCTCGTTCGGAGAAGTGGGTGGAGACAGGATTTCTAACCCAGACTTTGCCTCACAGCCCACTTTATCCATCCACTTGCAAGCCGAGAAGAGATAGTTCGCAGCATCTTGGATCTGTGGTTAATAAAATACCAGACTTGCACTATAAGTGACATATTCACACACATAGCTACACCTGCTTCAACATCCATGGATGGTGCTCTTTAATAGTGGTTCGAACAGCTCTACTACCACGGCCAGATTTAACGTTGATTTCCTTTGAATAGTGGGAGGGGGAAATAAAAATGTGATAACAGAACATGTCACTACTCACTGCCTTCACTATCTTGTCTCCTTCAATGGCTGCAGTACAAAGGGCACTGTCATTTCTGCATAGGAAAAGTATAACAACAGTCCAGGGTTGTATATACTACCTGTGCCATGATTCAACTAAAGTCCAGTGTTGCAAAATCTTTTCATATTTAAAGCAGATGAGGGAGAATTACAAGTTGTGACCTCTGCTAACTACAAGTAAACCATCAATTCAACTTACTGCAACAGAATTGGCCTTATTGGATCTGGAATACATCGAACAGAATGATTCACATCGTAAGAAAACTTTGAGAATATTACCCCCGCGAGAGGACAACGCTTCTTCAAATCTTTTCTTGCATTCTTGCAACTTGTTGCTAATAGCTTCTACTCTGGGCCTATATTCTTGCTTTAGCAGCCACTTAAATTCTTCTTCCTACACACAAAGTAATTTTATGTCGGAGGTTTAGCAATGGCTACAGCTCATTACCAAAGATCTCTTCTCGGCCTCTGTTGCCATTATTTTTGTTGATAAAAACTTTGACCTTTCACCGTACTTTACCATTTATGAAAAGGATTGAGCTTGCCGCCCTTACTTGCCCCCTTACTTGCGCACTGCAAACTACTACACTAGCCGCCGGGCAGGAGAAGTAGAACTCTGAACTATGGCAGGGGAATTTTCTGGACAGGTATCAGACTCTGGTAGCTAGCTAGTGCTGCACATCATCTAACAGTGGCCCTTATGACGTGTGTGCAGGTAGCAATAGTATCAGGAGGAGGTCAAGGATTAGGGGAGGGCGTAGCCAGGATGCTGGACGAGAATGGCGCAGCTAAAGTTGTCATATTTGACATGGATGAATCTAAAGGTCAAGAAGTAGCCAGCTCTCTCAAGAACGGGTTGTTCTTCAAGGTGGATGTGAGTAATGAAGATTCAGTGAAGGCAGGGTTTCAGGGCGTGACAGAGGCGTGTGGTAGAGTGGATATGATGGTGAATAGTGCAGGCATCGTGGGTCCTAATGGAGTCAAAGCAGAGAATGTTGAGACCAAAGCCTTTGACAAGGTTTACGAGGGTGAGACCATTGAATTTCATTGCAATGTTCAATTTAAAGAGTAACAAAAGCGTTGTTGTTTTAGTGAATGTCAGAGGTAGTTTCTTGATGACCAAATACTCACTGACTGAAATGACCAAAAACAACTACGGTCGGATTCTTCTCATTGCATCCATTGCTGGCAAAGAGGCAAGTGTGAAATTATTGGGAGCAATTCTGTATGTATAGCTACTGATCATTATTAATTGCCTCATTTCCCCCCCCCCCCCCCCCCCCCCCCCCCCCCCCCCCCCCAGGGCAATGCAGGTATGTGTGCGTACAGCTGCAGCAAGGCTGCCGTGATAGGCCTGGTCAAGTCTGTGGGGAAAGAGTATGCAGAGACTGGTATCACCGTGAATGCCCTAGCTCCAGCGGTAGTTCGCACAGCAATGGTGGAGGCCATGGACCCAGCTCAAGTCAAGTACATGACTGACAAGATTCCAATGAAGAGGTAAAACTTTCCCACGTCACTCCTACCTCTGATTTTTGTGTTTGTGCTGCCTTGCAGATGTTGCAGGATTGATGAAATTGCAAGTATAAGCAAGTTCATTTTGTCCAAGGAGGCAAGCTTCAACACTGGATTCTGTTTCGACATCACAGGTGGAAGGGCTACTTATTGAACTAGTGTTGATTTTTATACTACCCTATTTATTACTCTTTTTTTTTTTTTAACAAGAAATATTTTATTTGGAAGTGAAAATGTAGCATGAATTCAGTAAATTGGTTGTCCATGTGAAGTGACTGCCATCCCAACAGTATCTCTGGCCACGCTCTTATATTAGTCACAGCACAATTTATAGGTAGCTATATAGCCCATCATCACATAAGGTTTGATTGGCTAGCTTCATCCAGGTATCATGCCTATTCCTTACCTATTACTGGAGCACCTCATTGACACCAGCAATTTATGCATGTTTCAAAGGAAGTTGATCTATCCTTACAGCAGTAAATTTTTTTTTTGGTTCAATTATACTTTAAAAAAAAAAATTGAAGCACGAAACATGAGATGAAGTTCTTGTTTAGATGATCCCAATCTACAAACAACAACAGCAAATGATCATTAAAACACATCCAATGCTAACACGTGTGAAGTCTGACCTTGTTTGCCACATCTAATGCATCGTAGTCTGACGCCAATCTCACATATGCCTTCTTCTGACCATCAGGTCTAACAGAAACAAGAATGATGTAATATCAAACAGTAGGTATAAGACTGACTCGATAACAGGTAAAATTCAGTAGCCAAAATCTGCACAACAGAACCAGCAAAGCCACAGTTCTGTATATGCTAAGATTTCACCTTCAGCTTTCTATTCTAGACACAGTTCAGTGTGCCAATGGATGAAAATAATGGGCCAATTGTTTGTAGAAGACAATTTCTAGCCACAATTTTTACACAAACAAAACTCCTATGTAAGTATTCCCACTGTCTAGACCAATACAGATGCAGACAAAAATCTTGCACGCCCAGAATTAATCATCTCATTTTAAATTCCCCCTTACCTGACAAGAGTGTTCACTTTGGAGACATCAATGTCGTAAAGCTTCTTGACAGCATGCTTGATCTGTGGCTTGTTGGCTTTCAAGTTAACCAAAAACACAAGCGTATTGTTGTCCTCAATCTTCTTCATGGCAGACTCAGTGGTCAGAGGATGCTTGATAATGGAGTAATGATCCATCTTAGCTCTACGTGGAGCAGACTTGCGAGGGTACTTGGGTGTGCGTGGCTTCTTTAAGGTCCTGGGGCGATAAAAAGCCACCTTTGTCCGCACCTTCTTCTGTATTGTAGTATATTTCCCCTTCATGACTGCCTTTTTGGCCTTCAAAGCATCTGCTTTAGCCTTGGCAAGATCCTTACCCTTAACATTCTTAGCTGCTACGATAAAAATTACCCACATGATATTGAATTTAATACAACTTGGTCTAATACCTGCAGTTGAACTGACAACTTTTGGCTTCTTACTATCCTTGGGCTTTGCATCTTTCTTCACCTTAGTAGCCATCTTGAATCGGGGCCACGTGCTAAAAGAGAATCTTATTTAAGCGCGCATGCCTTTTAAAGTGGAGCGTAACTTTTTCCTGGGCTATATGGGTGTGGAGTCTAAAAGTAGGCGGGGCTGGCTAGCTTGAATTAATTGTCGTTGCGCACTCAAAAGCTGCGTCATTATTCGGTCTGGAATTGTTTAGTTCCATGTCTTGCACCACAGTGAGCAAATTGTCAGTTATTGGGTATTTATTAACGCGCACGACAACTTCACCAAAAAGCTATAGCACTTACCATCTACAACATCAATCCTAATTCTTTGTAGTTTATCTAGTAATATGGCGACTTCTGCTTGGAAAGAGGAAGTGGACACTGTTCAAAGCATCTTCCCTGAGGAATTAGAAGCTGTGGAGGAAAATGGAAGATGTCTCATCAAGTACAGCGTGAAAGGAACTACTTTACTTTCCCTCACATTAGATGGTAAGATGACAGACACTTTTTTTTCCTAGTGAGCAAGTTATAATATACATTATGTTGTATATATTTATAGTTATAATAGCTCTCTCTATATATATTATTATTGTTGTATTATTATTGTGTTTAGATCAATATCCCACTCGGACTCCAGACATATCTATCTCGCATCAGTTGAATGGTTTAGGACTGGACAGACACATCAGATCGGCCATTAGAGACATGGCTGGTATGCCAGTTTTGTTCGACATTTTGACAGCCACCAAAGAGTGGATTGAGGGACATCCCCACTCCGTATCCTCCACACCTCCAATAGCCACGCCCACACAATCGCCTTCTAAGTCTACCAAGCCAGTTTGTCGATTCTTTGCCAAGGGAACTTGCAAGTTTGGCAGCAAATGCAAGAACTACCACCCAGGCTCCGCCCAGTCTCGTGATCATCATGGAGACAGTGTAGAACAACCGTCCACGACCAGCGATCTTCAGAATACAGTTAGTCATCAAAATGGCAGCCCTGAAAAGAATGTTCTTTCAGATGCAGCATCCAAGAAAGGAAGCTCAGAGAAATCAATCCTACCAGAAAAAGATGCAGCAAAGAAGCATTCGATGCGCACTGCTGCAGACGTCATCAAACGTATTCAATGGGACATTGACCTACCGACAGAGAAGTTCTGCGTGGGTTACTTGGACCGATTCGTTGGGATCATTGAGAAGCCATTCACAGCCTTCACTTGGGAGGACTTGGCCACTCTAGCTCCCAACGTGCTGGCAGTACCGGAGCACCGCATCCAGTACTTCAAGTACCTGGACGAGATCGTGTGGGATAAGACGAAGCAATTGGACAATGTGTTTGGGTCACGTGGGGGCAAATTGATCCAAGATGTCATCCAAGCTCACTCTGAAGCTCACTCAGATAGTGTGACCGAGACATCAACTTCTACTGATGCTGCAAACTCTGATACAATTCACTACAAAAATACGCAAGAAAGGCCCACACATTTCATTTGCTTTCGCATCAGAGACGAGAGCATAACTGCCCAGGCAGAGAAAGTGCAAAACCACATTTTGGAAGGTATTCCAGACCTGTCCGAGGGCTGTGTGTTGGTGACTGCTCTCCACGTCACTGTTTGCATGGTGCAGCTGAAGACTCAGCAACATATTGACATCGCTAAAGGCGTGATGGAAAAGACGAAGGAATATCTGTCCCAATACGTCCCAAAGGGAACAGAAATTGTTGTGAATAGAGTGGACAATTTTCAGGATCGCTTGGTTTATGCCAAAGTTGAGCCCAACAAAGCTCTGGACAGACTCTCATATCTTCTCATTGAGCGTTTGCAAGATGCCGGACTGAAGACTCCAGGCAACTATGATGTCTACACACCGCACATGACACTTGTGAAGATGTCACGCCCCCTCCAGCGTACCATAGACACCAAGGTTATTCGGAGAGAACTGTACGCTGGATTTAGTAACACGTACTTCGGGAAACAGAAAATTGAGGGCCTATGTTTGTGCTCTATGAGAGAGCCTAAGCAAGAAGATGGATTCTTTCTTCGACTTCATGATGTATCGAACTCTGTCTTGCATCTCTCTCCTGCTATCCCTTCGCTCTTCTCCAAAATGATGTCCATTCTGAAAGCTAGTGGCATTGAAGTATCCAGGGAATTAGAGCTAAGGCCTGAGGACGTTTTAAAGTTTGACCACTCTGTAAATGCTGTGGGCCAACTAGTGAAGGAGAACTTGAGGAATGACAGATTCAAGAAGAACTCCCTCAAGACCAGAGTTGTGATACTGAGGGGACTTCCCGGCAGCGGCAAGTCTTACTTGGCCACACACTGCTGTGGTCCTGATGGAATTGTCTGCAGCTCTGATAGCTACTTCTCTACCAGCAAACCAGAGGGCTACCAGTTTGACCGTAAGCGTCTTCCTGAGGCACACGCCCACTGCTGCAAGCAGTTTATTCAGGCAATCGCAGACGGACATGGGTTGGTCATCGTGGACAACACTAACTCCATGAAGTGGGAGTACAAAGTATATGTGCACTTGAGTCAGATGCTGGGACTAGAGTACAGCATTGTGGAGATCCCCCATCCCAACTTGAACATCGTCAGCTGCTACCTCTCCAGAAACGTCCACGGCTTAACTCTCGCTGCTGTCAAGGATTACACGGACAGATGGGAAGAAGATGAAGACTCAGTTCTGGTCCCTCCAGCATTGGCCTATCCTAAATCATCTGACGTTCACCCTGCTAACAGACTCCCTCTGCCGCTATCTATACTGGACATCTGCAGCACCCAATCGGGGAAGCTGCCCGAAAGAGTTGTGGAGTCGTCCGCTTCTCTAGAGTTGTTATTCACTGGAATTTTTCTCACTCCTGCAGCTGAGTGGGAGCTGGTCTCTGCCGTGGCTCCAACCCATCCTGTGGTCTATGCCGAACATGCGACACTCATATACAAACCAAATTTTGAGGCTTTGAAGACGCTGAAAATGGGAAAGAAAGTGTTTGTAACTGTCTGGGGTGTTGGCGATAATGGCGAAGTGCAAGCTGTAGAGGTTGACATGCCCAATGGAATCTCCTGTAGCAATGAACATCCTCACATCACCATCTCGACTGTCCCTTCTTCAGCTCCCAAATATTCCAACACCATGCTTGCATCACATCCTGCTAGGCAGCTGCAAAACCCCCTGGTATTGGAAGGAACAGTGGGCGTGGCAGTCAAAGAAGCATCAGATGATGATGCTACAGAATATTTCCCAATTCTTTCCAAGGAAAACTTTGTGAATCAAGTGGCTCCAAGATTACTCAATCTTTCTTTCAAAGACAGTGCCACACCTCCTAAATTAGATGAATCTGTGTCTATTGCAACTGGCACTCAACCGGTGACAGAGCTTTTAATTTTCGACTTTGACGGCACTCTGTTTGACTCTCCATACCCAGAGCCCGGGAAGCTGGCATACAAGGCAGCCACAGGGCAGGAGTGGCCCCATAAAGGTTGGTGGGGCAAGGCGGAGTCTCTCCTCCCCCCTGTGGTGGTGGGTCCTGGACCAGTTCTGGAAACTTATCGTACACACCACAATAGCGCTTCATCAGCAACAATCATCTTGACGGCCAGAAAAAAGAAAACGGAGAGTGGTGTGCGACATGTACTTGACATGTATAATGTAAGGCCAGACGTCATTGTATTCAAACCTGACGATTGGCCTTCCACACAAGATAACTCGGTATTTAAAGTCACGTATCTGAAGAGATTGCTGGAGAAATTCCCGCAAGTTAAACGAGTAAGACTCTGGGATGACAACGAGGACAACGTTGCAGCCTTCAAACAATTTGCAGAGTCCAACAACACGGGCATCCATTTTGAGATCATTGATGCTTCAGGGATGAACTCTGCTAGTGATATGCTGTCCTCCAGCACAGAACTCCTCCCATTTTTGTCAAGATGCGGTGAGCTTGCATCCTCAGAATATTACTCTGCAGCAGCCATTGGAATCGATTTCATAGCACAGCAATTTGGGAAACTCATAGGATTCGATGAGAATCCTGCTGTTCTGGTACGCGTCTTTGGGTCCTACTGCTTTGGGAGGCAGAGTGATGTGGACATGTTAGTTATGGCCCCTCCCACTTTCACGCCGGTGGAATGCATGGAAAGGATGTTTGATAGGTTGGCAGAATGCGGTATCGTTCACTTGCACAAAGGATACAGTTCTCGTTGCCCAAGGCTTAAAGTCAAGATGTCTTTCTTTTCCCACTCCACTATTGAATACGACATTATCTTTGCCATGGTAGATTCTGAAGAGTCACTGAAATTGTGCACTGAATCATCAAGCACACAGAGTTTGGAGAAGTTGCTGAAAAGAGATGATCAAGTGAGTAAGAGAGCTTTCTTTGGCCTCATTTTCCTACAGAAAGTGAAGGACATCATCAGAGGTGTGGTTTCGAGCACCAATTTTGGAGCTGTAATAGAAATGGTTGTTCAAATCTTAAAGGCCAACCGTTTGAAAGGCAACTGCTATCGCTGCATCCATACTTTCCACATTGTACAGTTACTGGCAGACTTCATTAAGACTCACAAGAAACGCACGGCACACATAGAGGAACTCTCAGCCGACACTTTATTCAGGGAATTCATAAGTCATTCAGCCCTTCTCCCAGCCTCAAAGTGGGAGAAGCTGTGTGGTGAGTTTGCTGCCAAGGAACACCTGCCAAGATTGATCCAAGTCTTCCAGAAGATTTCCAAGATAATTCAGAGCCAGGAAGGAGATTCAGGTATCCTCAACTATGAGCATCTCCTGGTGCCATCTGCTTTTCCTCCCGAGGGCTTCACTCCTGTCAGAATTGTGTGCAGATCTACTGACAAGCAGCTGCAATGGGAGATGGAAAACGCCCTGGAGGCCCGACTACCCACCTACATCAGCCAGCTCTTTGCTAATGGTCTGATAGTCATTCCAGAATCCCACAGCGTCACAGAGGGAGCAACCTTTGCTGTAAATAAATCCGATTCTTCTGCTTCCGTAGTCCAAGAGACATTCAGGAAGTTTTGGGCGGAGTTTTCTGATTATCGCAAGAGAGATGGTGTGCACATGGAACTGAAGCTAGAGGATGTTGGAGACGTCACGTTGGACACGGATGACAGGACTGTGAGAGAAGTGATGGAGTTTGCATCTAGCCAACAACAAGACTGCCACCTTCCTGCATCTCTGTCAGCCAACGAGCGAAGAATTGCTCATGAAACTGCAGAAAAGCTAAAGATTGGGCACAAGACTGAAGGAGATGGCAAGAACAGGCACGTCCATCTTTTTAAAACAAACACTTGAACCAACCAAGTATTTTACTTATTTTTATCCCTGTTTCTGAAGTATAATTTAGTTGAGCAGAGTTCATTTAAAGAGGGATATGCAGCTTTCATCACATACACACACACACACACCACGCACACACAATGCAAAATTTTTTTGCAAATTCTCTTGCTGCCACTAGGCGGTCATGTGCACCTGGCAGAGCCAGGATGCCAGCACACTGAACAGGCACTGTGAGCCGTGTAAGCAAAGCTCCTGGAGCCGGGCTAGGAACTCACAGGACAACAGGCCTTTCCTCACAGCAAGTGGTGTGGGCACCTGAAGTCCCACCTGGACCATTGCTGTTTCATGAGAAAAAGCCTTAAATTTGCGCCCCAGCTAATGCCAGGTCCTGAATCACAGCTGGGTGGACTGGTGGGATGCAGAGGAAGAAGGGGAAAAAAAAACAGATGGAAAATTGCCAGAGTGGGGCTCAAACTCAGGACCTCTGGCCCTGACCCAAGGACACAACCCCTAGACCACACACACACAGGCTAGTTGAGTGCTTGTATTTTTCCTGGCTTACATTTAAATAGAGAAAGTTTTCAAGTGATAAAACTGAACAGTGAGTTGGCTAGCATAAGGTTGGTTATGATTACAAACAAACAAAGAAGAACATAACAAATGATACACACACTAATCTTTCTTTTCTTTGCTAATTTCTTTATTTATTTTCTTTTTCTTCATATTCTTGTCCTGGCCATAGGTAGGAGATATGAGATCTGTTCTAACCAGGAAGTACAAGTCAGCAAAGAACACCGCTGTACCTCCTATAAGCCCTATACATACACACTGGACACACACACACACACGATGACACCTTACCAATAAACAACACACTTAATCTACCACATTAACCCCTAAATTATTTTAATATGCTCTTCTGATAGTATTTATAAAGAATTTTACTTACTTTATTGTGTGCGAGGAAACACATTTAAATTTAAACCTTTAATCTGATAAAAGTTCATTTTTACCATGATCTATAATTATGCAAAATAACAAAAAAGGCTACTTTTATTTAGTCTACCTGACGTTAATGTTCTAGCTCCTAGCTATTCACTTAGTTTAGGAAGGCATCATTCAGTCCATTTATTCATAAACGTACAAGTAGGTAGCCATTGATAATTAATTTTAGCCAAAACAAATAATATGGAATACTTTCTTAACTTCAATTTTTTTTTCGAGTAGTGCTTGCTTCTGTAGTATCTAGTCATTAAAAATGAGCCATTCTGACTATCCAAAGGTCCAATAAAAAAACACTCAGCTAAAAAAAATTAAAAATTAAAAAATAAAAACGGCGAAGTTATGATATTACATATGGTAAAGGATGTCAGTGACATAGTAACTACTCACCCGTGAATATTTGACATGAAAAACCAAGAAAGCATCGCACAGTTAACCAGCTTACTGCTGTAGTAACTGGGGGGAAGCCTAAAAACTGCATCTATTAGCTTTGCTGTAAGATATTCCTTAGCTGAGTAGTAGCTGGATCACACAAATTATTACACACATATTGTATTGGAAATACCAACACAAGACTTACATTTATACACATAGGACAATGGAAGAACAATATTGTTGCATAGGGCAAACTATGACCCACAACAACCACTAAAAGAAAATGAATCCTGGTAAAGACCTAACTGTGTTCCACAACATTCAGATCATGCCAGAGATAGATAAATAATTGGCGAGTGAGTGAGGCTCTATCGAGGTAACACAATTGAAAATCAGGGATATTTGTATTTGTTTGTTTATATATACAATGTGTGTGTGGACATATGTATGTCATTTTGTACTTTGACCCTCACATATTTGTGTTAGATTGGTGATTGACCCCGTCCCAAATTTCACTGAACAGAATCCTCTGGCTTATCGATCATTGCCCACATCATCCAATGGAATGGAATCGTTTACTGCTTTGAATTAGTCAAATGTCTTTTGTATATGCGGGTAAAGATCGATACACAAAAACCTTATCAAAGTACAAAATGGCATATGTACGTCCAAACGCACACATAAAAACAAAAAATCCCCAACATTCGATTGCGTTACACTTGATAATGTCTCGTTCGAGACCGCCATTTTTCCGGCAAAATGTTGCAGCTAGGCATCCAACTCACTGCTGGAATGCTGAATC